>JGI10211J34971_10001935_pt1 | contig 17043 bp, 23 predicted proteins | sample Etolagsediment_FD_34971 | JGI IMG/M metagenome (IMG submission 34971) | reverse complement strand
AGGCTTTTTGCGTTAGCGCCTTTTTGCAAGAACCGATTCAGTGCAGATGGATTGGTGATTGCCAGGTAATGACGCCCAACATATTCGACGTCTTGTGCTGTCTTTGCGCCGAACAATGTTAGCTCTTGTTGTACGTCGGGGATGCCACGACGCTTCAGCTCACCTGCTAGCTGCACTGTACGCGCTGCTTCAGACACAGTGCCTGAGAGATTGACTGCTACCTGGGAGTGTACAGTTGATAGTTGTAATGCACGTTGTAATGCAGCATCACGCTCTGGACCCATCGGCATTTGGAATGCATTAGTCCAGGCGCTGCGTGACTGATTCATCAACTGGCTGTACGCCAACATGCCGGCCAAGAAGTCTTCTGGCGGTAGTACGTCACCAGGATTGCGCTTGGTTAGATCATAGACAATCTGATCAAGTCCACGCTCTTGTGCCATCTCAAGCATACGGTCGAATGGGATTGTGCCACGACGTGCTTGTTCAAAAAGTTCCTGGTTTGCATCTTTGAACTGAGCCAGGTATGTGGCTGCGTCAAAGTCACCAGTCGATGCAAGAATGTCTGGGAAGTTCAAGCCTTTGGTGTATTCGCCGCCCAGCTGCTCATTGATAAGCCGCACTTCATCAGGGTCTGCCGGCGCAATAACTAATGCCTGGTCAACTTCACGAATCGGTGGAGGCGCCTCTGCCTCCATCGTGACGCGTTTCTCTGCTTCCAGGGTACGCTTCTTTAGGCCGTCCATAACTTGACGTGCAACACTGCCCAGGCCGGCAACTTCTACTGGCTCAGAGTCAGCAACAGGCTCTGTCGATTCAAGGACTGATGGCTGCGGTTCTGTAGGCGCAACGACTTCCTGCTTCAGGTTTTCTTCAACAGCAGGATTGATCGCTGGGTTGGTGTTGAGTGCCTGCGTTTCTAGCGTATCTGCAACGACTGTCTCAATCTTGTCCTGGAGTTTTTGTTCAATCATTCTGCAGCTTCTCCAATACGGCTCAACATTATCTGTGCAGTCTCTGCTTCATCTCCGCCTTCTGCAACCATGCGGCGCAGCTGCGTAACAGCAATATCACGCATGTCAGGAGATGCTTCTTTTAAGGCATCTGCATATAGCTGCACTGATTTTTCTTTAGCGCTAGCAACGATCTCTTCGTGCGTGTCGCCCTGGATGTCGTATTTCTTAATGGTTTCTTGGTAGGCAGCGAGTTCTTCTGCATCCATCTCATCGGGTTTTTTGCCCCGGAACACTGTGTACAGGTCTTGTCCGCCTTTCTCTATTTTGGCTGAGAACAAAGGTTCAGCCCAGATCTGCACTTCACCCAGCTGCCCATTCTTGTTGATAATCATGAGCTTGCGATCAAAGTATCCCAGGTCAGTAACTGTAAATCCTTCATCAATAACTTTATATTTTTTGGCAAGCTCTGCAACAACCTGATCAGCCTGCTGCACCGTCTGTACAGCAAAACCGCCGCGAGTGATGTCAGATAATGCGCGAATGCCGCCTTTTTTCTGAGCCTTCTCTGCCATCCGCTTACCACGGTCTGCTTCGCCTTTAATGCCAGGATTCTTAAACTTAATACCTAGCTTTTTAGCGATTGATGATCCGCTGCGCCCAAGGATTTGCTGGTTTGCTTTTGCCAGATCTACTGCGTCACCAGCCGATTCTATTGGCTGCGTAAAACGATATTGCCTTGCCAGCTCTTCAAATTCTGCAACTTCGTCAGGGGCGATCGTTGTCACCTGGTCCAGCTGATCAAACGGGAACATGTATTGCGAGTCTGCCTGACTTGCAATTTGTTTAATCTTACTAAGACCAGCTGCAACTCCAATCGGCAAACCAGCTGTCTCACCGATGTATTTCGACCCGGCAAGAATGTCTTGCTTGGCTTCGTCACTAATCGGCAAAGCCTGTACACCTTCCTCTAAAATCTTAATTGTGCGCTCTGAGCCGATAACACTCGATACGTCAGATAAACCTTGCAAGAAAGCCTCAAATCCTTTGCCTTCTTCTGCGCCAACCATATCGGTTACGCCTTTAATAATCCCGCCTACATCACCCAAAAGACCGAGAGCTGAAGCAACGGTGCCGCCTGCGGTACCTGCGGCAACACCGGCAACCTTCTCACTAAACTCACCAGGTGTCATCGGCTCTACTGGGCCGGCAATCGCAAATGGTTCTGTCTGATCTTCTACACCGGCATAAGCAGGCATCTCAGGCTCAGGCAGTGCATACGTCGTCATGCCATCTGCACCGACGACAAGGTCCATTGCCTCGCCACTTTCGGCGCGGGAGAATGATTGCTGGATTGCTAGATCAAAAGGATCGCTCACTGTTGTGCCTCCAGCTGAATCAATAGTGGTAACAAGTTGTCAATCGCATTCTGACGGCGCTGTGGGTTTGGATAAAAGCTTGGATCACTTGTTACTTTATCAAATAGCTCCTGGGCTGATGCGCCTGGCATCTGTGAGCGCAGCGTCTCGCCCAACTTGAATGCTTGCTGACGTAGTGCTGAGTTACCGAGGTCACCCGCTTCTGCTTCAAGCTCTGCCACTTTATCTTTGACAAACTTGAAAGGATCAATGCTTGGATCTTCATTCAACGCTTCAAGTAGCTCGACTTTGATCTGTGCAACTTCACGATCAGCTGCTTGCTGCACAACATTGAAGTTGAGCAGCGTGCCTTCTGGGACGCCGCGATTTGACTTCAGCCAGTCGATTGCCTTGTTGTAAGTTTGATTGCGCTGGCTTTCTAAGTCGTTCATGAACTCTTTGTATGTTGACATGTCGAGCTTGCCTACTGAGAAAGCATTATCAACATCACGCTGTGTCAACTTGTTGGCTAATGATAGCCGGCGCAGTGTAGTGACTGTGTCACGGTCATTGACGCCTGCATCAGTGGAGAACACTTCTAGCTTTGACTCATACGCAGCCGGGTCAACTGCTTCCAGCTGATCGAGAACAGATTGTGCAGTGACTCGGTCATCACTGAGAATGGCTGCGGTAAATTCTGCTTGCAATACATTTGATCTTTCGCCGCGCTCCCGAGTGCGCTTGGCATCAGCTGCTGACTCCAGGCTGAACTTTGTAGACTGCGCCGATTGGATTTGGCTGATCAGCTGACGTTTTTCGTCGGCATTCATCGTGTCAAATGTTGCCTGCACCTCGGCGTCTTCAAACTTGCCGTCACCGTAAATGACCTTCATTGCATGCTCTGGATACAGCAATGCCTCATCCATGACTACGCCAACTTTGGCGTCAACGATCGCCTTGTCTAACTCACCGATCTTGGCTTCATAAAATTCAGGGTCGTCAATCTCTTGCGCAGCAATCGCAATCTGTTCGCGCAATGCGTCAATCTTTTGATCGACTGTCACGACGGTGCCGTCTTCACCAACAGTTGCGCCAGCTCTGACAATCGCTTCTGCGTTTCGGATGTATAAGTTGACGCCATCCCGAAACCGAATCTCCTGGTCAATCCTGGCTTCTTTGGCTGCATCTTTAGCAGCTGACAAGTAAGCAGCGTTGGATACAAGACCAACCGATGCTGAGAACTGAGTGGCAGCCTGTGGACTGATGCGGCGCAAGATGTCTGTTTGTTCTGCAACCAGAGCCGACATGCCTGATTCAAGCTGCTCTAAGCCAATCTCCTTGTTCTCATAGGACGTTTGCAGTCCGACAATAGCTTTGCGTGTCTCGATCTCAAACTCGGTTGAGAGAGCGCTCAGAGCGCTTTTGCGTGCAGCGCGACCGAATACTGTTGCCGTGTCACCAGGTACGATCTTGGTGACATCTTCACCAGCTGCGATCGCATCATCTAGCTGTTGCTGAGTAGGCGCGTTCAGCGCTCCATATTCAGCGCCCTTGATCTGTGCCTCGACTTCAGCTTGACGAAACGCAAAGTTAGCCAGGCGATCCAGGTTCTGAGATAGTGTCGCGCTCGTGCGCGCAGCTTCCTGCAGCCCGACAGTTGTAACCTCGGGCATTGCTGCAATACGCGCTCCTGCTCTTTGATAACGTGGCATTAGCATATTAAGTCACCGCTGTCCCTACTGTTCCTGCACCGCCCAACGTACCCCAGGCCATAGTCGCTGAGGCCGCTGTGCCGATTGCATTCATAAATCCTTGCCGGCGAGCCTGTGACGCCGCCATCCGATACTGTTGTGCATTCACTTCACCAGTGATCTGCGCTAACTGCGCATTCTCTTGTGACAAGTAAAATTCTTCTGTACCAGTTGCTGCAGCGTAATTACGCAATGACTGAGGCGATCCGCTGTATGGGTCAAGCCCGCCAGCAGCTGCACGCGCTGTAACAGTCGAAATGTTTTGCCGGGTGCGACGCAGAATCTCAAGACCTTGCTGACGATACTGCAGCTCTGCTTGCTTGCCCTTCAGTTCTGCCTGTCTTGCCTGCGCTTGATAGGCGCGAGCTTGCTGGCGACCTGCCTGGATCTGACCGATCGCACTGACTGCTGATAGAGCTGCACTAGCGATTTGTAGTGTTGACGCTCCTGCGACTGCTGCTGCTGCAAATGCCATCTTACTGTCCCGCCGATAACTTATAGTCAAGCGCCAATACATTCATCTGTAATGGCACCAACTGACTTATTGTGATTTTACCCTCATTTGAGAAACCCAAAAGGGGACCGGATCTTTTTAAACCAGTAAACGGTTGAATTGGAATGTCAAGTACGTCCTCACCAAACTGTCGGAAGGCAACCTGCTCACCGTTAATTGTGACTGCATACGACTCAAAGTGTTCACTGTTGATTTCAAGGATGCGCTTCTTGAATGCGCGCAATGGACCTGATGCTAGGCGTGGCTCTGCCGGCAGCGTCACAACTAATGGCGTGTAATCCAAGCCAATCTGATAACTGGTTGTGGCTGGTGTGGCAAATGTGATGCTGTTCAATAAAACCACTTGATCAGCTTCAACAACGCCGTCTCGGATCACCTTAACTGTCTCGAATCGCAAATGCTCTAAGCCAGTGATCGTAGTCCCTGATGTTCCTTTCTTTGCGCAGTCGAGCGTCAGCTCGTCGTCAAAGATCTCAACATAGTATTTAGGACCGCCATCAATAGTGCGCTTGACGACAACATAGGTGTCTGAGATGTCGACGCCAACAGAGATGAAATCTCCATCGGTTGTCCATTCTGTTGGAGCGATAATTTCCTGTGAGCGCAGCAACGTGTAACAAGCGATTGACCCGTCGTCATCATTGACGATCAGAAGCCGGTTGCCTTCATCAGTTGACGTTGCGTTACGCACTGCCATATCAATTGGCGTCTTTAGCAAATGCGACGACAGCAAAGAGATCTTTGTTGATACATAGCCGTTGACTGTGTCACTAAATACAAACTCAGATAATGCTTTGCCCTGGCGCTGCAAGAAGACAGTTGCGCCGTCGACATTGACCACTCGAATACCAGGCTTCGCTCCATTAGATGTCTGTTCTTGGATTGACAGATTACTGGGTGTAATTGGGTCACCTAATGTTTGCGGAATATAGAACTCAGCTCCTGTGCTGAAGATCTGTAGATTACGACCAGCGTATAAATCAACGATCGCGTTGAACCGACCAGTATCTAGCGTCGCTTCAAGACCGGCATCATCTAATGCTTCGCCTGGATCAAAGTTGAAGAAATTACCAACTCGGCTGCCCCATAGTGTTGATGGACGCGATGACGCACCGCCAAAGAACAGTCGCCCTTCATAAAATACAGCTGTGCGAGGCCAGCCGCGAGTGACAGACCAAGTGTCTTCATATCCGGACTCCAACTCCCATTCTGTATCGAGGATGTCTGTGTCATCAAACAGCGGGATCTCAGAGACAGCTTTGAGCGTGTGATCATCGACTTTGGCGATAATGCGCAGCCGGCCCTGTGGCTCAACATTGATGTACTGGTTGACGTAGGTAGCAGCTGACGCAGTAAAAATGTTGGCGTCTGATGGACCAGTATTCTGCGCTTCGATAATGATATTGCCGTCTGGCGCATCGACCTTCAGGAAGTCATGCGTACCAACGCTTGATCCTGCAGTGGTCGTGATTGTGTAAGCGAACTTGGGAATGAAGTCGAATGATAGATCAGAGATTGTCCAGGACGAATCAGACGCGCCGCGCACAATCTTTTGAGGGATCATTGTTTCCTGGCAGATAATCAGGGTGTCAGCTGACTGCGCCCAGCACATTGTCGGAATGATTGCATCTGTAATTTTGGTGACAGTCAGGTAGTCGTTTCCCGACCCGTTAATGTCAGTGATTAAGACACCATCCTTGAAAACGTACATGCGTTCATCGACAAAGATGAGCATGTAGCTGTCATCAACTGAGAACTCGAAATGCACCATGCGTACAGCGTCACCGGCTGATGCGGGAAGCTCTGTGATAAATCGAGTGCCATCACGACGTGCTATCCCGCCCTGTGGCTGTACAACAATGTTCTGCGCTGTTTCTAAGCCGTTGTAGTATTGCTGCAGATCAATACGCGCACGCAACTTTGGATCAAGCTCACCTGATGTAAAGTTTGTTTGTACGCGAACAATCCGACTCATTGACGCACCGCGATTAAGCTATAGTCCTCGATCCTTTCGACAGACTTACTTGCGCCGTCAATGTTCATCGCCACGCGCATATACCCACCTCTCCGATTTTCACCTGGAGAGCCATAGGCTTTGCGTTCATAATAGTCAGCTTTAGTGATCTGGTCAGTGACTGTCTCTGCGATTTCAGCAGCCATTGCATACTTCAGCAGCTGCACAAAGTAGGTTGGCAGTGTCGCCTCAAGTGGAGAAGCCTGGTAGTCAATCCAGATGTCTTCTTCATTCGTCTGGAGTTTGCTGTCGATGATTTCCCATCCACGCGCAATAGGTCGCATACCTGCAGAGCTAGCATTAAACACAGCTCGCACACCAGACAATGTGTCTCCAGGCAGTGCGTATTCATACTTCCATTCAGTCACCGGGGTTGTCGTCAAGCGTGCAAGCTGCACTTTCTTGAATGACCAGGACCAGGGATAGGAAGCAATGAGAGAATCTTTTAGGTCATCGTACAGTCGGTCACAGATCTGCGCTGCGTCAGTACCTTCCGAAAACGACGAAAGAGGCGATGCCCCTAACATGATTAAAGCGTCCGAACAGATGGACAGTTTGGTATCACCTGATGCCATTTGCCTCTCCTATGAAACGGCCCCCTTTCGGGGGCCATCCATCTTAGGTGTCAGTAACAGTTAATGCAGTTGCATTACCTGTATCAACCACAGTACCTGTGTTTGATAGTACAACCAAGAAGCTAGCTGTTGGGACACTTGAATCCCAAACATAGACTACGTCGCCGACTTTCAGAAGATCAGCTACTTCGTTGAAGTATCCTTCGTCATCAATGTCTGCGATTGCATCAGCAGTTGGTGCAACATATGACCACATTTGTGGAGCGTTGCCTGCTTTAGCTTGACCGCCGATTGGCTGAAAAGTGGTTTTATCAAAAGCCATTGTCTAATCCTCCTTATGCTTCACGGCAAGTGATTGTGACGATACCTTCGTCATCGATCGCTACCGCACCAGCAGAGAACATTGACGCAACCAAGAAGGAAGTCTTCTCTGCGATATAGTCAACGCGAGACTGCTGGCCCATGCCAATACCAAGGCCGAGTGCATCACGGTGGAATGCGTAAACGGTACGGTCAGACGATCCATCGACCGGCAAACCGCCTTCGTCACGATCACCAAAAGTGATGAACTTGAAGCCCAAGAACGTGTCGATTTCACCAGACACAAGTGCGCGAACTGTGTTGAAGTCAGCTGAAGTTACTTCAGTTTCGCCCAACAAAGACTGTAGGTTGTTCGCGTGAACAAGGATAGAACGACCTTCACCAGGTACGTTGTTCTTGTCCAACTTCTTCTTCGCTTCACGCAGCTTAGCTACGTTCAAGTTTGAGTCAGTACCACCGATGTCGTTAGACACTGTTTCAGGTGATGAAGCTGCTGCTAACGCATCGAGAACCACTTGGTCCATGCGACGTGCGATTGCACCAGATACAACCTGGACAAGCTCTTGACGCTCGTTGAAGTTGACTTTCTGCTGGTTGAAGATGTCTGAGTATTCCGCAGCAATGTAGTCTTCCATTGTCGCAGTCACTTGTGAGTAAGAGACGTTGAGTGGAGTTACATCTGTTTGTGGAACGCGAATAGTTGCTGATCCCTTACCAATCTTAGGGAACTTAACTGTTGAGCCTTCTACGCCTGCACGCTCACGGCAAACACCAGACAGGAGACGTTGCCCCTGATACGCCTGTTTTACCTCTGAGTCGAACAAGGTAACAAAGGCATTAGAAATTTGTACTGCCATTGTACTTTCTCCAAAACAAAATTTTCTTTAAGGGTAAAACCTGTGTCGGTTGTCCAGTGTGGGCCGCATATTCAGGTCGCCGGCTCAGGAATCTGAGTTGTCGGTTGATTGGAATATATCAGGTTTTCAGCTGCTTCAAACAAAAGAAAGGGGGCTGATTTAGCCCCCTGCTTTAAGCCTCGCCAAAAAACTCCATGAATTTTCGCTCTACGTTTTGCGTATAGCTCATATCTTTTCCGTAGCGAGGGTCTGCGACCATTGCATCCAGGTCAGAGCGAGTCGTCCCTGCGCCTTCCTGGACAGTCACATCTGGTATTGGCTGTTCACCATAGGATGCGCGAATCTTGTTCAGCGCCATGATGAACTGAGCCGAGTCAGCTTTGGAAGCAATCGCGTCCACTTCCTCATGAGAAAGCGCACCAGATGTTCCAAGTTTGGTCAGCCATTGATTTAGGCTGCCGACAATCTTGTCACCTTTCGGTCCGAGCTTTGCCATTTCAGCCTCACGGTTGGTTTCAATGTCACCAAACATGTCGCCGACATGCTGCATGTACATTGACGTGATCTGATCAAATTGATCCTGGCTTAATCCATTCTCAGTTGCAAAGCCTTTGAACTCACTGAGCAAGGCATCATCTTCTGCAATACCTTGGTCTTTGAGCATGCCAATATCATACGCACCGTCTTTTGGCGCCTTGTGCTTGCCAGCTGACATCTTTGAGCGCAGCTCCTGGTAAGCCTTTGATAGTCCTTCAAGGTCTGGACCGTCTTTTTCGTTCCAAAAATTGTCAGGCATCCAATCAGGCTTGTCACCCCAGTCGATGTCCTCGTCACCATTAACCAACTGAGGTTCAGTCGATTCAAGATGTGGGACGCCTTCTGGCTCAGCAGGCGCTTCCTGAGTCTCGGCTGTTGGACTCAGCAGTGATCCAGATTCTTCAGCTGTTGATTCTGTATTTTCAGCAACTGCTTGTGCTTCTTCACTCATTGGTTTCGACCTCTTTCTACACGACGCACGATCTCGCGCACGATGCTATTCTGGCCTTCACGCGCAAACCCGTGGGACGGGTCTTCGCCTGGATACCAGGACGGCTGATTCAGCGTCATTGATTTTAAGTATTCTAGGACTTCCGCCCCAGCTTCAGTTGAGAAACAACGAACGAACATAATGTTCAGATCGTCTTGCGCGATTTTGTTTTGTGCCAGTTCAGTATTATCTGCCTGGCGTAAGGACTCCCACCCTTCCATTTATTCTGCTCCTGGTATCATTCCCTGGGCTGCTTGTTGTTGTGCCATCGCCTGCTGCATCTCTTGCATCATCTGCTCACGCTCTGCTGGCGTTGTTAGCAACTCTTGTGGCACTCCCATCTTGACTGCAATGTAGTCAATCATCTCTTCCTGGTTCAAAGCCATCTGACCAACTTGACCAAACTGCGCTGCAATCTGACCAAATTGCAGCACCTTTTCCAGGTCTTCCATGTTCTGCGTTTGTGCCAGTGGTGATGTCGGTACGACTTTCACCTGCATGCCATTCACGTCTAGTGGCAGATCAATGATGTCCATCTGATCCATGACATATAGCACGCGGCGCACGATCGGAGTCATTGCCTCAGTGATCAATCTGCCATATGCCGAGCCTAGGTTTTGCGACAGCTCCTTCATACGTTGTACGATTTCTGTCGCACTACGCGCCGACATATTGTCTGGTGGCAGCGAATCATCAAATAGCATCTTCTTGATCGAGTTGACCAGGTCATTGATGACCAGCTGCGACGTATTGAAGTCAGACGCTGTGCGCAATGGGCGCAGTGATTCACCCTGCGCTCCGCCATTTCTAGCAACCGGGATGATCGCGCCTGGTGTGATCTGGATTGTTTGCGGATTCAGGACACCGTCATCAGCTGCTGTATATACACCCGACACGGCGAGAGAGGCATTCTTCAATACCAGCTCTTTGACTTTGTTTAGTGTTTTAATGTCAGGCAGCGCAGTCACCAGTGGACCACGACCGTAGACTTCTCCTGGCACTTTCATGAATCGAGCAACGATCCAGGGTGACACGTCCATCGTGCGGTAAACCAACTCTGACTTTTCTTTCTCGTAGATCAGGTGGTAGCAGTAAATGTCTTCACTGACGTTGAATACTGTTGCCTCTAAAAGATCAACCTCTTCTTCAGGCTTGGTTTCAATAATGCGTTGCAGTGTTGCAGGGATCTCGGCATCAGGCCATTGACGACTGATCGCTTCTGCGCGGATGCGCATCTTACGATAGACATTATCGACTGTACCGTGTGGACCTTCTTCTAATGACACTAGGTACTGCGGCACTGGTGTAAAGCGTACAGGTGCATCTTCATCACCTGGCTGCACTAACATGACAGCTGTACCGACACAGAGATCAAGCAGGAACTCAGAGATCGCCAGGTCAAAGTTGGTCTGACGAATTACGTCAAACATGCGCTCGGCATAAATCTCTAATGCTTCACGAATCTCTGGGCGGCGCTCTTTCGGGATCTCGTTGCCAGGCGTTAATGTACACCAGGCCCGATACGGCGGGAAAAGAGCTGACTGGATACGATTAGCAAAACGCTGCGTTGAGTTAATGGCTGTGGCATCAAAGACGCGAGCCATCTTATTTTGCCCTGGCGTGCGCCCCTCGTAGTAACCGTCATACAGGTTTCTTTGCGGTAATGCGAACTCATAGCATTCCTCATAGATGGTGCGCCATTCTTCCTTTCTCGCGTCAGCCTTGTCTCGGCGCTTGAGAATTTCTTGGGGCGAGATGCGAGCCATATCAGTATCCTTTCTTTTCTACACCCTTGATGGTGCCTTTCTTAGCCGATGCGTGATACACGCCTTCGCCTTTCTTCTTGCCATACTTCTTCATCATGGCAGTCTTGATTTTCTTACCTTTCTCAGTCATCGGCATATCAGGATTCCTTGTGTCGTTTTGCAAAGGCACGCGCCTGTGCAGGTGATGAAAAGCCCCACTTCTTCAAAGCCAGGGCATATCGAGTTGGCCTGCCTTTGTCATCCTTCATGGGATGTTGCTGACCAGCGAATCGAGCAGCAAAAGATACACGGCGTGGATTGACGCCCTTCTTGACAGGCGGTTTGAGATCTCCGCCTTCTTTGCGCTCAAAATGCTTGCGTCCTGCTTCAGTCAATCCGCCGCTTGGACTTTTATGTTCCTTACGCATTACGGTACTTCCTGACCTTGGCTGCAATCTTGCTGGGTTGTGGGACAGATGAACCAACCCCACCACCGGCTCGCTTTGCGCGGGTTGTCGCTGCATACTCCTGTGGAGATAAGGCTTTGATAGCTTTCTCCGGGAGGTAACGCTCGCCCGTCTCTTTTGACGGCTTTCCTGACTTTGTTCGCCATTTCTGCTGCGTCCATTTCATCAACGACTTCTGCGGTTTCTTCACGACGTGTACCCGCCACCCTTTGCTTTGTACTTCTTCGCCAGCAGCTGCGCCTTACGCGCAGACCACTTGCCGGCTGGCGTACCTTGCACACTAGACCCTTTGATCGATTCAAAGAGTCGTTTGCGCATGCCAGGCTTCGTATAGTTGCCGGCTTCGTTGACCTTACTCATCAGGCTGATGGGTAGTCGTTGTCCTGGATAAAGCGAATTGCGTACTCAAGCAAGCGCACTGCGTCGCCAGGAGTCGTGACCGCTGTATCGTCGATTACGATGTCAATGTCATCAGCTGTCAAAGTTGTGCCAGATGCTGATGTAATTTCAGGCTTTTGATCGCCCACACTTAGTGAAATAACGTGGCTCATGATCCACCTCCTAGTTTCTTAGCTAAACTTGTTTGTGCTTCGTCTTGTGCGCCAGATAACAAAGATCTTGCGCCAGCTGCTCGACCGCGACGTGCTTGCATTGCTGCAGCTTGTTCACGGGCCATAGCAGTTGGTTTAACTGGTTCCCGTGGCTCAGGCTTCTGTGGCGCAGGCGCTGCCTTCTTACCGCCGCCGCCGAATAAACCGCCCATTACTGACCTCCTCCGAGTGTAGTTGATAATCCCCGACGCGCATCTTCACGCTCAGGTGATAACAATGAACGCATGCCACCTGTGCGACGCGCAGCGATCTGGGCAGACAAACGACGTTGCTCTTCTGCTTCCTGACGCTTCGTGCGCTCTTCCTGCTTCTCTTGAAGCGCTTCTTGCTTAGAAGTGTCTGGAGCTTTTGCCCCGCCACCAAATAGTCCACCCATCAATACGTCCTCGCGTACATGTAATAATCAGCGCCTTCGGGACCATACTTAGCCATGACGCCTTCACGTTCAAATTTTAAGAACTCAGCCCACCGGACTGCAGCCTCGCGCTCGACATTTACCACAATCTGCATGCGTAGTAAATCGAGTTTGGGTCCAATGTTATCAAAGAAACGCTTTGCACCGCGAGTTAAAAGTGTGCCGTGTTGCAAAGAAACTTTGCCAGGCACGATCCACGCCTCGTAATTCGTCGGCCATTTGTACTCCAAACCCATGCATAAAGCCGGTTCGTGCTTGTAAAACAAGGTCCACGCGCAGCGTTGCTCCTGGATCAATGCTAACCGCTGAGGCAGGTCCGGTAAACTTGCAAATACCGCCAGGTCAAAGTTATTTGCCTGGATGCGATCCATGTGTGATGGGTGAAATGGTAACGCGACCAGGCGTTCCATATTGATCATCGACTGTACTTCTGATGCCGTTACCATATCGAGAAATCCGTTTTTGCTGTGAGTTGACTGCCCCGCGCCCCGGCTGCACCGTACCGCCCACCGTAGCCACGGGTCATCACCCGATGCTCACCGCCACCGAGCAGCAGATAGCCAAACGCATCGCCAACGTGTGAGTGTTCGTTCTTATTCGGCGCATCTCGGAATCGTTCAGTACCACCGCCGATCGAGACACGTTTGAAGTGATAGCCGCCGGCCAATGACTTACGCAGTCGGTGACAATCCTTGTGAACCTGTAGCCCCGCCTTCTTGTCAATGAATCTGTTCATGGGCATCGCTCCCGCTTCACGGCGCACCTGGAAGTCGTTNNNNGCTGTCGGCCTTGCATTGAGTCCGATNGTCTTNAGNTGATCNAATGCAGTCACNTCAAAGATCTCNTCGCGCTTTGAACCGGCAGGGTCGCCCCACACCAATATATCGTTTTTGCTATAATTGACGTTGATCTCGTTCAGTAGGATCAACCCAAATCTTTCCAAGCCCATGTCGTCAGTCACGATCTCTTTGAGGATATTCCAGCGACCCGATGCCGTTCTTTGTCCAAACACCGCTGCAGGTGTCAAACCAAAGTCAAGCCCGATGTGAATCGGGAGCGTCGGGTCGACTTGTATGTCTTCAGCTGACATGGTCGAGTCATCGTACTCAGGCCAAACCGGACGACCTTCCTGGACGTACACATACTCGCCGCCGGCGTAGCAGCGAATCCAGTCCAGGTTCTTACCACCGAGCTGCTGATCGTAGTAGCCAGGTGGCAGGTTGTTGATGTTCTCGGCTGCAGGGTTGACTTTCCAGTTCTTGCCGGCAGCTGGGATCGCCTCGGGATCAGAACTCGGCACCTCGATCACGCCACCTGGCTGCTTGAAGAACTCCCACTTGTATTTACCACGCACCGGCTCTTTCTCTGACAGGCGATACCACCAGTGATCATCGTCCATCGGGTTGGTGTCCATCCAGATACCGCGCCAGGGACAACCGCCGTTTGACTTGGTTGGATAACGGCCGACACGGTGTGTCAACCCTTGTACGACAGCTAACGGCAACTCTCGTGCCTCATTCACCCAGGCGCCGGTCAACTCAAGCGACAAGAGCTTGCGCACGTCTTTTGGTTGATCAAGTGCCATGAAGATCACTTCGCAGTCGATACCGGCTGCGTCGCCTCGGGCTGGTAGCTTAATGTGATGCGAGATTGGTGGTGACCAGCGCATCGGACCCCAGATGTTCTCTGGGAATAGCTCAAGCCAGGTCTTGATCGTTGTGGTCCTGAGTTCAGGGTATGAGTTCCGCACGATGACGAACCGAGAGTAGCGAACCCCGTCTTTTGGCGATGGTGGCTGCTTGACGGCGCGCAGCATGATTTCGGCAGCGCAGCCGTAAGACTTGCCGCTACCGACCGGACCCATCAGCCCACGCACAAACGAATCGTCGTGCAGAAACTTCCAGGTTGTCGGCGCGCCTGAGAAATCTAGGTTGAGATTACCGAGCGCTTCCTCAGAAGAGATCTTCCTGTCCGTCGGCGCCCTTCTGCGTCGGGTCGATCGCTGGCTCTGATCCGTCGCGTTCGTTGCTCTCGCCATCTTCTAATACCTCGTAGGTGGTCACTTCTGGACCTTTCAAATTGATTCCCAAAATACTCGGCCGACTATCTGAATCACTGTTTGGCTCAGTTAGTCCATGATACCTAGCTAACACGCGCAGCGCTGATAGCTTGTCATGCATCTCGACTTCAATCGCGTTGCCGTACTGATTGGGCGTAACCTTTACTTTCTTGATTGCCTTCTGCACATGTACCGGAATGTCTTTCGACGCGAGCAGCGCCATACCACCAGACTGCGTCCACTGCAGTACATCAGTCACATTAGACGCTGCGATCGCTTGCAGCTCCTGTTTGACTGCTTCCTTTTCGTCGTCTGACCCAATCGCCAGGACTTTACGCGCTTCCCGCACTGTCATCTTGGACATTGCAATGTACCTCTTTGATTTCGTCCATGTCGGCGAAAGTTAAAAACAATGGGGCGCCTGGACCCATAACCAACGGCAGGATGATGTTGTCGAAAAACTTGATCGACTCGTCAAACGTCAGATCCATTTCAGATTGCAGCTTGCCGTATATCTTTGCCGTATCGTAAACCAGCCTGTCAGGTTCTCCGCAGCCGAACGCGATCCCCGCGACGCAGTTGTCAAATCCTTCTAGGCTGATCATTGTCATATCCTGACCTTCTCTGCTGAGTAGTTATCAATCCCTTTCCCAGAATAGCGTGAAGCGCTTCCCCGTTTCATATACACCTGGCGGCAGGCATCATTTGGAGACATTGCCTTGACAACAGTAATGTACTTCCCATCTTCAAACACGTTGTAATAATTCATCATAGCCTTCTCGCAATCTCAAATAGTGTAGCTTCGGCTTTTAGCTCTTCCTGATACTCTATCTCTTCAAGGTGATCAACCATTCTCTGAATAAACCACTTAGCTTTGTTGAGATCGTCCAGCCCGCCTTTCTCCTTCCAGCGCCACAGGTACTTGATCGCAGAGCCGGTAGCGTAGGCTTCCGCGCCGCTGAGGTTTTGCACCGCTGCTTCGATTGCGTCGATACACTCCATGCCATCGCGCTGGTAGTGGTTTGGGTTAATAACGTCTTTCACTTTACTTCTCCCATTGGATTTCCGAAAAATTTTGAGCGAGATCCCCCCGCGCTATGTCGGACGGGGGGAGGGGTAAGGGTGCCTTTTTTCCTGGCGCAATCCACAGCCCCCATCGTGCTGCACTGCACAAGTTTTAACATAAATATGATTACGCGACATTGGCCCTTTTGTAAGTTGTTGATTAACATAGGGTTCTTCAACCTGTGGATAACTGTGCGCATTTATTGAACAGATTGATCATTTCTTGTACAGCCCTGACCACTTTGCAACCTGGTCGAGAGTCAATGGCGGAGTGCGTCCTGACTTCAATGCCTGCTGCACGAATGCGATGGTGTGATCACGCACCTCATCGACTGTAACTCCTTGATCCCAAAGGACTTTTGCTGACTTGAGGCTGGGTTCAGCCAGGCGATGCACGCCGCAGCTCTTCTCGACCGCGCTCCTGAATGCCTGTGCGAGTATCTGATAGTCGTTGCCTGAGTCCCCTTTAACCCCTGACTGCATATGCTCTGTCGTCTCGTGCAAGTCATCGTCCTCCATCGCAGCAAACGTGGGCTGTGGCGCCCAGAACTGCTCTTTCGATGGTAATGGATCGTTACCTTCCCAAAGGATCTGGTAGCGGTTCACNGTCTTGTTGCTGCGCCTCTTGATCTTTGGTGGATACTTCCTGGCTTCTAGCTTCCTGACGTATCCCTTCTTGATCAAGCTGCTCACACACTTACTGACCCAAACGTAATGCACGCCCAGGTGTTGGCCGATGCGCATCTGACATGGCCAGCACACGCCGTACTTGTTTGCGTACATCCCAAGACAAGCGAGTACGCGCAGATCACCTCGGTTCAGCGATTCATCCTGCATGGCTCTTGCAGGAATGATGCAATAGCGCCTGATGTTTGGCTTATCCTTAAAAGGGGATTTCATCGTCTAACTGCTCCTGGTTGTGTTTGAACTGAATGCTTCTAACCTCGGCACTCGGGAAGGCTGCCTTGATCGTGTCGGCTGTGTCTGTGCCATGCGCTTCGATGATCGTGACAATCTCTTCCAGCATGTAGACCACTGGATCTTTGCCTCGCATCAATGGGATAACGCGCTGCATGTCGAGCTTGTCATTGACAAAGTAATAGTTACGTCCTGCGATCCTGGCTTGCAGGTAGAACACATCACCCACTCCTGCTTCACAGAGCTGGTCATCAATCGCCTTCAATCCCCTGACCAGGTTCTGCGCTGCCTCAATCTTTTGCGTAGGATCTGTGATCGTCAGATACCGTTCCCTGGCGCCTTGATACTTCGCCGCAATCTCAGGAGTCGTCATCTTGAACCAGGCATACCAAC
>JGI10211J34971_10001934_pt1 | contig 17045 bp, 15 predicted proteins | sample Etolagsediment_FD_34971 | JGI IMG/M metagenome (IMG submission 34971) | reverse complement strand
TTAGCATTCAATCTTCCGATTGTTGTGTTATTGCCCTTCTTTGGTGCCATCCTTGTTGCGTATTCAGCAAAATTTAACCGTTTAGCTGCTGCTTACACAAGTGGTTTGGTAACGCTGTTAAGTTTGGCGTTTCTATTCCCTTCTATAGCACAAGTCTTTGGTGGCGAAACCCTTATACAAAGTTGGTCATGGGTTGAGAGTATCGGTCTGTTTTTTGCATTCCGTTTAGATGGTTTGGCGCTATTATTTGCATTAATGATTCTAATCATTGGCCTATTGGTCATAATCTATGCACGTTATTACCTCTCTAAAAATGATTCAATGGGACGTTTTTACGCCTATATGATGATGTTTATGGGGTCAATGCTGGGTATTGTGCTCTCTGAAAATGTTCTGCAATTAGTGATTTTTTGGGAACTCACATCAATCACCTCGTTTTTATTAATCAGCTATTGGCAACATCGTCGCGATGCACGTGAAGGCGCTAGAATGGCTTTGGCCGTTACAGGTGCTGGCGGTTTAGCTCTTTTAGGTGGGGTGTTACTGTTAGGTCACATTGTTGGTAGTTATCAACTGACTGATATTTTGGCGCAAGGCGATTTAATTCGTGGACATGCGTTGTATGAAGTGACTTTAGTTCTTGTTTTATTAGGTGTTTTTACCAAATCTGCACAGTTTCCATTTCATTTTTGGCTTCCGCATGCCATGGCAGCACCAACGCCAGTGTCGGCATACCTTCACTCAGCCACCATGGTTAAAGCCGGTATCTTCTTATTAGCCCGCTTCTTCCCCGTTCTTTCCGGTACCGACATCTGGACTTATCTAGTTGGCGGTGCTGGGATGATTACCTTGTTGATTGGTGCCTATACTGCTTTGTTTAAACACGATTTAAAGGGCTTATTAGCGTATTCAACCATCAGTCATTTAGGCCTAATAACTTTACTGTTTGGTTTTGGAACGCAATTAGCGGCGGTAGCTGCCATTTTCCACATTATTAACCATGCAACTTTTAAGGCTTCTTTGTTTATGGTGGCAGGTATTATTGACCATGAAACTGGGTCGCGTGATATGCGTAAGATTAATGGTTTGATTAAATATATGCCGCATACCGCAGCCTTAGCCATTATTGCTTCCTTAGCGATGGCTGGGGTACCGTTATTAAATGGTTTCTTAAGTAAAGAGATGTTCTTTGCAGAGGCCGTTAGCGCCTCACAGGCGTCTATGTATGCATGGGCTATTCCTGTGCTTGTGACGATTGCAGGGATTTTGTCTGTTGCTTACTCTTTACGATTTGTACACGACGTGTTCTTTAATGGTGAGCCGGTCGGTTTAACAAAAACACCGCATGAACCACCGCGTTTTATGAAAATTCCAGTCGATCTATTAGTGATTATCTGTTTGGCGGTTGGAATTTTGCCAATGTATACCGTTGCGCCGATTTTAGCGGTGGCAGTAGCAGGCACTTTACAAACTACACCGCCGGAGTACAGTTTAGCCATTTGGCACGGTTTAAATTTACCGTTAATGATGAGTTTTGTAGCTTTGGCGGTTGGGGCTCTGATTTACTTTAACCGTAAAACTCTGATTCGTAATTACGAACGTCATGAGCACATTGACGCTAAAAAGTATTTCATGAATTTCATGGATAAGCTTTTCCAATTTAGTATTGCGATTAGTCGAAGTTTTGATAAAGGCTCACTGCAAAACTCAGCCGCTTGGATTATTTTTGGATCGATTGTTATTTCAACGGTTGGATTCCTAAGCTTTAACAGTGATTTATTGGGTAATAGACAATTAATGGATGCTGATCCGGTTAGTATTATTGTGGTTTCATTGTTAATGATAGCCAGTATTATGACCGCTATTTGGCACCGAAAACGCATGGTCAGTTTGGTGGTATTAGGTGTGGTTGGTTTAGTGATTTCATTGATATTTATTAAATTTTCGGCACCCGATTTGGCGCTAACACAAATCTCGGTTGAGATTGTAACCATTATTTTATTGCTATTAGCGTTGTATTTCTTGCCACAAAGTACGCCTAAAGAAATTGGTAAATTGCGTATTTCAAGAGATCTTGTTTTAGCGGTGTTATCGGGTGTGGGTGTCACACTGTTTACGATGATGGTTTTAAGTCGAGACTTTGATCCAATCTCTTACTACTTCTTAAATAATAGTGTGCCTGGTGGTGGTGGAACCAACGTGGTGAACGTTATTTTGGTCGATTTCCGTGGTTTTGATACCTTGGGCGAGATTGTGGTATTGGCGTTAGCAGGCCTGGGTATTTTCGCGATGCTGCAAGGTTTAACTCTTCCTGCACCTGATAATGATATTAAAGGGCGCCTATGGAGTCGCGATGCGCATCCGGTTATTTTGCAGACCTTTACCCGTTTGATGATGCCTTTAATGATTCTGGTTGCGGTTTATATCTTCTTAAGAGGTCATAACCTTCCTGGTGGTGGCTTTATAGCCGGCTTAATTGCTTCTGTGGCATTAATTGTGATGTATCTTTCTAACGGTATTGAGTGGACCCAAAAACGGCTAATGGTTGATATGCACTTAGTGATTGGTTTTGGTCTGTTAATCGCCACCGCAACTGGCTTAGTGGCGATGGGTCTGGGCTATCCATTCTTAACCTCAGCCTTTAGTCATATTCACTGGCCAGTGGTGGGTGAATTTGAATTAGCCAGTGCGATTGCCTTTGATTTAGGGGTGTTTTTAGTGGTTGTTGGGGCAACGGTGATGAGTTTGGTTCAACTTGGCCAATTAAGTACGTTGTCTCATAAACAACAGCATATTTATAAAGATAAACAAACTGTTGTTGGAGGTGATGACTAATGGAATGGTTAATTTCAATTTCAATTGGTGTAATGACCGCGGCAGGTGTTTTTTTGACCTTACGTGCTAGAACCTTTCCGGTGGTTTTAGGCTTAACGTTATTGGCTTATGCGGTGAATGTATTCTTATTCACAATGGGACGTTTAAACAGTGGTTTACCGGCTGTAATTAATGATGTTCAAACGCAATATGCAGACCCGTTACCCCAAGCGTTGGTATTAACCGCGATTGTTATTGCGTTTGGTATGACGGCTTTTTTAATTGTTTTAGCGTTAAAAGCACGTTCTGAATTAGGCAATGATCACGTGGATGGCATTCACTTAGCCAATGATGAAGAGTCTTTAGACCAATTAGTACCGCCTAAAAAAGCGACGCAATCAGCAGGAGGAGAACGTTAATGTTACTTGAAACATTTATGCCGGTTCTGTTGCCATTAATCAGTGGTATTTTGGTTTTGTTAGCTCGTTCAGGCGGTATTGGTTTACAAAGAGTTGTCAGCTTGACTGCGGTGGTTGCGCTGATTTTAGTGAACTTAAATGCCATGCAAATTGCCATTCAGTTACCACCTCAAGTGTATGCTTTAGGAAACTGGGTTGCCCCATTTGGTATTGTGATGGTGCTGGATAAGCTCTCTGCAACGTTGGTTTTAGTTACCTCACTACTCGCTATTGCGGCCTTATGGTATGCCGTAAGACAAAAAATAGATGCGCAAGGTTCGCATTTTCATGTGTTATTTCATATTCAACTTTTTGGTTTAAATGGCGCCTTTATGACGGGCGATGTCTTTAACCTATTTGTTTTCTTTGAAGTGTTGTTATTAGCCTCTTATGGTTTGCTGTTACACGGTGGTGGACGTTTAAAAACCCGAGCAGGCCTGCATTATGTGGCTTTAAATTTAGTCGGTTCAACCCTGTTTTTATTTGCAGTAGGGGCGCTATATGGCATCTTAGGGACGTTAAATTTAGCTGATATGGCGGTTAAAATTTCTACTTTGTCACCGGCAGATCAAGGCGTGGTGGCTTCAGCAGGCCTGATGTTATTGTTGGTATTTGGCATTAAAGCGGCGATGTTTCCACTGTATTTATGGTTACCGCAAGCTTACGCCAATACATCTGCTCCGGTAGCGGCGTTGTTTGCGATTATGACCAAAGTGGGTCTTTATGCGATTATCAGAATTCACGGCACATTATTTGGTGAACAAGCAGGCGATTTAGCTTATATTCATATTCCTTGGGTATTGTGGCTAGGATTAATTACGCTGTTTATGGCCGCCTTAGGCGCAGTTGCCTCTAGAAACTTGCGTGAACAAGTAGCTTATTTAGTTTTAGCATCCGTAGCGACACTATTAATTGGTATTGGTATCAATAATATCGAAGCGATGTCAGCCACCATTTTCTATTTAATACACTCGACCTTAATTGCCGGAGCAATGTTTTTATTAGCGGATTGGATTCGTCAAGGTCGGGGTGAAGCACAAGATGAATTTATCAGCGCGCATGCAATGCCAAATGCGATTTTAGTGGGTAGCATTTTTATGGTCGCTGCGATTGCCATGACCGGTTTACCACCGTTATCCGGGTTTATGGGTAAACTGTTGATTTTATCGTCTGCGTTAACCCACCCACAGTTTTTCTGGATTTTAGGGGTGGTGTTGGTATCGGGCTTATTAATGATTATTGCGATGGCGCGTTCCGGATCACTGCTGTTTTATAATGTTTTACCCGAAGAAAAATGCCATACCATTGATGGTAAAGACGTTTGTCAAACGCCGAAAACGTTACCTTTAAATGGCGCAGCTTCTGTCATTGGCTTACTGTCAGTAGCCATTATTCTGGTTGTTTTTGCTAAGCCGTTCCATGAATTTACCAGTTCGGCAGCAGCACAAGTATTTGATCGCAATCTATATCAACAGCAGGTTTTACAAGTTCAACCGATTGCTAACCCGCTTAAGGAGTTAGTCGAATGAGAAAATTATTCCCTCATCCAATATTAAGCTTAACGCTTTGGATTGTTTGGCTATTGTTAAACAATACCGTTGCGCCTGGACACATGGTGTTGGGAGCGATATTAGCGATTGTTATTCCGCTGTTAACCTCAACTTTTTGGGAAGAGAAAGTGTGTATCAGTCATCCGTTAACGCTTCTTAAATTTGTAGGGATTGTGTTTTGGGACATTATGATTGCGAATGTGATTGTGGCTAAATTAATTTTAGGTAATAAAGAGACTTTGCAGCCCAAGTTCTTACATATACCATTGGATTTAGAACACTCGTTGGCGATCAGTTTATTGGCGAACACCATCTCTTTGACACCCGGAACGGTCTCTTGTGATTTAAGTAAAGATAGAAAAACTTTGCTGGTTCACGGTCTGCATGAGGAAGATCCGGAGTCTACTATCAAAGAGATTAAACAACGCTATGAGCAGCCCTTAAAGAAGGTATTTGAGTCATGTTAGAGTTAAGTTTACAGATAGGCTTTTTTTTAATTTCAATTGCCTTGATTCTCAGTTTTTATCGGCTAATTAAAGGACCTAGTCAACCTGACAGAATCTTAGCTTTAGATACGCTTTATATAAACAGCATCGCTATTTTGGTTTTAACAGGCATTTATTTAGAAAGCAGTATGTACTTTGAAGCCGCTTTATTAATCGCGGTGATGGGCTTTGTAGGGACGGTAGCGTTAAGCAAATACTTGCTTCGTGGCGACATAATGGAATAAGGACAAGCAATGAGTGATTGGACTGAAAATTTATTGGGTTTATTAATATTAATTGGCGCGATCTTTACCTTAATCGGCTCAATAGGGTTATTCAAACTTCCCGATTTTTATATGCGTTTACACGGTCCGACTAAGGCCAGTACATTAGGCGTGGGGGCGATTTTGATTGCTTCTGTGATTTACTTTAGTACCAAACAAGATGCTCTGAGTTTGCATGAAATTTTAGTCACCCTGTTCTTGTTTATCACAGCACCGATTGGCGCACATTTAATGGCTAAGGCGGCTATTCATATTCAAGTGAATCAAACAGTTAAAACTGAGGAATTTAGACCAAAAGATTAGATCAAATCTCATTAAAATACGGTTTGTTTAAATAAACCAAAAAAGCTCAGAAAGATAATCTTTACTGAGCTTTTTTTATAATTTTTTTAAAAAATTATTTATTTGCTAGCTTTTTTAACTGCTTTTTTTGCTGCAACTTTTACTTTTTTCTTGCTTGTTAGTTCTTTCTTAGCGACTTTTTTAGTCGCTGCTTTAATCACATTTGCTGCTTGTTTTTTCTTAATATCTTTTTTAGCAACGGCTTTTAAAGTTGCTTTAGTAGCTGCTTTTTTAACGATTTTTTTTGCAATAGCTTTTGCCATGATCTGAATTCCATTTTATTAAGGTTTTTATATTTAAATAAATTACTATTAGTAATAAATTATAGAGAATTATAAATATTATGTTTTTAAATGTCAATAAAATATAACTATTATATATAATATGGATTATCAAAATTTTACGATGAGTTTACTGTTATGACCTTTATAGAGTTTAAAAAACACCTATTAGACGCCGAAATTTCATTACCTAAATTTAGTCACCTGATTAAGGTAAGTGAAAAAAATATTCAGTCTTATAAAAAGAAAGGGGAGATCCCAAATCCGATTGCAGTCGCTGTTGTCTGTTTTGTTGAGATGAAAAAGGCCGGTTTGGATTACAAAAGTATTGTCGAAAATTTAGGATTAGAAGCTAAAACTAAAAAGGGTGCAGGGTTTGGGAAGCATTCTAAAGAGTCTGAATTAAAGTCGAAAGACTGAAAACACCTTAAAGAATGATTTAGTCAAAGCGGTTTTAAGCCGCTTTTTTTGTGTTAATTTGGTATCACTATTTCCACTGCAAAAGTTTTAATAATTTCGTAGCCGTTTTTCAATATCGATGACCAGATAAATAACGAAACCACAAAACAAAACCATTCCCCATTGTGAGGGCGATAAAGGGGCGCTACCAAAGAGTTCGTTCATCATAGGTGAATGAGTAAAGAAAACTTGAATTGTGGCCATAGAGACAGCCCCTGCTAATAACCATGGATTTGAAAAAAAACCGATTTTAAACATCGAATACCGTAATGAACGACAGTTAAATAGATAAAAAATTTCACCAAACACAAACACATTTACAGCGAGTGTTCGAGCCGTTTCAAGAGAGTGGCCTGCATTTATTGCCCAACTAAATAAACCATATGCACCGGCTAATAGTAGGGTACTTACGGTAATTACTCTCAGTAACATTTCACTGTCCATAATTGGACTATTGGGTTTACGGGGTGGCCGATCCATTAAACCCGGTTCACTTTTCTCAAAGGCCAGCATTAGCCCAAGTAGCAGGGCGGTACTCATATTAATCCAGAGTATTTGCACCGGTGTAATCGGTAAAGTTAAACCGAAAATAATGGCTGTCATAATCACCAAACCTTCGCCAGCATTGGTTGGCAAAGTCCAAGTGATAAATTTCACTAAGTTATCAAAGACTGAACGACCCTCTTCAACGGCCGCTTCAATGGTGGCAAAGTTATCATTAGTGAGTACTATATCAGCGGCTTCTTTGGCCACTTCGGTTCCGCCTAATCCCATTGCGATACCAATATCGGCTTGTTTAAGTGCTGGTGCATCATTGACCCCATCGCCAGTCATAGCGACCACATGACCTTTGGACTGTAATGCTTCAACTAGACGCAGTTTTTGTTCTGGGGTTACCCGAGCAAATACCGCAGAATTAATGGCTACCTCAATAAGCTCAGCATCGGTTAACTCTGCTAAGTCATGACCACTATAAGCATATTGAGTGCTATTTATAGCGCCTTTAAGGCCTATTTGACGTGCTATTGCAGCAGCCGTTTTGACATGGTCACCGGTAATCATTTTCACTTGAATACCGGCTTTTTGGCATGCTTTTACAGCCGAAATGCTCTCTTCTCTGGGAGGATCCATCATCCCTTGCAAACCAAGAAACGTGAGACCAGATTCTAAATCTGAATGACTTACTGTCGTCATATCAGAGCTGACGATTTTTTTAGCAAACGCTAATATTCTCAAGCCATTAGAAGCCATTAAATCAATTTCTTCATGGATGCGATCAATATTCATTGGAATGAGTTGGTTATCACCGTTTAAGGCGTTTACACTGCGCTTAACAACGCTTTCGACAGAACCTTTAACATAAATAATGGATTGTCCATCTAGCAGTTGATCTGTATTGTGTAAAGTTGCCATATATTGATGTTGTGATTCGAATGGCAATGTATCCAGTCTTGGTAATGATTTATCCAATTCGTTTAGGTTTAAATTTGCTTTGAATGCAGATGAAATTAATGCCGCTTCAGTCGGGTCACCATCCATTTTCCATTGTCTGTTTTTTTCAACCAATCTGGAATCGTTACAGAGTAAACCCGCTTTAAGTGTTTCTAATAAAGCTGGATTTTGAGTAGCGCTGTATGGCTTTTCTGCAAAGAGGATTTGACCGGTTGGTTCATAACCGATCCCGGTAATTTTATAGTGGTTTTGGCCAGAAAACAGTTGTTGAACCGTCATTTGATTTTGCGTTAAGGTGCCGGTTTTATCAGAACAGATAATGGTGGTGCTTCCCAAGGTCTCAACGGCAGGCATTTTTCGAATAATAGCGTGTCGAGTGGCCATTTTATTGACCCCAATCGCCAGCATAATCGACATAGCCGCCGGTAAGCCTTCTGGAATTGCTCCGACAGCCAAAGCAACCGCTGCCATAAAGGTTTCCAAAAGCGGTTGACCGTGAAGCCAACCAATAACAAAGGTCAGGCCTGCCAAGATTAAGATAATTTTGAGTAACAGTTCGCTAAACTCACTGATTTTTTTGGTTAGCGGGGTGGCTAAGGTGGCCGCATTGGCTATGAGGGTATTAATTTGGCCAATTTCAGTGCCGTCACCAATTTCGACTACAATGCCTATCGCTGTACCATAGGTAACTAAAGTAGAAGAGTAGGCCATATTATGACGATCGGCGAGGGGGGTTTCGAGTGCTAATGGTTGGATGTTTTTGAGTGATGCTATGGATTCGCCTGTTAGCGCCGATTCATCCACTTGTAACTCCCTGCATTGAATCAGTCTTATGTCGGCTGGGACTCGATCACCCGATTGCAATAATACGATATCGCCTAAGACAAGTTCAGAAGCCGTGATGGTTTGTTTATTGCCTGAGCGAATAACATTGGCTGAGCCCTCCATACTGCGTGTTAGCGCCTCGATGGCCTTAAGCGCTTTGGCTTCCTGAACAAAACCGACAATGGCATTGACTAAGATAACTCCAAAAATGACGCCACTATCGACATACTCTTTTAGAAAAAAAGTCACAATAGCAGCCACTAAGAGTATGTAAACTAACGGTTGATTAAATTGCAGTAAAAATAGAACAAAGGGGCTTTTGCCTTTTTGGGGCGTAAGTCTGTTTTCACCGTATTGAAGCTGACGCTCTTTAACGATGGTATATTCTAAACCTTTGTTTTTGTTGGTTTCTAATAGCTTTTCCATCTCTTCTAATGGATGATGGTGCCAATGTTTTTCTCTTAGGTTATCCATGGTTGCCTCCAATTTACACAATAGGCAGAAAGGAAAAATTTTTTTGATAATGAATTTAGAATAACTTAATTACGGTACATTCATCATGACAGAAATAAAAAAACGTTGATTATCAATCCAATTTTTATCGCAAATCAATTAAGAAGAGGGGGATTGGTGAAAGTTTTAATTATGTTGTTGAGTTTGTTAGTGGTGATTCACTCTGCAAAGGCGGATTCAGAGATTGTGATAGGGTGGTTAGAGACCGTTTCAGTTGTGATCGGTTCAGAAGAACATTCAATTAAGGCTAAAATTGACAGCGGTGCCGATCACTCTTCACTGCATGCTAACGCTATTAAATTATTTCGGCAACAAGACCAAGACTGGGTACAGTTTTCCGCATTAGGGAACCGTACTTTCATGTTACCAGTGCATCGAATAGCCCATATAAAAACAAAAAATAAAGGATTACAGACGCGTCCAGTTGTTAAGGTCATTATCTGTATAAATGGTCAAAAAAGGTTGATAGAAGTCAATTTAGTTGATCGTAGCCACTTTACGAGGCCTTTATTAATTGGACGTTCTGCTTTATCGGGCTTTTTAATTAATTCCCATAAAATAGACCAACTTAAACAGACTCTTTGTTTGTCTTAATTGAATAAAAAGGGCAATTTTAAGGGGGTAATAATTGAAATTAGGCGCGGTTTAAATCAATTAAATCGCGCCTAATAAGGGAGAACGGAAAGTGATTAATAATTAACCTGAATATTGGTCACGTTTTAGTTTTTCTAGGTAAGCTTTACGTTTTTCAGGTGGCAAAGAGGCCAGCATTTGTTGAAGTTTGGCTTTTTGTTGTGCTGCAAAATCCACATTAACCTGTTTGGGTTTACTTACCACACCGCGTTTTTCTAAACTTTTACGTTCCGCAATTTTATCAATTTTTTCTTTCAAGGTTGCAGCTGTAAAGGGTTTAACAATGTAACCATCCACGCCCGCTTGCGCCGCATCCAATATTTGGCTGCGTTTTTGTTCAGCGGTAATCAGCATAAATGGCATGTCTTTTAGGTTCTCGTCTGCTCTCACTTTTCTAAGCAGTTCAATCCCGGTCATTTCAGGCATGTTCCAGTCACTGACAATAAAATCGTATTTGCCCGTTTGAATCATCGGCCAAGCTTTAGAGCCATCATTTGCGTCATCAATATTAACAAACCCGAGTTCTCTTAGCAGGTTGGTTACAATTCGAATCATAGTAGAGAAGTCATCTACCACCAATATATTTATGTTCTTATCAATAGCCACTGTGTGTGTTTCCAAATTTTTTATATGAATTGCTTCATTATAGGGTTAGATGCTCATAATAAACATAGGTTATTTTTATTATACGTCTATTCTTGGGCCCGCTTTTCAGTCATTAATTCATTATAGATATGTCGTGCATTCGATATTGAAAGCTGTCCAAATACTGGACGGTCCTGATGCTTGGATTGATCGATGCCATCAATATCTTCTAAGTTACCTCCTGTATCGACCACTTTTTGTACTTCTTGATAAAGTTCCACAAAATAATCATAGGTTTGACGCTTTAAAGTGGCTAAATCGGTAGGAGTTCCGTGCCCAGGAATGACAGTGACATCTTCTGGAACCATTGACACCATTTTTTCAAATGAACGGATCCAATCTCTAAAATGACTGTCGTGTAATAAACCAGGTAGTCGTTCGTTAAAGCCTAAGTCACCCGTGAATAAGAGTTTACGAGAAGGAATGTACATGCCGGTCATAGAAGGGGTATGACCCCCACCAAAATTGATAAGCTGAACGGTTTCGCCACCACCGACATCAATTGTTTTAGAATTAGTAAAGGTAGTAAATTTATCGGTGACATCGTATACCGATTGAGTAATGATTGGACCACGACCTTTGGCATAACGGTCTTTGGTTTCGTCAAAAATTCGATGAAAATTCTCATTCGCGCGTTTTTCAGAATAAAGGTTTTTAACGCCAATATCGTACCAATAACTTGAACCTAAATAGGCGTGACCTTGGTCATTTTCAACCGCTAGCCATTTCACCGGTTTATTGGTAAGGCGTTTAATCTGCTGATGAAAACTGTAAGCGACGGCTTCGTTTGGACCGCCGTTATAAACAAAAACACCGTCTTCAAAAATAATGGCACTTAGATTATTGTTTAGACCAAAATTGGTTGTGGTGCCCCAGATAAAACTGCCCACAACGGTATAAACGCCATCCATCACCTTAGTCGCTTTTGGAATCGGCAACTCATCGCCAATATAACCGGCTTTTTTCTCAACGGCTTTTACTTCTTTTGCATAGTTTGCAAATGCAGCGGATGTGCCAGTTTGTTCGCCAGAATCAAACGCTTGAATTTCAGCGGCATAAGTTGCAAAGCTATCACTGTAAGGGTCTTGACTAGCCATAACATTAAATGGTGCTGTAAAGAGCGCGCATGTCAACGCAGATAGGGCAAAGCAGCGTTGCTTTTTAATAATCATAATGAGCCTTCTAGGTTCGTTTATTGAGCAATTAAAACGATCATTATCAAAGAATAATTGGGATTAAACAAGCCCTTTTAGAAACCAGCAGGCCTGCTGATTTTAATAATGACGAGCGCATTTATCTAGGTGATTGGAATAGCGGTTTTATCAACTACTTTACGCAATACAAAGCTGGTATGAACCCCGCTTACACCATTAATTTGCGTGACATGATTTAATAATAGGTCTTGGTAGGCTTCTAAATCTTTAACCAGTACTTTTAATTGATAGTCGGCAGTTTGTCCGGTGAGCAGTAAGCACTCTAAAACGTTGGGCAGCTTTTGAATCGCCGTTTCAAATTCCGAAAACCGTTCTTTGGTATGTTTATCCATCGAAATGTGAATAAGAGCCATTAAATCTAACCCGAGTTTTTTAGCATCTAAAAGACAGCGATAACCGATGATGATGCCGTCACTTTCCAACGCTTTAAAACGGCGTAAACAGGCGGAAGGGGAGAGCCCGATTTTATCAGCCAATTCTTGATTAGAGAGGCGCCCGTTATTTTGCAGGGCGTTTAAAATAGCATAGTCAAACGTATCTAATTGCATAATGAATCCATATTAGAATTTAATTTTTATTATTTATACTATTTTAGAATAATATTGTTTTAATTATAGTTTTTACAGAATTATTAGCAATAAACTTTCAACGGTTTTCTCTTAGAATAGTGGCATAGAACTTAAACGCTGCAATGAAGTAGAGAGAATCCATGAATCCGAGTAAATATCGCCGCACACTAACGCCTGACTTACCTAACCGCCAATGGCCAAATAGGGTTTTAACCAAAGCGCCAATTTGGGTGAGTGTGGATTTAAGAGATGGCAATCAGGCATTGGCCAAACCCATGAACGTTGATCAAAAATTGGCACTATGGCATCAGCTGGTGGCAATGGGGTTTAAAACCATTGAAATTGGTTTTCCGTCTGCTAGCCAAGTAGAGTTTGACTTCACGCGTCGTTTAATTGAAGAGAATTTAATTCCAGACGATGTGACAGTGCAAGTTTTGGTGCAAGCACGTGAACACCTTATTGAGCGCACTTATGAGTCTTTGCAGGGCGTGAAGCAAGCGGTCATTCACGTTTACAACACCACCTCCATTGTGCAACGTGAAAACGTCTTTGAAAAAACCAAAGACGAAATTAAGGCGATGGCTGTTCAGGGTGCAAAATGGGTTAAAGAGTACGCTCAAAAAGCGTCGGCAACGAACCCAGAAAGTCAGTGGGTTTTTCAATATTCGCCGGAGAGTTTTTCACAAACCGAGACCGATTATGCCGTTGAAGTCTGCCAAGCGGTTATGGATGTGTGGCAACCGACACCAGAAAACAGATGTATTTTAAACTTACCTGCTACGGTCGAAAGTACCTCGCCAAATCGTTTTGCGGATCAGGTAGAGTACTTTATTACCCATTTACAGAATCGTGAATCTGCGTTGATCTCTATTCACACGCACAATGACCGTGGCTGTGCGGTTGCTGCGGCTGAGTTGTCATTATTGGCGGGCGCAGACCGGATTGAAGGCACGTTATTGGGCAACGGTGAGCGTACTGGAAATATGGATATTGTGACTTTGGCAATGAACTTGTTTAGCGAAGGCATTGACCCAGAGTTGCAATTAGATAATCCAAGTCAGTGGATACCAGTGGTGGAGTCGGTTACGCAAATTCAAACGCACCCGCGTCATCCCTGGGTGGGCGATGTGGTTTACACCGCCTATTCAGGCAGTCATCAAGATGCTATCCGTAAGTGTTTGTTAAAACAAAAGCCGGATGAACCCTGGAATGTCGCCTATTTACCGATTGATCCAAAAGATCTAAATCGCGATTATGAAGCGATTATTCGAGTCAACAGTCAGTCGGGTAAAGCGGGCTCTGCGTTTGTGTTAGCGCAAGAGTACGGTTTAAATTTACCAAAATGGGTACAGTTAGACTTTGCACCGATTGCGCAACGTTTGGCTGAAAAACAGGGCGGTGTTGTCAGTCACAAAGATTTGTTTGCGGCGTTTGCTGCAAAGTATGAATTGGAGACATCAAATATTGAGATTAATCATTATCAACTGCACCGTGAAGGCGATTTAGAGCACCTTTCGGTAGAAGTGAATGGTGAAACATGGAAAGGCACCGGTAACGGTACCTTGAGCGCTTTGTGTGATGCTTGGCAAAAACGCACAGGAAATATGGTGGATGTGATTGATTACGCGGAACATGCTTTGCATACCTTAGATGAAAGTCCAAATGGCGAGCAAGGGAAACATGCACAAGCCATGGCGTATGTTTATCTACAACAAGCCGATCAACGTTCTGTGGGCATTGCGTTAGCCAAAGACACCGTTACAGCGATGGTGATGGCGTTGCTAAAAGGTTTACAAGCCGATTAAATCACTTTGAAAACCAGCAGGCCTGCTGGTTTTTTATTTCACTACTTTGTAAATTTTTCGTTCCATCAAACTGGCATAATAGAGCATAAATCATCAAAATTTAAGGTTCAATTATGCTTCTAGAAACTCAATCTGCCACTCCCTTAGAACTCTATCGTTTATTAGTAGGCGGAATTGTTCCGCGTCCCATTGCTTGGGTGAGTACACAAAACTCAGCAGGCCTGTCCAATTTGGCTCCATACTCCTTTTTTAGTGTTGCAAGTTGTAATCCTCCTGTTTTGACTATTACCAATATCGCTTCTTCAAACAAGTTAGCTAAAGACACCTTAACGAATTTATTGGCGACTAAAGAGTGTGTGGTCAATATTGTGAGCGCCTCTCAAGTGAACGAGATGAATCAAAGTTGTGCGCCGTATTCAGAAGCGCAAAGTGAAATTGATGAAATTGGTATTCAAACCATTGCGAGTAAAACGGTGGCGCCTTTGAGTGTAAAAGGCTCTGCGGTGAGGTATGAGTGCCGTTTAAGAGAGGCCATTACGCTGTCAGAACAGCCAATGGGCGGAATATTGATTTTATTGGACGTGCTTGCGATATCGGTAGAGAATTCAGTGCTTAAAGAGGGGTTAATAGACGCCGATTTATTGGATGCGGTTGGTAAGCTTGGAGGAAATGATTACTGTAACGCCAAAGCGGACTTTATGCTTTTAAGACCGGAACTCTAGTCCGAAAAAATTGAAACTGATCGTTTTACAGTTTCACGTGAAACAAAAAAACCGCCTTCTAAAAACCATAATGGAATCCAGAAGACGGTTTAAAATTAAAAGATAGTCAGAAAATTACTTCTCTAAAAAGGCCTTCTCTTTTTCTAACTTATAAGTCCAAGGCGCACCAGAGTTTTTCCAGCCATTAATCAATCTAAAGCCGGCTTTATCACCGTCTTTGGTTTTACTGCCTTCAAAACCATCAGTCATAATGTAAACGTTCTTGTAGCCATACTGATCAAGCATTTTAGCAGCAGGTTGTGCACGAGTCGCACCAGAACGGCACATTAAGATATAGGTTGATTCTTCATCTGCACCTAATTTAGCGGCCTGTTCTTCAAGTTCCGATACAAAATTGGCGTTTGGAACTGAACGGTAACGTGGTTTTTTATCATCAAGCGCATCGTACTTAAATAAGATTGAAGGAATCATAATTTGTGCAGCATGCGTGTGACCCACAAATTGCCACTCAGCTGGTGTGCGCACATCAACCAAAATAACCTTAGGATCTTTTTTCATAAGGTCAATGGTCTCTTTAGCATCAATATACAGCCCTTGAGGTGTCTGTTTTTTTGGGTCAGTCGGTGCTGGTGCAGCAAAGCTGTTGACACAAAATGTGGTGGTAACAGCCAGTGCTGCTGCGATTGCGAGTTTTTTCATTATGCTTAAATCCTTATTGATTGAATTGAAATTTTAGAACTCTCAATAATATAATTCATTTATAAGCATTTGATAATATAAATAAACTCTATATATTATAGTTATTATTTATCACCAATCATAAATTATATTAATAGCTGTGTTGACTGGGTTTACGGGTCGGAAATGAAAGGAAAAGTGATGTCCCAAAAATTCGAATTGGTTTACTATGACTGCATTACTTTGATTAAGGTTTTTATATGGCACGCCTAAAATACACACTTCCTTGGTATTTTGTTGTAGCGCTCATGGCTTTTCCCATTTCGACAATGGCTAGTAATGCACAAATAAGCCAAGAATTAGACTGGTTTACTATGTTGATGTGGTTGTTTGGTGGGTTAGCTCTGTTTTTATTTGGCATGGAGCAAATGATTAAAGGGCTGTTAACCATTGCCGGTGAGCAGATTAAAAATATGTTGGCTAGACTTACAACCAACCGAGTTATGGGTGCCGTTGTTGGCGCAGGAGTTACGGCCGTTACTATGTCTTCGTCGGTGACCAGTGTTTTGGCAGTGGGCTTTGTTTCAGCAGGTTTAATATCAGCAGGCCAGGCAGCTGGTGTGATTATGGGGGCAAACTTAGGTACGACCATTACCGTTCAAATTGTGGCATTTAAGGTCACTAATTTTGCATTGTTAATGATTGCAATCGGGTTTGTGATTCAGTTTATGGCACAGTTACGTAAAAAAGTCGCCATCGGTCAGCTAATTATGGGGTTGGGGTTAATCTTTTTTGGGATGAATGTCATGAGTGATGGCATGGAGCCTTTACGAGATTATCAGCCCTTTTTAGATTTGATGCAACAGATGCAAAACCCCTTATTAGGCATTCTGGCGGGCTTTATTTTTACCGCTATGGTTCAGTCTTCGGCCGCAACGATTGGTATTGTGATTGTTATGGCCAGCAGTGGTTTCGTGACTTTACCAGCCGGGATAGCGCTTGCTATGGGGGCTAATATTGGAACAACGGTTACCGCTTTGTTAGCAACCATTGGTAAGTCGCGTGAGGCGCTAAGAACCGCGTTGATTCATCTACAATTTAATGTGTTTGGTGTTTTGATTTGGTTACCTTTTATTCCTCAATTAGCCGATATGGCACTCTTTTTAACGGCGACCGAAGTGGCCAATGGCGAAGTGGTTAATACCCTTGTTAACAATACACCGCGTGATATTGCGAACGCCAATACTATTTTCAATTTAATCTCTTTAATTATCTTTCTTCCGTTGATTCCAGTGTTTTTATGGGTGGTTAATAGG
>JGI10211J34971_10001932_pt1 | contig 17050 bp, 16 predicted proteins | sample Etolagsediment_FD_34971 | JGI IMG/M metagenome (IMG submission 34971) | reverse complement strand
GCTATATTCGTTACGAAGTGAATGAATCTTTTCTGAAATTTTCCATTAATTTGATTTAATGTAATTTAAAGCTGATCCACTTTCAAACCAACTTATTTGCTCTTCAGATAGAGAATGGTTGGTATCTATATCTAGTGTTGAACCATCTTTTTTCTGTATAGAGACTGTAACTTTACTTCCTGGACTTAAGTATTCGAGATTTTTAATAGTTAATTTATCGTTCTGCTCTATCATTTCATAGTCAGCTTTATCTTCAAAAGTTAGCGGTAGTATCCCTTGCTTTTTCAAATTAGCTTCGTGGATTCTTGCAAAGCTTTTGACCAAAACTACTCTACAACCTCTGAATCTCGGCTCCATGGCAGCATGTTCCCTTGATGATCCCTCACCATAATTTTCATCACCAATTGCAATCCAGTTTATGTTATTTTCATGGTATGTTTTTGCAAGATCCGGCAACGTCATAATTTCATTGTTAAGGATATTAATACCTGTCCCTGATTCTTCTGAAAAAGCATTATTAACACCTATAAATAAATTTTGAGAGATATTTTCTAGGTGACCTCTAAACCTTAGCCATTTACCTGCAGGTGATATGTGATCAGTTGTACACTTTCCTACAGCTTTCATAATTACAGTCATGTCTATATAATTACTTGCATCAAATGAGTCAAAAGGTGTTAAAGCTTGTAATCTCTCAGAATCCGGATTTATAACAACTTCAACATCACTATTTTGTTTTGGCTGGACAAAACCTTCCAAAGTGCTTTCAAACCCTTCGGAAGGTAACTCTTCTGCGGTTGGGGGTGAGAGCTTTACCTCTTCACCGTCTTCGTTTATTAAAGTATCATTAAGAAAATCGAATTCTAGAGTTCCACCTAAAGCAAGGCCAATTACCGTTTCAGGTGAACCAATAAAGGATAATGTTTCCTTATTGCCATCATTTCTAGCCGGAAAGTTTCTATTGTACGAAGAGACAATTGTATTAGTCTGTCCTTCTTCAATATCATCTCTTTTCCATTGTCCAATACATGGTCCACAAGCATTTGCAAGGACAGTAGCGCCTATTGCTTCAAGATCTTTTAAGTATCCATCTCTTTCAATAGTTGCTCTTGTAATTTCGGACCCTGGAGTGACCATCAGTGGGACTTTAGATTTTAAACCTTTTTTAGCTGCTTCTCTTGCTATAAAAGCTGCTCGACCAATGTCTTCATAAGATGAGTTAGTGCATGAACCTAATTTTTTACAGCATCATCTTTTAATTTTGATACTGGGCGAGCTAAGTCTGGTGTATGTGGACCTACAACGTGTGGCTCAAGACTGTCCAAATCAATTTCAATAACTTGATCAAAATAATTTTCAGGGTTTGCAACAACATCATCGTCCGGAGTTAATAAATGCATATTTTCACTAGCAAGAGACGCTATGTCTCCTCTTCCTGTGGCCTTAAGGTACTCCTCGCCTTTTACGTCAAATGGAAATATAGAGCATGTTGCACCTATTTCAGCACCCATGTTTGTAATAGTTGCTTTTCCTGTAGTAGAAATAGACTGTGTTCCTTCACCAAAGTATTCAACAATTGCATTCGTGCCGCCTTTTACGGTCAAAATTTCTGCGACTTTTAAAATTATATCTTTGGGAGCTGTCCAACCACTTAACTTTCCTGTAAGTTTTACCCCTATTAATCTTGGTATTTTTGTATTGAAAGGCATACCAGCCATTACATCAACTGCATCAGCTCCACCAACTCCAATTGCAACCATGCCTAATCCCCCTGCATTTGGTGTATGGCTATCTGTTCCAATCATCATTCCACCAGGAAATGCATACTGCTCAAGAACAACTTGATGGATAATCCCAGCCCCTGGACCCCAAAAACCAATATTAAATTTTTCAGATGCAGTTCGTAAAAAATCAAATACTTCTTTATGTGTTTTATTAGCGACTTTTAAATCACTGTTTGCCCCTTCATAAGCTTGAATCAGATGATCACAATGAACTGTAGTAGGAACTGCTGTCTCTGGTAGTTCAGCTTGCATAAATTGGAGCAATGCCATTTGTGCTGTTGCGTCTTGCATTGCAACTCTGTCAGGTAGAAAATCCCCAAAATCTTCACCTTTATTTAACGAAATATTTTTAACATCTTTGGCATGTCCGTACAATACTTTTTCAGCGAGAGTGAGGGAGCTGCCTTTTCTTCTCTTAAACTCTATAATATTAGATTCAAGGTTTTTGTATACTTGTTCAACTAATTCAATATGTGTTTTAGAAAGATCCATGTGAATAATTATATATTTAAATGCGCCTAAAGATGAACTTATCTAAATTCTATACAAGTATTTTTAAACTCACAATACTCACACCATTCGCCAACAGTATAGTTTGGACTTAAAGCATCAAAAGGAATCCACGATGCTGGTTTTTTTGAAATATCTTCAAATTTTGCTTTTGCAGATTCAAGTTCACTAACTCCAAACCTTCTTTCTTTAACTGTTGCTTTGTTGTCAGATACATATATATGCAATACTATAATTTCACTTTCAGATTTCATTAGTTCAGATGCACCTAAGGCATAAAGTTGAGCTTCTAATGAATCTTCTGGTGTTTCCGGTCGTGTCTTTAGCTCTATAATTATTGGTGTCTCTCCAAGCCTTCCAGCCAAATCAGATTTTCCTGTATAAATTGTTGCAACTTTTTGATCAACGATTTTACCGTCTCTTAACCCTTTTCCATCAACAATGCATGTAAAACCCAGAATGTATTCAGCTTCTTTAATTTTTAAATCATCATAATTATCTAATTGTGAAACTAACTGTTGATACTTTAAAAAGAGTTGCTCTCTGGTAACTTCATCTTCTTCGTTTGTTAATTGATTAAAACTTTCAATATTTTCTTTCTCAGAAAATTTTTCATTATTAACTAAAAGCTTTTGTGAAAATTGATGAAACTTCGTTGCTGTTGATTCAGATTCATATTCAACATAGTCTTCACGTGGCAAACCATATTGAACATTCCAAGCAGTCCTTCTCTCACAATTAGAAAGCTTTACTAAATTTGTTTTTGAAATTTTTACTTCTCTGACACGATTTGTTATTTTATCAGCATTTATCAATGGAAATTGTCCACACCTTGAAGATTGGTCACAATAATCACATTGTTTACCTGGATTGCGTTTTTTTCTTTCAATTAAATATTCTTCTAAAATCTTAAAATATTGATCAATAATTTCATCAGGATTTTCAACCGACTCAATCTCTACGAGATCATCTAATTCAATTGCTGCTGTATAAAATTCTTCATTATCAGTTTTAAATTTTGTAATAATCGCTCTATCAATTAATTCAGGTTCTGGATCATGAGCTGTTTTTAATTTAATGTATTCATAATGATTTTCATCTTCAAACTCATAAGCAAAGTGAGTGGTTAGACCATACTCTTCGCCATCAATTTCTTTGACAGCCTCTTTAACTAAATATTCATGATTAAAGTTAGAGTTTCTTTTTGGATAAATAGTTCTAAATCTTGCAAATAAATCAGATAAAATCTTTTTTTGAATTGTGTCATAAAATTGAAAGTTATTTTCTTCAGCAATCTTTATTGATGTCTCATCAAGGGCATCATTGTTCTGCCAATCAATAATCGCTTTATTTAAATCTTTCCATCTATCTAATTTTGGACTAGCTAATCGAGTTCTTTTACCAAAAGAACTGTGGCATTGGGAAATTTTCTTGATTTGATTAGTCGAATAAGTATTGTCTCTGTCAGGCATAATAAAATTATAATTCACTAATTTTTGCAAATCTTCGGTTTCAGAAGCCCTTCAGAACTGCCAAAACTGTCAAAATTCTCTCTCCCCTGAATAACTATCTGTAAAATATAAATATGGAAAAAAAAATTTCTAAATCATTTCGAGCTATTTTTGCTAGCTTATATCCAAATTTTGATGAAAATGAAACACAAAACTCTGAAGAGTATTTCAATTTTATTTTAAAAAGTTATCCCGATAAATCTGAAATAATTCAATTAAAAGCTTTCTTTGTAATATTCTCTCTTGGTTTAAGAAAATTATTTATTAAAGACAAAAATATACCTAAATTTATAAACAATTTACAAAGCTCTAATATTTCAATATTTAGAAAACTTGGATCTGGAATGACTGCTTTGTTTGGTTTAAGTATAGCTAGATCACTAAACGGTGAGGGCTCTGTATATAAATATTTTGATTATCCAATATATAACAATGCAAAAATAGAAAAAAAATTTATTCAAGTACCAGAAAGTATTGAAGTTGCCGTTATAGGTAGTGGCTCAGGAGGCGGTGTTGCAGCTAATTTATTAAATGAAAATTATGAAGTAGGAATATTTGAAAAAGGTAGTTATTCAAATAGAGAAACTAACAATGAAACTTTTGGATATCACAATTTTTATGAAACATATGCAATGCAGCAAACAAGAGGGTATAAAGTTCTACTTTTGGCTGGTTCAAGTATTGGAGGAGGAACTAGTATAAATTGGACAACCTCACTCAGAACACCCGATAATATTCTAAATGAGTGGGATTCACTTACTGGACAAAATAATTATTTCAATTCAAGTAACTTTAAAAGCAGTATGGACTTTATATGCAAACAATTAAATGTCTCTGAAGCAAATAATAGAATTCCACAAAAAGAGATCAAGCTGGCCGAGGGATTAAATCAGAGTCAAATTAGTTATAAAATCATTCCAAGAAATGCAAGTAATGATCAATGCCTTGAGAGCGGTTTTAGTACGTTTGGGCATTCAGATGAAAGCATCAATTCATCATATCAAACTTGGTTTCCAGAAGATAAATTTAATAGTCAAAATGTATATAGCAATACTTCAGTAAAATATCTAACAATCTCAAAAGGTAGAGCAACGCATATAAATGTTGAAAAGAATGGAAAAGTACAACAAATAGCAGTGGATAAAGTAGTTTTAGCAGCTGGTTCCTTAAACACTCCAAAAATCTTATTAAATAGTGGATATAAAAATAAACATCTTGGACAACATCTTAAACTTCATCCTGTTTCAGGTGTTGCAGGAAAGTTCTCCGAGGAGCAAAAGCCATGGGCGGGAACAATGCAGGGAATTTATTCTGATGACTACTTATTCATGAAAGATAACTACGGATATCTTCTTGAGGGATTGCCAATGCATCCAAGCTTATTCTTTCCATTTTTCCCAAACAACAACGATAATTTTGAAGATTTTATAAAAAGCTATAATTATTGGTCTGGAAGCATTGTTCTAACATCCGACAAAAGTTCTGGTTCAATAATCAATAAAAATCCTCAACATTTATGGGATTACAATTTAAATGATTTTGATCACAGCAATTTACTTCATGGACTGGAAAATCTTGTCAGAGCAAACTATTTAGCTGGAGCAGAAGAAATTATGGTTGCGGCCTCCCCTACAATGCACTGGAAAAAATCTTCAAATGTAAACATTGAAGATTTCATAAACAAAATTAGAGCAATTAAAAATGCGCCGTTTAGAATTCTTCTTGGATCAGCACATCAAATGGGTACCGCAAGAATTAACCCAAATCCAGAGCAGGGAGTTGTAGATTTAGATGGAAAAGTACATGGTTTAGAAAATGTTTATATTGTTGACGCTTCAACTTTTCCAAGATGCTCAGGCGTGAATCCTATGATTAGTATTCAATCTATGAGTCACTTTTTAATGTCAAAAATTTAGCTTAAGGATAATTTTTATCTGGAGCAAAGAACTCAGCAGCATCTAATCCTAAATCAATGAACATACCATGAGCCTCAACATGATTTTCTTCGCCCAATTGAATAACAGCTTCCGTGTAAACTTTTTTATTATCGACTTCTTTAACCCAAGCATATAATTCAAATTCTTTTTCTACTGGTGTTGGCTTAAGAAAATTAACTGATAAATTTGCAGTTACAGAATATATGTTGTGAATAACTGTTGAGTAACCCATCATGTCATCCAAAGCAGCTGATAATATACCACCATGAACAAGGCCGGGTCCACCTTCAAATCTCTTTGCAAATGAATACTTTGCGTAAACTTTACGATTTTTAATTTCTGGTTTCATTTGCATGCTGTCTGTATTATTACCACTGACAAAAGATGAATCAGGATATATATCTTGAAGTAGTGTTCCATCAGTCCAGCGTGAGGATGGATTAATTTCTAGAACTTGACCAGTTATATACTTATATTTCACTTTTATTTATTTTAGATATGTCTTTTCTTAATGCCTCATTCATAAAAGCATTTGTTATATCAGACCTAGTTCTTTCAATAATTGATCTTGCATTATCTGCATATCTTCTAAGTCCTCCAGTAAGAGCATCAGGATAATCTAATTCATTTAGTATTCCCATACCCTCTTCCATGATTTCTAAGTAAGTTTCAGCTTTTTTAATATCAAGATTTCTTAAATGATCAAGTGCTTTTCTTCTCCACTCACCAATCGTATCTCCTATTCCCTGTATGTAGCTAGAAGGATGTAGGTTGAATTCGGAAAATGGTTCGATTGTTCCTTTAATTTCAAAATTGTAGAACATAACAGCTTCTACAAATTCTCTTTCGGCATCTAAAACATAGCCTGAATAACTAATTTCTGAAATTTCACTACAAATACTTTTTAAATCATTTAATTTTTCTTGAGCGCTTTTGATATGTTTTTCAGCAGAAAATATATCATTTCTATGAACATTTCTAATACTTTTTGAGCACTCACGAACTATCTCTCTCGAAATTGTTAAGGACTGTTCACGAACATCATTTAATTCATTAAAAGCTGCTGATAAATTTTCTAAATTAGCTTCAGATTCGGACAATTATACTGCTTGTTTTAAATATTCAACATTATCATTATCTGCAGATGAATCATCTTCATATGTGAAACTGTTTCTTTGAAGAGAGGATGATCGTACTTGAAATGCAGTGTATGCATAAATACCAAAAACTACATCAACAATTAGGTGGAAAACAAAAATTGGAACTGAGAGGGCTTGAAGAGCTATAAAAAAACTTGACAAAGCTACTAATCCCAATATGATAAACCCTCTTCTTTGTTTCTCAACCATAAATTGATACTCGTTAGAAATAGATTTGTTAACTTTTGAATATTGTAACTCGGGGAAAACAACCGCTACTGAAAGCGATATCATTAAAGCTATTAAAACTAGTGTAGAACTCATGCCCTGCCCTTACTGTTGTTAATTTAATAATAACTACTTTTAAAAAAATTTTCTCTTTTTAAAATTTATTTTCTTTGCCTTCTCTAAGTCTTTTGATATTTTCAGAATGTTTTAATAAAATTAAAAAAAATATAACAACAAGAACTACAATATTAGATATTTCATCGTTTGTATAAATTAATAACGAAACAGTTATCAAAACTGTTGACAGACTAGCAATTGCTGACACACGAGTTGTTTTAAATACAACAAAATAGACAAAAGCAAGTGCGGGTATATTAAGTATTTGAAATATCTCTATATTGAATAAGTCAGAATTATAAGGATTCATGAAAACTGTTGCAATATAAACACCGAGGTACGTTGCAACCCCTTTACCACCTTTAAATTTATAAAATACTGGATAAATATGGCCTATAACAGCAGCTAGTCCGTAAGCTAAAAAATATTGATCTTGGTAGAAAAATACGATTGGAATTGCTCCTTTCAATAAATCTCCGAACAACACAATTGCAGCTGATCTTTTTCCTAATGTCCTTAACACGTTTGAGGTTCCTGGATTACCACTTCCCTGAGAAGAAATATCAATACCTTTTATTCGTGCTGTAATATAGGCAAAATTAATCGAACCAAGTAAATAAGTAAGAATAACTGCTAAAAAATTCATTTATTTGAGTCTAATTCATTAAAAATAAATAAGATATAGCTCGTTTATACAATTTACAAATTTAATCTTATAAATGAATGAACAATATACCTAAATGCTCAAACAAAAGAAGGTTTTCTTCCGAAAATGAAGCAAGAAAAGAAAGATTGTTTGTAGAAAAAGAATACAGTAAAAAATTTAGAATATACTTATGTACATCATGTCAAGGATGGCATTTTTCAACAATTAATTATGATTGATATTTTATTTGGAATTATACAAGGCGTCACTGAATTTTTACCAATTTCTTCAAGTGGACATCTCGTGGTTTTGTCTGAGTTATTTAAAGACAACAGTTTTAATACATATGAGATAGCGTTTTTACACCTAGGAACATTTTTTTCAATTTTAATATATTACTTCAAAGACATTTTTTCGATCTTAAAAAACCGTGACTCATTAATTCAAATTTTTAAACTTATAGTTGTAGGTGTAATTCCGGCTGCAGCTTTTGGATTATTTTTACCAATAAGTAATTTAATTGATGAAAGTAGCGCGATTTTAGTAATAACAGCATTAGCTTATATTTTTATTGCAAGTGTGTTGTATTTTGCTGACAAGCTAAAAGAGGGTGGCAAAAGTATTTTAGATCTCTCATTAAAAGAATCTCTAATAATAGGAGTTGCCCAAGCCCTTGCATTATTCCCTGGAGTATCAAGATCAGGTATCACTCTAAGTACAGCATTGTATTTGAAATTAAAAAAAACTGAAGCAATATTCTTTTCACTTCTTCTTGGATTGCCTACAATTTTTGGAGCTTGGCTTCTAACATTTATGCAGTCTACAGAACCTCTTGATAACTCTTTATGGATTCCTTGCATTGCTGCATTTCTTTCCGGACTAGTTGCAATCAGAGTTCTTATTAATTTTACAGTTAGTTCTAAATTGAATGTGTTTTCAATTTATTGCTTTTTAATGGGTTTAGTTTCGCTAAGTTCTTACTTAATTAATCTTTAGATCTATTGGTTTCTTTTTAGGTTGAAATTTCAAAATTTCATTTGCAATATCAATAACTCTTTTAAAGTTTGGATTATTTTTAAAAGCAAATAAATCACTTCCTTCAGAAGCGACAGTTATCTCTTCTAGTAAAGGCATTTCTCCAAGAATTGGTACATCAAGTTTCTTCGATAGTTCTTTTCCTCCGTCCTTACCAAATGGATAAAGTTTATTTCCATCAACTTCCATATATGACATATTTTCTATTACTCCAATAATGCTGGCATTAACTTTTTTAGACATAATTCCTGATCGCTCTGCAACCATTGTTGCATTTGTTTGAGGAGTTGTAACAACAATGTTTTCAAAATATTTTAAGAATTGAGATAAAGAGATAGAAACGTCACCAGTACCAGGTGGCATATCTATAAGTAATATATCTATGTCTTGCCATAAAACTTCAAATAAGAACTGTTCTATGGCTTTATGAAGCATTGGCCCTCTCCAGATAACCGCTTCATCTTGTTTTACAAAATACTCCATTGATATAACACTTATATTATTAATTTTTGATGGAAAGATTCTTTCATTAAATGGAATTGGAGGAAATTTAGCCCCCAAAATCTTTGGAACCGAGTAGCCCCAAATATCAGAATCAAGAATCCCAACTTTCTTACCAAGTTCATCTAATGCAATGCCAAGTAATGATGTTACAGTAGATTTTCCAACACCTCCTTTGCCAGAGGTGATTCCTATAATTCTTTTATTCTTATGGAAGTTATTTTTTAATTCTTCCATATCGATGACTGCTCCTACAATTGCTGAAACTTCTTCGATTTGTTTTTCAGATGGAGTTTTAAACTTAATCTCTAGATCATTATTTTCATTAATCCTTTGACGCAATACATCTCTAACCCATTCAATTTCAGTAAAATCTAGAATCTCGCATGACTTTTTCTTTAATTTTGTAATAGCGTTAAGCTCTTCAAGGCTTCTATTAAATCCGGGATAATTTATGTCTTGAATGTCCATGTTTAGTATTGTATTTGTATTAGGTAATAACATTACATTATGATTAAAAGAAATTTACTACTCATACTATTAACAGGACTTATTGGTATCGCTGTGTTGAATGCCTCAACTGCTGATCAGGAAATTAATTCTATTTCAGATATAAACAATGGAATTCAAGTTGAGTCACTTATGCAGTTGAGTTCAGTTCGTGTCGAACAAATCAATACAGATTATATCGTTCTTAATCTTTGGGCTAGTTGGTGTATTCCTTGTCAAAATGAAGTCGATGAATTATTAAAAATTTCCGAACAATCAAATATAACAGTCATTGGTATTCTTGTTGATGACTCTGCATCAAATGGTAGAGAATTTATTGAAGATAATAAAATAACTTATAAAAATATACTGGAAGAAGAAGAGTCTGATCTTATTTTATCGCAGTTCAGTTGGACTGGAATTCCGACTACTCTAGTTTTAGATAGCAATCTTTTAATCTTACATACACTCAATGGAGAGATTACAGCTAACGAAATAATTGAATTAACCAAATAGTTATTGTCTATGAGTAGATTATAATTTAGATATGGATGCAATATTATTTTGGAGAATTTTTCTAGTTTTGGGAAGCTTAGCTTATCTAGGAGCTTCGGGATTATTTGCATTAAAATTATTAGCTGCTTCAACAGGTAGAAAAAGAATAATAGATTTTTTTATAAGATAGATTGGTAGCGGGGGTAGGATTTGAACCTACGACCTCTGGGTTATGAGCCCAGCGAGCTACCAGACTGCTCCACCCCGCGCTGATTAATTAATATTAATAAGAATTAATTTAAACTCAAGAAATTTAATTGTTATTTAAGAGTTCTAAAGCAAGGTCTACAAATTGTTGTGCTTGCTCAACTAGGTCTTGATATAAACCAAGATTTCCATTTTGTAGTTCTTTTTGGGCTTTTTCAAAAGCTGTAGTAGCTTTTTCAAGGAGTTCGAGAGGACTTTCACCTTCTGTGTCTTCAATATTCTCAGTGGCAAAATCGCCTCCGAATACACTAGCCAAAGCTTCTGATAGGGTCTCCTCCATAATTATTCTGTCTTGGAAAACAACTACAACAAATTTAAATTCAGGTAGAGGATTCTGTTCTCCTTGAAGATATATTGGTTGATAATAAAGTATTGATTGTTTTATAGGAACAACAAAAAGATTGCCTTTGATTACACTAGAACCTTGCTGATCTAGCAAAGTAAATATTTGTGAAATATCTGGATCCTGGTTAATTCTTGTGGCAACTTGACTTGGTCCATCAACAAATTCTCCTTTTGGAAGCCTAAAGTCTATCAATTGTCCATAATTTTCGGGATCTGCATCTGCTACTAAAAATGATTGCATATTTGGTCTATTTTCTGGATTAAATGGCTGAAAAATAAGATAACTTAAATCACTCTCTCCCGGCAAACTCATTAATAAATAATATGGCAACATTGGCTTGAACCCTATTTCAGAGAATTCTCCCCTTAAAGTAGCAACTCGAGGTGTTGTTGATGAATCAGATGGTATTACCCAAGGATCTTCATCAGCATAAAACACTCTTGGGTCAGTCATGTGATAATCTCTATACATATCGGATTGAATAGTAAACAAATCTTCTGGGTATCTTATATGGTCAAGTAACTCACTACTCATTGAACTTTTAGGTGTAAACAGAGTTGGGAAAATATCACTGTATGAAGAAATAAGTGGATCTGTTTCATCAACAATATAAAAATTCATTGTGCCATCATAAGCATTAACAACTGCTTTTACTGAATTTCTAAGATAGTTAAAATTCATTGGAAGACCAGAATTTGCATTAATTCTTCTTGTGTCAGCCGGCTCAGCATAAGGATATTTGTCAGACACAGTGTACATATCAATTATCCAAAATAAACTTCCATCGATGAGTGCCAAATATGGATCATTATCTGTATAAGAAAAGGAGCAGCCTTCTTGACTCTGCTTACAACATTACGTTCCATAATTAACTTAGAGTCATCTGAGAGCTGATTTGAAATTAATAAATTTAATTCACTATAACGTAAAGCAAATCCGAGTCTTTTAAAAAAAGAACCTATTCCAACACCACCATCTCCTGAGTAATTTGTGTAAGCAACTGACTGACCCTCTGTTGACAAAGGGTAGTCAACTTCGTCTTGTAGAGAGTTTACAACCACATACTCTACAGACTCTGCTGATTCCCCGAAGTATATTCTTGGTTGTTCGACTTCAAGCTCGCTAACAGTTGTAGTTGCGGGTATGCCTTTAACATAAAAATCTGGTTGACCTTGGCTTGCAACATTATTTGCAGGACTAAACACAACACCATAGCCATGTGTATATTGAAGCCTTTCATTAACCCAGCCTACTGCCGGCAAGTTTGTCTGATCTAGCTCTCTGGCTGAGACCATGACCTGTGTAAGTTCACCATTAATCTCATAACGATCAACATCTACCTCATCTAGTGCATAATATGCTCTAATCTCTTGAAGCTGACTATATGTTTCTGCTAGAACTGTTGGGTCCCACAATCTAATATTGTCCACTGTCTGAGCATTATCAGCTATATCACTATCTGTTAAATTTGGTGAGGCTTCAAACGATTTCTCTTCAATACTATCTAGACCATAAGCAAGTCTGGTGTAATTAATATGATGTTCAACGTAAGGAAGTTCTTTATTTAACTCATCAGGTAATACTCTAAATCTTTGAATTGCAGCAGGAACAACTCCTCCAACGATTATTGATACTGCGAGCCAAAGGCTAATAGATGTAGCTGGAAGTAACCAACCTCTTCTCTTTATATTAACTAAAAGTAATATTGCACCAAACAATGATATTAGGATTAATAGATTTAATGCAGGCAAGTGAGCGACAACATCTGTGTAACTAGCACCAAACACTTTACCTCTTGGTGAATACAATAACTCCATAGAATCTAATCTATAGGCAAAAGCTTTGAGGACAGCTACGAATGCAAGTAATACAGAGAGGTGAGCTTTTGCACCACTACTTACTTCAGGCAACCTACCTGGACGAAGTTGTAGTGCTCCAGTTGCGATAAAAAATAAAACAATAATAAATGATGTAAAGATTACTAATTGAAAACCCCAAGAAACAAAAAGTCTATATAGTGGCAATCCAAAAACATAACTTGATATGTCATTTTGGAAAATAGGATCAGAAACTCCGAAAGATTTTTGGTTTATAAATAACAAAACTTGTTCCCACAATTGAGAAGCACCAGCGCCTAAAAACAAGGAAAGACCAATAGCACCCAAGAGTCTGTATTTTAAGAAACGCTCATTAAAAAATTCTCTAAATCTAGTTAATGGATCTTGAGAATCAAAGGATTCAAAAATGTCCATTACTGGTGTTGCTCTAACCGCAAGTCTTAAATTAATAAAGATGAAAGCAAATGCTAACAGGGACGTAGCAGCAACCAAAACAGACTTTGTCACTAGAATTTTTATCCATACCGAGTTTAAATCAACAGAATCGAACCATAAATAATTTGTAAAAAAAGTTGCTATAGCTCTAGCAACTGAAAACCCAATTATTGCAACAAAAACAAGAAAAGATAATCCTCTTCTTTCTTTACCAGTATTTGTACCACCTATATTGACCATGGTTATATATTATTTATCTCCCGTCTTTAACGTGAACTATACTGCGAAATAACTGATAATGCTTCATCGAAAGAATCAACAGCAACTATAGCTGTTTTATCTGTTTCGAATTGTGAAGCCTCTTCAAAATTAGCATCCGGCACAAGAATAAGTTCTGCACCTGCTCTTTTTGCTGCAATAATCTTTTGTTTTATTCCACCAACAGGTCCTACTGATCCATCTATTTCAATGGTCCCTGTTCCAGCAACAATCATAGAATTTGTTATATCTTCTGGAATTAAATTGTTATAAACATTTAACGCCATCATTAAGCCTGCAGAAGGTCCTCCAACATTTCCTGTTTTAATATCTATTTCAAAAGGGAAGTCAAATCTTTCATTGACAGTTGTAGCAAGAAATCCAACCATAGGTTCACCTTTGTACTCAACATGTTCGACAAGGGTTGTTTTGACAAATATCTGTTTCTTAACACCATCAATTTCTCTTAGTAGACCAATCGAAACTGTTTCTCCTATCGAATAAGTCCTCAAAGTAGCTATAAACTCTGTAGCAGAAAATATATCAGTACTATTAATTGATTGTATTAAATCACCTTTTTTTAACTTATTCTTGACAGGCGAATCATCAAGTAATCCAACTACTGCAACTCCATCACCCTTCGAACTTATTTCATAACCTACATTCTTTAAAGCTACAGCAATAGCAACATTTTCAGATGTTCTCATGTTTTGGATGCTAATTTCACTAAGTTCTTTAGGAGTAACACCATCAGGTAAAATTATTTCTCTTGGGTATAAATCATATGATTCATTTATTAAAGACCAAGCGTATACTAACGCATTTGCTTCATCTCTTTTTACAGTTAATTGAAAAAGGTTGCCTTCAAATTCATATGTATCAATATTTTCATATTCAATATCCCATTGATAAGGTGGGCCAGGTGACATAAAATAATAATCAGTTTTTACTAAGGACAAAGATGAAATTGATACAAAAAGAACAAGAAAAATAATTAAAAGCTTTTTATTTTTATTAGTCAAATTGTACATAGATGAATAATAGATTTAATAAAAAATAAAGAGCCGGTTTAAAAACCGGCTCTTTATATTTAATTTTAAAAGTTTATGAGCAAGGTCCTCCTGACCAGTCATAACTTTCACCTGTTGGACCAGTAAATCCATTATTTAGGATTGCTGTTCCACCAGGTAATGCACCGTTAGGCGTTGTCATAACGCTCACTGGTGTTTGCACATTTGCTCCAAGAGTCTTTGATGGGAACATTCCATCAGAAGAAACTGGAACATTGGCTGCTGCTCTTCTAATACCTGCTCTAGTTAGATCGGTTCCTTTTATAGCAGCTTCAAGAGCACTAGAAATGTGTTGTTGTGAAGCCCAACCAGCAACGATATATACGCTAGTTGAATCTACACCTGCTCCAGTCAAAATATTTCTCATATTTTCATGTCCAGGTGTNTCTCCACCATAAGGCGCAAAAACAGAAGAAATATAAAAAGCTCCTGATTCAAACAGATCTTTGACAGGTGATCCTTCAACGACAAACTGACCTGAATATGATGGTGTAGCCATGATAGTTATTGGTACAACTCCATTTTGCGCCGCACCACCAGCCATTTGAGACATACTACCTGCATCTACTGCAGGAAAGTATGCATCTACTGGTTTAGTTACTAGCAAGCCAACAGCTTGAGTAACGTCAAATTGTCCAGGTGCATATAAATACTCCCAAGCAACCTCAACGCCTCTTGCAGCAGCTGCAGTTTTAACTCCAGCAGCATAATCAAGACCATAGTCATCTTGTTGTGCAACTATTCCAATAGTCTTTATGTCTACTGGTAAGTTATCTAAACTCCAATCAAGACCGTTCATNCCGTCTGCACAATAAGTTGAACCGTATTCAATGATAAGTCCCNTATCGACTGTGTCAAAAGACCAGCCAGAATACCAACTTAATGGTGATGCAAGCATGTTATCTTTATCTAATTCATCGAGAATGAACAAAGTTAATGGTGTTCCAAGTGATAATGCTAGTGCAGCAATCTCATCTTTCATTCCATTGTATTCTTCTAAATGCTTTTGTGGATTATAACCAGTGTCAGCTGCCTCTTTAACAGCTACACAATAGTCACCCATACAACCTGTGGCGTTCTTCCAAGCCCAGTAAGACCTTATGCCAACTTCAACCGGTANTCCAGCAGGACCGTAAGGTCCTGTATAATCNCTTAAAATTCCAAGATAAATACAACCTTTTGACGGGTCAGCATTTGTAGGAAAATTACCTAATGCCTCAGGACATGGCTCTTCAGTGACTCCAAAATCTGACTTTACAGATTTCGCTGTAGTTACTGATGGCGTATCAAGAGTTTCTACTACCTCTTCAACAACTTCTTCTGTTGCTTCTTCCTCAGTAGCTCCTCCGCCACACATTACCATGATCAAGGCTAAAATTGATAATATAATCAAACTTCGCTTACGCAAAGAAATTGAATTCATTACCTCCCCCTTTAAATTATTAGTACTAATAAATTAATAATACTATGAAAGCTGCAGGTTAGTAAGAAAAAGGCCAAGCTTTAAAATAATTGCGTAACCTAAACCAAATCCCCCATAAACCACGTGGTTCAAATATTAGAAAAACAATGATAAATATTCCAAAAACTAGCCTTTCAATTTGTGCAAGATTTAGAAAAGATGATTGTTCAAATAATCCAAAAAAATGAATAATCTCTTGAATTACTGTTGGCATCAATATAAAAAAGAAACTACCAAACAATGGACCTAAAACTGTTCCAGCACCACCAATAATCACAATCGCAATAAATGTTACTGAATACACAAAGTTAAATTGGTTAGGTTCAACTCCACCAGTAAAGGTAAACAGTAATGCTCCACATATACCTGCATAAAATGATGAAATTGCGTAAGCAATCCCTTTATATCTAAGAAGGTCAACACCTAGAGCTTCAGCTGCAATATCCCTATCCCTAATAGAAAAAAAAGCTCTTCCAGTCTTAGTCCTAGCAATATTTTTTACTCCAAATCCAGATAAAATTAGCATCAAAAAAGTAAATAGTGCAATTAAATTACTTTCATTTAAAACAAGATTGCCAATTGTAATTCCATTCTCAAAATTAAATCCAAGCAATACAAAATCTGGTGATTTTCTTCCTAGGCCTGATCCACCAGTTACAGTCCTAAAGTTTTGAAAAATATGTAAAACAAAATATACAATTCCAATACTGAATAATCCTAGATTGAGTCCTTTTAATTTTGAAGTAACTGGAGATATCAAAATACCAAAAAGCATAGGAACTATCCCAGAGAGCGGCAGCCAAATAGCCATGTCTAATCCATAAGACAATACACTTGAGCCAATATTACCCCCTACGACAAACGCAGTATATGTACCAATTCCTATAAATGCTCCATGGGCCAAACTTATTTGGCCTGCAAAACCAGATACAATATTTAACCCCCAAGCACCAATAGTTGTCATCATTGCCAAAGTCAATAA
>JGI10211J34971_10001931_pt1 | contig 17059 bp, 17 predicted proteins | sample Etolagsediment_FD_34971 | JGI IMG/M metagenome (IMG submission 34971) | reverse complement strand
TTGGTTTAAATTACAATCAACTTAATTTGCAAGAGTTAATGGGTGACGGTCTTGCTCAACCTTTTGCAGAACAAGCGACGAGTAATATTATGACTACACGAAATTATAAATTCCCTATTTACCCCTCAAGAGCAGGTAATGGCATATACGGAATTGGTTTTACTAGCAGTCTTGTTAGTGTGTCCCCTTTAGGTTACGGGTTAGAAATACCCGTACATAATGCGGCAGGCAGCTTAGCGGCGACAATTGTAGGTTTTCAAACAAGACAAACGATGACCGGTATACTCACAGATTTTATATTCGATGCAGACAGATCACCTGCATTAGCGAGCAGCGGCGGCTGGCCCTCTTACTTAACCTTAGAGCTTGTTACTCCGGTGGGCACTACCACTTATAATTCTAGTATTAGCTGGACACAATCAACGCTTACTGCAAGTAACAGCAAACAATATTATCGACTAACTTATACTGATGGCACATCTCCGCCAGATCTTGCAGATTTTTTCGATTCGGCAAATGCGGGTGTCGATCCTTACACGCTAAACGGAGCTCTAAGTACAACGATTTCACCAGATGCACCGTTAACTATTCCTATAAATCAAACCATTGACCAAGCTTTATATGAAGATGGCGAGGTTTATTATGTTTATCTTAATGAAGATAGCGCCACACAATTAGGGCCATTTCTAATCGATATAAATGCAACTGATTCAATCGTAGTTAGATTGCCTAATAATGGATTTGTTTCTACGGTTCCGAGTACGCTTTCGGCAAGTGCCGACTCCCCTATTATTGTTAATAAAGGGGCGGCTTTAAATGTCATTGAAAATCATCCGGCCAGTGGTGGCGGCGGTGCAGATGTAGGTATCCTTTCAAACTCAATTATAACACAATAAGGTAATTTTAAATCATGACACAAGAAATCTTTAATGATACTAGTGCCGCTCAAGATGTTTATGTTTGGGTGAGAAGCTCTGAAGCTACAGTAGGCTTATACTCAAATGGTGTAAACACTATCCCTATTAAACATTTTGACGGTAACGATTACGACAGGACTTACCTATCTGGAGGCTCTGTTGTACAAGTAGACTCTAGTAATAGCCAAGCCTTTATAAGAGGGCCGGGTAAATTTAAGATAGAGAAGCCCATTAACACGCCTCTACACGTAGCACTACCTACTGATGCTAACGTAAAGGTTAGCCTAGAAGCTCTTTAATGACTAAGAAGAGGGACTACAAGCGAGAATACGCTTTACAAGGAGCCTCTCCTAAGCAAAAGAAGGATAGAGCCGCACGTAATAAGGCACGTAGACAAGCTATTAAGGCTGGAAAAGTCAGTAAGGGTGATGGTAAGGACATAGGACATAAGAAAGCCCTCAAGTCTGGGGGTTCTCGTTCTACTTCTAACACCAAAGTCCAATCCAGAAAGACAAACCGTAGTCACGGTGGAAAGATAGGAAATAAGGCAGGTAAAGCTAAAGGTGGCAGAAAATAAAGTAAAGTTCTGCGGGGAAGTGGTAGAGGGTTTTACTCAAGCATACTTAATGAGTAAGTTTGATGACCCTGTACCTACCCCTGAATTTCATAGGGAACTATGGGATCTATTTTGTGACCCTCATCCACGAGTAGCAATAGCTGCTCCACGAGGTCACGCTAAGAGTACCGCGGGTACACACAGTTTTGGACTAGCAGCATTATGTTTTAGACAGAGATCTCATATACTGATTGTATCGGATACTGAGTCACAGGCTGTAGACTTCTTACGTGATATACGTAACGAGTTAGTAGAAAATGAATTGCTTATAGAGCATTTCGGCATTGAAGGTCTTACCAAAGATAATGAAAAAGAGATTATAGGTAGGTTCAAAGACGGTGCATATTTTAGGGTAATCGCCAAAGGCTCCGAACAGAAGATGCGGGGTATTAAGTGGCGTAACAAACGTCCCGACCTAATCCTTGGTGACGATCTAGAGAATGATGAGATCGTTATGAATGATGAACGTAGGGCTAAGTTTGAGCTATGGTTTCTCAAAGCACTATTACCTTGTGTTAGTAAGCGGGGAGTAGTAAGGGTTGTAGGTACTATACTTCACCTTGACTCTATGTTAGAGAATAGGATGCCCCCTTTAAATCATCCTTGTACTAAAACAGATGGTTTAAGAGAGTGGTGGGACGAGGAAGCTTATAAAGAGTATTGTAAGGAGCTGAAAAAGGACTATAAGCCTAGAGCTTGGAAGTCATTTCGTTACCGAGCACATACAAGCCCTAATGATTTTAGTCAGATACTATGGCCAGAACAGTTTAATAAGGAAAGGTTAACTCGCACAAGAAACGAATATATTGAACAGGGTTTCCCAGAAGGCTACTCTCAAGAGTATCTAAACTATCCCATAGATGATGAGAATGCTTACTTTAAAGCAGCAGACTTTAAACCTATACCTGATGACTTAAGGGATACACCTTTAACTATGTATGGTGCTGCTGATTTAGCAATATCGGTAAAGGATTCTAGAGCATACACGGTACTTGTAGCAGCAGGAATGGATGCTAGAGGGTATCTACACGTAAAGGATGTTTTACGTTTTAGGGGTGATGCTAGAGAGATCTTAGATAGGATGTTTGCATTCCATGAACAACATGACTTTGATCTATTCTTTGTAGAACAAGAAAACATTGCTAGAACTCTAGATGCTTTGATTAAAGAAGAAGAGGTTGAGAGAGGTGTCTATTTACCAATAGAACCTATGACCGCTTCTCAGGATAAGATTAAACGGGCTAGACCTTTACAGGCTAGACTACGTTCACACAAGATCTTATTTGATCAAGACACTGGATGGTATGCAGATCTATATAATGAGATGACGCAGTTTCCCCGCGGTAAGTATATGGATCAGGTGGATAGTTTAGCTTGGATTCCGTTAGGTCTAGAGAAAATAATTAACGCTCCTACTCAACAAGAATACGCTGATATGCTTTACGAGGAGGAATACGAGGAGAGTATGAATTATCAAGAGCTTGGTGCTAGTTCAGTTACAGGATATTAATAATGGTAGATGAATATAAGGTAACAGATCAAGAAATCTTTAGTCTGACGAACTTAGCTGAGATCCTTGATGAGGATACCGTAAAGACTTTAGGTAAGGATCTACTACACCTAATTGAAGGGGATATAGAGTCCCGTAAAGGATGGCTATCTAGAATGGATGCCGCTATGCGTTTAGCGGTTCAAGTAGTGGAGAAGAAGAACACACCTTGGGAGAATGCTTCCAATGTTAAAGTTCCGGTAGTAACCAATGCTTGTATACAGTTCCAATCTCGTGCTCTTACGGCATTAGTAGACTCTTCTCAGCCAGTACGGTGTAAGGTTCTAGGTAAGGATAAGTCTCAAAGCAAACTAGCTAGAGCTATCCGAGTACAGAATTATATGTCTTGGCAGTTATTGCATGACATGGAGGAGTGGGAAGACGACATGGATCGTCTTTTATTTGTTCTTGCTATGTTAGGTGTTTGCTACAAGAAGACTCACTATAGTCCTCACCTTAAACGTATTGTATCGGATATTATCTTACCTCAAGATCTAATCATAAACTACGATGCTAAGAATTTTTATGAAGCACGTAAGACTGAAAGGATTGAAGTAAGTAAGAATGAAGTATTCGAGCTTAAGGCTGAAGGTCTTTGGTTAGATGTAGATGTAGAGTTCGAGAGACCTGCTAATGATCCCAACAAGGAGCGGGATAACGCTAAAGGTCTAGTACAGACTCAAAACGTAGAAGATACTCCTATGTATGGTTATGAGTGTCACTGTCTGGTTGATCTAGATAGTGATGGCTACAAAGAGCCTTACGTAGTGACTATGGATAACAAAGGTACAATTGTAAGGATTACTCCTCGCTTTGAAGAAGAGGATATTATAACTGATGATAAGGGTAATCTAATTAAGATTGAAGCTGAGAATTACTTTACTCAGTATATCTTTATTCCTGATCCTCACTCATCTGTATCTGGTATTGGTTATGGTGTATTACTTGGCCCTAATAATGAAGCCGTAAACACAATGATTAACCAACTAATAGATGCCTCCACTAAGTCAGTAATGGGTGGTGGATTTATTGGTAGAGGTGCTAGACTTAAAGGTGGAAGGTTGAAGCTGGCTATGGGTCAATACACTCATGTACCAGTATCAGGAGATGACTTACGTAAGAATATAGTTGATGCTCCAGTACCTAAACCAGATCCTACTATGTTTCAGCTTGCAGTATTCTTAATGAATCAGGCTGAGAGTACAGGTAGTCTTACTGATATGATGCAGGGTCAAAACCCCGGACAGAATCAGAAGGTTGGTACTACAATGGCTGTCCTTGAAGAAGGTATGAAGGTTTATCAGTCTATACATCGACGACTTCATAGGGCATTCTCTAGAGAGCTTGTACAACTATACAAGCTAAACAGGATGTTCTTCAACGAGCAAGAGTATAACGCTTTACTTGATGAAGTACCTTCAGAAGAAGAGATACAACAAGTAATCGCTCAAAATGGTGGTAACGAGCAGCAGCTTCAAATGGCTCTGGAGAAGCGTCAAGCTATGTTAGAGGCTGGAGAGAAGGACTTTGCAGAGGAAGGGTTAGATATTATACCTAACTCAGATCCTAAGTCAGTATCTCAATCACTACAACTTATTAAATCACAAAGCCTATTAGAAAAGATGATGATCTTAGGCTTGAATAGACAGGAAGTTGCAAAACGTGTGTTAGCAGCAGAACAGCATCAGGATGTAGAAGCCCTAATGCAGCCTAACCCAGAACCACCTTCAATAGAGCAACTAGAGTACCAGTTAGCTGTTATGAAAGAGATGAGGGAAGGTGTTACTGCTTATACCAATAACATCAAAACAATCGCAGAGGCCGAGGCTATAGAACCCGGTCGCCAGTTAGAAGCTTACAAAGCTACTATGGATCAGATTAATAAGCAACTAGATAGAGAGCAAAATGAAAAGACTCAACAACAAGCACCTGTACAACCTAATAACAGGGGCAATGGAATCAGCTAGGCTAGAAGCTGATGACTTAGACAATGCTATTAGTAAAGAAGACCGTAAGTTATGGTATAACTCCAAGCTTACACAACAATTGTTAGCGCATTTACGTTTAGAGTATTTCGACGTACTTTCACAAGTAGCGGTAGGAGACTTTAATACGGTAGATGAACTTGCAATACAACACTCGCAGCAAAAGGCGGTGTTGGAACAACTAGAAAATGTAGTAGACTTCATAGAGGAAACAAAACTAGACCATGACAATAAACTGGAAGCCTAAAGGTTATCGAGTAGTAATAAAACCTAAAGACGTTGAAGAGGTTGATGAGAAGTCAGGTATTATACTTAAGACTAGGGTTGATAATCTTGACAAAGCCAAGGAAATTGTAGGGGTTGTTCTAGCCGTATCAGATATGGCATGGCAATGGACAGACTCCAAAGAGCCTTGGGCTAAGGTAGGTGATACCGTAGCATTTGTACAATATAGTGGAAAGGTTTTAGAAGACCCTAAAACTGGAGAAACTTATACAATCATCAACGACGAAAACATAGTAGCGGTGCTAGACGATGAGTAAAGAACACGAACAACAAGAAGATAAGGCTCGTGCAAACGGGTGGAAGCCTTTAGAAGAGTTTGATGGTAATAAGGATGATTGGATCTCTGCCAAAGAGTTTAATACTCGTGGTAATCTGATCGCCCAGATTCAAACTGCTAAAAGCCAAAGCTCTGCACTAAAGTCTGAGATCGACGAAATGAAAGGGACTTTTAAGGAATTCCAAAAATTCCATGAGCAAGCCCTTGAGAACGAAAGAAAAGAAGCTAAAAAGGAGTTGATGGCAGAGAAAGCTGCCGCACTTAAAGATAATAATACGGATCGCGTGGTAGAGATTGATGAGGACTTAGCTCTTATCCGAGATGAGGAGAAGAAAGCTAAAGCTGAAAAACAAGAGAAGCCACAAAAAACTTCAGAAGATCCGGCTGTGCAAAAGTTCGCTCAAGCACATCCAGAGTTTGAAGAAGATCCCGTTCTACAAGGAGCATTTGCCTCCGTTGTTCAAAAGAATAGAGCACTAGATCCTAGTAAGTCTCCAGCAGAAATCTTGCAAGAGTCCTATGACGAACTAGTGGAACTGAAACCCCAACTATTTGACTTTGAGGAAGAAGAGGAAAAGCCTAAGAGACAATCTAAGGTTTCTTCTTATGGTAAAAGGACTTCTAAAAGTTCGAGTGGTAAGGCAACCGCCGCTGACCTAGACGACTATGCTCGTGAGGTTGGTACAAAGTTTGTTAAGATGGGGTTGATTAAAGACCTAGACACTTACGCACAGCAACTAGCGGCTGACGAAGGATAGAGTATATGAATACAAAACAGAAAGCACCAAGTATGAAAGAAGCCGGAGCTAATAAGTTGGCTCCAAAAGCTATGCCTAGTACAACTAAGCGTGTATCACTAGAAGACCAAGAAGATCGGTTTGATATTATTGACCGTGATAACCTAGATACTGACTTCCACTACCACTGGGTCTATGACGCAGCAGGTGTTGAGGGGGCTAAGATCGAGGTACTAAAGCAACGTGGATATATGTTTGTACAACAAAACGAGGTAGAAGTAGCCAAGGCACACGTATTTGATACTCCCGATGACGGAACTATTATTCGTAAGCCTAGCGGTTCATCCGGTGGCTATCTATATTTAATGAAACAACCAATGGAGTTTTACTTAGAAGATAAAGAGTACAAGGCGAAAAAGGCTAAAGCAGCCGTATCCCGTGTATATGAAAATGATGAGTTAGAAGAGTTGAAGGAAGGACTCGGAGAAGGGAATGTAACTCAGACTGTTCAAAAATCTTCAGATGTAGGCTTCGGTTAATATAATTTTTGAGGTAATTTATGGCTAATGTTGATAATCCTCGCGGATTTAAGCCTGTAAAGACACTCTCTGGAGCACCGATTTCCGGTAAGATTAAGAGCTTCCCTGTAAGTTCTTCTTATGCTGGTACTTTGGCGGTAGGTGATGCTGTATTGCTTAACGCTGGTAATGTGCAACGAGCTGTGTCTGGTTCTGACGTTTTAGGTGTTGTAGCCTATATCGGTTCAGGTACTAGTAATACGACTTTCGGTGAAGCTGAAAGTTTTGATCCTACAGATCTAACTGATCCCGGCATTCTTCCCGGCTCAACTGGTGGTGTTGTAGGCGTTGTTCTGGCTAATGATGTTGTGTTTGAGGCTCAGACTGATGACTCTTCTACTGCTCCTGTTGTAGGCGCTGGTCTTGACTTGGTAGCGACTGCTGCTGTTGCAGGCACTAATACACAGTCAGTAATGGAAGTGGATCACGATGGATCTCCTGCCGCTAATTCTGGTGCTGGTGATGCTAAAGTCTTTGAAGTTCCAGAGTTTAACTCTGAGAACCTTAAAGCTACAGCTCCGACTAACAAGAATGATGGCACTAGTGCTAATGCAGCAGTACATGTTGTATTTACTAGCCCAACATTCGCGCAGGTATAAGGAGTAATAATTAATGACTATTAATCGTAGTAATTTTGCTAAGCTCCTGTATCCCGGTCTATCCGAGGTATGGGGTGCTAAATATAACGAGTATGCTCCTCAGTACAAGGACTTGTATGATGAGAAGAGTTCTGCTCGTGCATACGAAGAAGATATGCAACGAATCACTTTCGGCCTTGCACAACGTAAGAAAGAAGGCGAATCACTTGCATACGATGATCAGCGACAAGGTTATGTAACCCGCTACTCACACATTTCATACGCTCTAGGCTTTATCATCACTCGTGAGATGATGGATGATGACCTTTACGGTGAGATTGGTAGTGAAGGTGCAGCTGCCCTCGCATGGTCTATGCGACAAACGAAGGATGTTGAAGGTGCAGATCTGTACAACAATGCATTCCTTGCAGGATCTAATGGTGCTGATGGTCGCCCTATGTGTGATGCTGCTAACGAGCATTACTCTGGAGGTACTTGGAGTAACTATGTAAACGCTGACCTCTCTGAGGGTGCGTTGGAATCTGCATGTATTCAAATGTCGAAATGGACTGATGATCGTGGTAAGCGTATCGTTGTTCAACCTGATAAGATTGTAGTTCCAGCAGATCTTGAGTTTGACATTGCTCGACTCATGAAGTCTGTAGGACGTACTGCTGCTGGCGTAGCTAGTGCAACATCTGATGCAGGTACGGATGCAAACGATATTAACGCAATTACTACCTTGGGTAAATTCCCCGGTGGTTACTGTGTTAACAACTACTTCACGAATGCAACAGACTGGTTCATCCGTAATAAGGGTGTACAGAAAGGTCTTACTTGCTACAACCGTGTAGGTGTTGAGTTTGCACCTGATAATGACTTTGACACTAAGAACGCTAAGTTCTCTGCCTATGAGCGTTACTCTTTTGGGTACTCTGATAAGCGAGCTATCTTTGGTGGCGAAGGTTCATAACCAAGATGGGGGAGGGGTCATCTCTCCCCCTCTTTTTAATTAAGGAGGAGTAATGGATAAGGCACGTAGTAGTAACTTTAGAGCACCTCCTAACTCAGCTAAAGGTAAACATACCAAAGCACCCGGATATAAGCCGGGAGATCATTGGGTAGTGTGTGACCGTAGTGGAGCACATATCCTAGCAAGTGAGGCAAGGAAAACTTGGGATGGTCTTTTAGTAGCCCCTAGTGATTGGGAGCCTAGACACGAGCAAGACTTTGTTAGAGGTAGGTCTGATAATACCTCAGTAGAAGACCCAAGACCACAGCCCAAAGACAAATTTATTGAGGTTACGTATACCGCAGATGCGGAAGCGTTACCTACATCAACTTTTGGAGATTTAGAATAATGGCCTTTTCTGGATCAAATAACTTCAGTGCTACTGCTACAGATATAGTAACTATAGCGTTACGTAAATGTGGCGTATTAGGAGAAGGTCAAACTGCAAGTCTAGCTCAAGTAGAGGAATACCTCCTTGAACTTAACATGCTTCTACATAATATGCAAGTAGATGGTATGAGTCTCTGGACTGTAGAAGATGTTTACTTATGGCCTTACCTAGAACTAAATGATTATAAGTTTAACGATATAGTAGAAGAGACTAACTTTGGAGCTACTGAAGAATCTTCACAACGTATAAGGTATAGATTTACTAAAGAGGCTGGTTACTTTAAGACTGAAACTGCATCTGCCGCTGCTGATAATATAGTAATACCTGACAAGGTAGTAGAGCTTATTTCAGGAGATGGTGTGCCGGGGGAGGTTATGGCTCCCGGAGATATATTAGCTTGGAAGGATTCTAACAAGCAGTTAAAGTGGGAGACAATCCAAAGTGTTACTAATATAAGTGGACTTACTGTAGCTGTAGTTAATTCAGGGGTTAGCGGAGTAACTTCGGTTCCAGTAGGGCAAGAGATTTGGTTTTATAGAAACCTTTATAATAAGAATCCTAAATCTATATTAGAGGCTTATTGTGTAACTGATTCAGAGACAGGTAACAACGTACCTTTAGATATTATATCTAGGCAAGGTTATGATAGTCTAAGCTCTTTTAATAACAAAGGAACTGCTAATCAAATCTACGTAGACGAGACTTTACCTAACACCTCAATTAGTATTTGGCCTCAAGTGGATGATGAATCAAAGTATATTAAGATGCGGGTACAAAGTCCTGTAGATGATCTTGATACTAGTGGTGATACTATTTACGTAGAGCCTGAATGGTATATGGCCGTAGCTTTAAAGCTTGCTGAACTAATGGCTCCTGATTGCGGAGTTCCTATAAACCAGCAGTACAGGCTTAGAGATATGGCTGAGATGTATTACCAGAAGGCTTTGGACAGTGATGTTGAACATGGTACATCTATACAGTTTGTACCTGAAAATCAGGCTGGAAGGAATTTCTAATGGGTTTAGAAGATATTTCATTATTTACCTCTACCTCACAAGAGGGGGCAGAGTCTCCAAATACAAAGGATGGCCCTTTAGTACGTAATGGAGTCTTCGACACTTATGCAGGTGGAGAGAGGGGTTATGTTACTCAGAGACCCTCTCTTACAGTAGTTAATAACACTACCTCAGATATAAGTATTGGTAGAGGTATGATCTACTGGCCAGCAGTCGCTACTACTGGTACTGATGGACTGTACTTTGCCGTTAATAATGATATTTATAGAGGTGTAGTGGAGGCTACTAGTGTTATAGCTAGTAACTTATTAGACTCAGCGACAGATTATAATAGGGTTTACTTTATAGACTGTGATACGCATCTAGTCATTATAGATCCCTCGGCTAATAAAGGCTACTACATAGCTTCTGGAGCACCTACAACAGTTACACAGATAACCTCCACTAACTTCCCCGGACAGTCAGGAAGACCTAATGTAAAGCTTGCGGGTGGTGGAGTATATTTAGGAGGGTTTTTATTTCTTCTAGGTGAGGATGGTATAATCTACAACTCCAATATCAATGATATATTAACTTGGGGCTCAGCAGATCTAATCTCTACCGAACTTTCAGAGGATGCAGGAGTATATCTAGCACAGCATTACGATAATATTATAGCTTTAGGTTCTGAGACTTGTCAGACTTTCTATAATGCTGGTAATGTGAATGGGTCACCTCTGGCTTCAAGAACAGATATGTCTATAACTTATGGCTGTGTAGATCATAATGCTGTAGCAGTCTCAGGAGATCTTATACATTTTATAGGTGGGTCGGGTGCAGACTATGGATCTGTATGGACTATAGATAACTTTAAGCCTACTAAGATAGCAGATGATAGGCTATCTGAAAAGTTAGTTACTGCTTTAAATGTTGATAACACTATTATCTACTGTAGCTATGTGAAATATAACAATCATGCTCTAGTAGGTATTACTATAGATAATAGGCAGAACTTCTCTGGCCCTACTGAGTCGGTTAGCTTCTTTATAGATATTAACTTAAAGAAGATCTATGAGTTTGATTCAACTATAGGAACCTTTATAGGCTTCCCTATAATTGACTCATCTGCCCAAGGTAGAATAGATACATCATACCCTTATATGCTATTCTCTTCCGGTGAGGTTGGATTCTTTAGACCTCGTAACTCAGTAGAAGACTTGCAAAGTATTGAATCCTCTATCTATGAAAGTGGTATATATTTAGAGGGTATCTACGAGGAGTTCTCTGCATCAGGTGAAAGTCCTATTGAAATGTCTATAACTCTTCCTCCACACGATGAAGGGACTCTAACTAATAAGTTTATGAGTTGGCTACGTATAGGTGGTAATACTGAAGTACAGAGCTATACAGCTAACCCTAATACATCTTTAGAGATTAGCTATAGTGATGATGAGGGTCAGACCTTCTCAACACCTAGAGAATACTTACTTAATAACACTACTAAAATGTCTCGCTTAGGCAAGTTTGTACGTAGGATATTTAACTTTAAGTATTCAGGTAAAGCTAAACTAAAGTTAGAAAAAGTACAAGTCTATACGAGTAAATCAAACCATGTCTAATAAGCTATTAACACCTCCAACACCCACAGGAAATGTACAGTTAGATAATTGGTTAAGGCTTGTATACGATCAACTAAATTCTTTAGGTCAGCCTGTAAAGGCAGAGAGTAGAACTAGTCTACCTACAGCTTCAGACTATGGTAATACAGATCGTACATTTTTAATCTATGTACACGATGCCGTAGGTGGGGCTGCCTTAGCCTACAGTGACGGAACTTCTTGGATAAGCACTAAAACAGGAGCGGCGGTATAATGCCTACTAAGCCTACATTTTTAACGACCATTACCGAGAGGGCTGCTAAGGGTAGTGCTCTTAATACAACAGAGAATGATGATAACATTCAGGCTATAAAGGATGGTTATGCTCCTATAGGGAGTATAGTCTTATTTCCTTTACCTGAATCATTTATACCTGACGACTATCTTCCTTGTGATGGTAGAGCTATTAGTAGATCAGCTCCATATGATGACCTATTCAATGTATTAGGTACTTATTACGGCTCAGGTAATGGTTCAACAACCTTTAACTTACCTGATATGAGAGGTCTAGTCCCTCGTATGGTAACTACTACTACTGAAGGTTCTAGGTCAGATGGCTATGAAGATCCCAACGAGAGTAGTAGGGTTATCACAGGTCTCACAGGAGCTACTACAGCAGATCCCGGCTCTATACAGCTTGATGATATAAAAGAACATGCTCACCCTGAAACTAGATTATCAGGAAGTGCTCCACTTATCAACTTCGATGTATTTGGTGGTAACGTAGATGCAGGACGAGTAGACTCAGGCTTATTTGGTAATGATGAGACTAGAATGAAGAATATCTATATGATATATATGATTAAAGCTAGAGGAGGTCTATAATGGGTCTTGGGTCTTCACTTGGATCTGCATTTGGTGGGAGTGGTGCTAAGAAGGCTGCTAAATATAATAAGAAGGAGTGGGAGCGTTATAGGGTTCGTAACAAGCAGCATTATGAGGCAATCTCTCCTTGGGCTACTAAAGAGTACGAAGATGGTACAGGAGTCCATAAAGCCTCAGATACTCTATATGATCTAATGTTTGGGGGTGGTGATTATGAACTATCCCCTGCTGGTAAGTTTGCAGAGGAGCAAGGCATCAAAGCCATACAGCGTGGTGCTAGTGCAAGAGGTATGAATCAGTCAGGCAATGTTATGTTCGATGTTGCAGGATTTGTTACTGGTAATGCTCAGCAAGATTACTGGCAGTATATGTCGTCACTAATGGAACTTTCTGGTGCTAACACTTCAGCAATGAGTGCTGCATCAGCTAATTATCAATCTGGTGATATTGCATCAGTAGAAGGTAAGAACGCTGCTAGGATGGGAGTGGCTGCTGGTAGATCTATGCAATTTGCAGGAGCCGGTGCTGCCTTTGATCAAGTAGCTAGTGCTACCTACGCTGGAGCTACAGGGGGTGGTAATGGAACCTTCTTCTCCTCTCTATTTGGGTAAAATATAATGAGTACTTATGATCCCTTTGCAGCATTTACTACTACTGCACAAGCATTACAAAATATAAATGCCTCACAAGAGGATGTTAAGGCTTCTAAGCTAAGCCGTAGGCGTGGTGAAGTTGCCTTGAAAGGTGAGAAGCGTAGAGAAGAGTCTGGTTACAATGAAAAGCTAGAAGAATATTCTTTAGATATAGGGTCAGCTAAGGCTGCTCAATCTAGGATTTTGGAATCCATTTATACAGACCCAACTTATCAAGAACTAGCTAAACAATCTGAACTTAGTGGTGTAGTAAGTAGCATAGCAACCAACGAGCTTTCTACTAATGCAGTCTTTCAACAAATGGCTTTTTCTGAAATACAAAAGGCTAAGGCTTTAGGTACTCCTGAAGCTGTAAGAGATGCTTTATCTAATATAGGGGATCTAGAAGATAAGTTTGGAGATCCGTTTACCGAAGAGGATAAGGCAGCTCTAGCCGAGGCTGGCCCTGATGAGCTTGCTACTCTACTGAAAGGTTATGATACATGGTCTACTTCATCTCTAAAAGTATTTCAAGAGATGGGTATGCTACAGAAAGAGAGCCAATTGGCTAGAGAAGAGGCTGCATATCAGTCTGCACTAGATACTGTCAGAGATACAAATAAGTCTAATACTGACGCTGCTAACCGAGAGCCTGATCTAAAGAGTGTTATAGATCGTAATGGCAAGGTTGTTGGTAGTGCTATGGTTCAGAATGGTAACGTCTTAGGTTACAATATTGGAAAGCAGACTCAGCTAGGTGATATTCCAGAGGGACTCATTCTAGGAGGTGAGTATACTCCCGGTAATACAGACACTCCTGCGGGTGCTGGCCGGAGGGCTATGAAGCCTGAAGATATTGTTAAAGGTGTTAGGCAGATTAGGAACCAGCTAAGTACTACACTCCGTACAGCGAGTATTATAATGAATCCTGAACTGGAGAAGGTAGTAGGTACAATACAAGGGCCGTTTGGTAAAGCCTTTCCTATCTTAGAGAACTTGATTCTTAATGATGCAGATGAGGCTACAAAGGCTGCTCTTATGAAGCAGACACTAGATAATGTGTTAGCTGTAGCTCGGTCTTTAGCACCTGTTAACGATAAGGACGTTGAGATACTGAAAGAAGAGTATATGAGCAGAGAACTTACCGGCCCTGCTACTCGTATGCTTTGGTTGAAGGAGATGATCCCTTCTATGCTAGATAAAATTGAAAATTATCACTTAGCTAACGTAGACGATCCCGGATCTCCCTTAGCATCTACTCCAGAGCTTGCCGGTGCTTACAGAGCAGAAGCGGCTGCTAGATTCTTTGAACTATTTGTATCACAACCTCACACTTCCGAAGAACTTATTGGTGCGGTTAATAACTGGTTTCCTACCGATCAGCAAGTACCTCAAGGTACTGGAGAATATGTATCTTTTGCTAATGGTAAGGTAATGCCTTTATCGACAGCTCACGCTTTAGCCTATAAAGAAGGTTTCTTTGAGAATGGTAGGATTAAGATGGAAGAGTTCATGGCGGAAACTAATTTGAGAATGCACTAATGGATGAAAAGTCTTTACAAGAGGTTAGGAGTAAGTACGCCGCATTCGGCTTACCAGACTCACAGAAGCCCTCTACAATGAAAGGTGGGAACTTAACCCAAACCATAGCTGATATGAATTATGCTAATAGGGGTTATAATGACCCTCTTGTGGAGGACTTAGAAACTCATCAGAGATCCGTAGGTATACTGGATCACCTTAACATGGCAGGTGTAGCCGTTAACCGCGGTATGCATGGGTGGATATTCGACACCTTACACTACTTAAAAGTAGGTCACAGGGTCGCTGCTAACAAGAAAAGGGTTGAACTCTTAGAGGCTGGATACTCCACTGATCAAGTATTAGAGATGATGGGGCCAACACAGGATGAGAACCCAGAGCAGTTTACTGAGAAGCACTCTAACATCTATAGCTACGAGAATCTAACTGAAGACTATCGTAAGAAGTCGAGACCTATACAAGCTGGTATAGAGTTTGCAGGTGGTGGCTTTGGTATAAGTGCTATAGGTCGTGCTGCTACTAAGAAGTTTACTAAGGAAATGTCTGAAGAGGCTCTTAAGAGATCTCACAAGATAGATAATACCCTTAATACTGCTTCAGGTCTTGGTGCTGCTGCCGCATCCTATGCATCAGGCGGTAACGAGGTAGCGGAGCTTTTAGGTGGTGTTGCGGCTCCGGGAGTATACTTAACTAAGCACTTAACTACTGCTGTAGGTAAAGGTCTAAGTAACTTCAATAAGAAGTTCAGTAAGCCAGCAATGGAGAAAGTATCCGTTAAGGCTATCCTTCAACACGCACACGATCCTGAAAAGGCTATCCTAGAACTAGAGAGAGCTATAGCTTCTAATAAAACTGGATCTCTTGGTCAGTTGACAGGGGATAAAGGTATTCTCGGTATAGAGAAGAAGATGCAGGAAGGTAACTCTGAGTTTGCAGGTCTTATTAAGAATCTAGACGGTGAAACTCTTAAAGAGGTTACTACACTACTGTCACGCCTTAGAGGCGAAGTGGATAATGTAGAGGCTCTTACTCATGAGTACTTTAAGGCTGTTGCTGAGAACGGCTCTAGTATGATCAGGAATGAGATCGATGAGGTAGCTAAAAGCTATAGATCTACTCTAGAGGTTATTGGGGAGGGGGATAAGGAGCTTGCTAGTGTTAGGCTGTTTGATGACCTAAACAAAACTTATGATAACGTACTAGCTATTGAGAAGGAGTTGTGGGAGTCTCTACCAGACGTAGAGGTAGATGTAGGGGATACTTTCGATTACTTCAACGAATATCAAAAGTTAGTCCTTGATACAGCTATTGAGCAGTCGCCTAAAGTACGAGCACCTTTCAAAGATGCTGTTAGAGTACTAGAGGATCTAAGCGAGACAGGTATTGTCAATGTCAAGGAGATTGTTAAGCTACGTTCAGATGTTCTAGCTACACTTAGATGGATAGGTAAGACTGACTCCAAGATACCTCCTGCTTCTAAAGCTTATGGTAGTGCTCTACAAAAGACTCTTCGTAAAGTACTTAATGAAGCTGGAAGTATATCCCCTAGATATGCTGCTGCGGCAGCTTATACAAAAGAGATGCACGAGGTCTTTGATCCTTTACTCTTTCAAGGTAAGGCTGTTGATGCTGCTGAGTTTGGTTCTAGAGTCATGGCTCCGGGCAATAAAGGAGCTAAGCAGTTAGACTCTATGGCTTGGGCTTACGGCTATGATCAAGGTCTAGTTGGAGGTGTTGAAGATGTAATTAAAGCTAACTTCGTTGACTCCGCGGTAAGGTTTGCAGATGATGGGTCTCGTACACTGGATGTTGTAGCTGCTCAACGGTTTGCTACTAAACATGCTGGTAGCCTACGCAGGTATCCTCAGATACAAGCTGCTATTGCTAAATCTATCACTGAAGGTAAAGTTCTTAAAGAACTGGATACTGAGCTAAAGTCTACCGTATCAGAGATACAAAAGGCTAGGTATAGTCTCTATACTGAATACAGTGATCCTAGAAGGGCTTTAGAAAAGCTAGTACTAAGTCCAACCATTAAGAACCCTCAAGCTAACGCTAAGGAGCTTATGGATCTAGCTAAGAAAGACCCTACTGGTGATGCTGTGCTAGGTCTTAAGCGTACTGCTATTGATGTACTTGCTAACGGTATCCTTAAAGAGTCTTATGATGGATCTAAATTCCTAAGTAAAGCTTATCGTGATGCATGGACTAGATCTAAGCCAGTAATAGATGAGTTCTTCAAAGATGATCCTCAATCCAAAGAGGTTCTAAAGGTAGTATTTGATGACTTAGAGAAACTAGCTACTCGGTCTACTGCTGATAATGTTAACATTGGTTTTGATAAGAGTGTTATCATCAGTGCGGTGGGCGCTATTGCGGGTGCAAGGGTAGGTGCTAAGATAGGTACTACACCTCTTATTGCAGCAGGTATCGGTAGACGTATCGCAGTTAAAGTACTTGATACTGTTCCTAATGATAAGCT
>JGI10211J34971_10001930_pt1 | contig 17060 bp, 11 predicted proteins | sample Etolagsediment_FD_34971 | JGI IMG/M metagenome (IMG submission 34971) | reverse complement strand
ACTTGTGATTGGTTGAGGTCTTGGTCGTCACAGTAATCTTTGAGTTGTTCCAGTAAGGTTGAGGGCAACTTCACTCCCAGGAACCGATTAGATATGTTTTGCATTTCTGTTTTCTCCATTTGATAAACAACGCACTACTCCAAGTGCGTGTCGTTGTTGTATTCAGTTTTATTTAGGCAACAGGACTGCTTGGGAGACGATTATTTTTATAATACTTTAGTCGTATATTTAAGAGGAGTGGGTTGAGTGAGTGATTTTCTAACTTTTGTTCTTATTGCTGTTGGGTTCTATATCTTTCTGCGTTTGGTGTTTCGCAGGAAATGATTTTGGAAAGTGGGTTTTGAGCGAAGAGAGGAAACCTCGTTCAGTCGATCCTTATTAAAGTTCTAATGTGAACTCCTCGTCTCTTGGTATTCCTAAAAACTTCGGCATCGTCTGCTTGGCAGCGAGTGCTTCTTCTGGGACATCTTTGAAAACTAAGTCATACACATCTTTCGGTATCAGACCTTCATATGTGCGCTCAACCTGATTTTGCGATGTACCAGTGTATTTGGCGACTTGGAGTGAATGAACTCCGTTTCTTAGTGCATCGGTAATGAACTTGTGGCGAAAGCAAACATATTGATAATCGGAATAGTTTACTATACCCGCCTTTTGCATCAACTTGCGTCTCATTTCACCGTCAAAATGTCTGGGTGGCGTTGGCGAGTTATACGAAGAGAAAATGTATGGATGATCCTTCTCATTCCACTCAAAACCTTGCCCCCAATACTTTTTGAACTCACGCAATCGTTCGATATGTTCTGCAACACGAGCAGGTATCGGGATCGATCTTTTTTTGTTCTTGCCCTCGATTTTTAGTGTTGTAGTTCCATCTCGTCCATAGGTCAGATCGTTCCATTTCATATTTTTGACTTCAACTACTCTGCATCCGATGCCATTCATAAGTAAAATTACATAAAAGTAGTTTACCTTTGACCATTTGCGCTTTGCTCCCACTGCACTTTTAATATCTTGCTGTGCAACTTTGCAAAGTCGTGGATAGTGTTCTGTAGGGAATGGGTAGTTTGTCTTTTCCAGTTTATTGTCTTTTGATGTTGCTTGAACCGAAGCAAATCCTTGGGCAATGCACCAGTTCCAGAATGACTTGTGGTCATTCATTTCGTTATTCAAAGTCCTGTTGGTGATTGATTTACCTGTAAGTCGTGCCTTCTGCTTTCCACGCCAACTGTTATACCCGCCAACTTCTCTACTATAGATAACAGCAAGGCGATCTAAATCAGGTTCTTTGTTTTCCTGCGCAAATCGCTCAAGTTGTTTCATTGTATGAATAAGGCATCGCTCCCTATGGGTGGAGAGATTGCCCCGACTCACTCTCTCAGAGATCGTCTCAAGGTAAAGATCGATAAAGTATCGAATCTTCTTTCTTCGGATCGATATGTCATTACCGTTTGCTAAATCATTCTGATACCGACTGAAGAGAGTGATCGCTTCAGTCTTAGCATCTATCAGATTGTTCGCTTTGAGCGTGTGGTATGTTCGTTTTTTTAGTTTCTTGTTCCAAATGTAGGCACGAAATCTAATGCTGACAGTGCCATTTTTGTTCTGCCAACTACGCTCATCCAGACCAAGAGTTCTCTCGATAATAGTGTACTGTGCCACGACCTATAAACGCCTCAAATTTTGTAGCACTTATTGTGTAATCAAGACCCCGGAAAAGCAATAAAATCGCTTTATTGTAGCGGTTTTGTAGCAGTTTTTATTTCCATTTTTGTGAATAAAAATGTACTATTATCAATAGTTTATTAGTATTTTTAGATTACACGATTCATCGTATATACGAACTGTGCCATATTTTTTTGACAACCTTATCAATAGTTTATGAAGGACCAAGAAACCTTTGTAGCAGTTTTGTAGCACTTATAACGAGTGCGAAACGAAGAGTCGCGTCGCAAATATAGTAATAGATTAGCAGAAAATAGGAGTGGTCATCTTGAGCAAGTCGAAACGCAAAGCAGAGCAACGAATCGTCAAAGATAGATATACTGGACATCCACTAACGGAAAAAGAGTGGATAGAAGCAGTGAAAGAAGCAGAAGAAACTGATTACAGGAAAACCGCATTTAGGAATGGGTTAGGTCGCTTTCTCAAGTCAAAAGGGTTTTTGGTCTTTGCCCTGCTTATTTTCCCACCTTTGGCATTGCTATCTGGATGTGCTTATACCTACAACTCCAATACATCTGTCAGTGGAGACAGTGGTTCTGTCAATGCGGGTGTCAGCACCAGTTCGACTCGTTCTGCCAACATCTCAATCGGTGGTAAGACCCAAATCAAATACTGATGACATTGTTGTTATCAGTCCCAGACATCAAATCGCTGCCGAACAGACACCACACACTCGCAAACAGGAGGACAAGTTATGACAGCAATAGTGTACGCAAGGGTCTCAACCAAGAACGGACAATCAGTCCAACGACAGATAGATGAACTCATAGTTGTCGCAGAGAAGTCTGGTTGGGACATCGCAGAGATACTTTGTGATGAAGGCATCTCTGGTGCGAAGGGTCGCAAAGATAGACCTGCTTTTGATAAAGCACTCAAACTCATCACACAACGCAAGGCAGACCGTTTGATGGTTTGGTCTGTTGATAGGTTAGGACGGTCTCTCAAAGACCTTGTTGAGACGATGGAAGAAATCAATGCGGCAGGTGCTGACCTCTATATCCATACACAAGTATTAGATACATCCACACCTGCGGGTCGTGCGATGTTTGGGATGCTCTCAATCTTTTCGTCTTTTGAACGAGAGTTGATACGAGAACGAGTAATCAGTGGATTAGAGAAAGCACGACGAGAAGGCAAACGACTTGGACGCAAACCAATCCCACCAATCACAAAAAGAAAGGTGATTGAGTTGAGAGCAACTGGTTTGAGTCAGCAGAAGATTGCGAACAGGGTTGGCATCTCAACTGGCAAGGTCTGCCAGATATTGAAAGAAGTTGCTTGAAGGGATTATCCCCTCAACTTATTTGTCTCTTCCTCAATCAGTATCTGCCGTTTTGCTTCCTGCTGTGCTTCTTCACGCAACAACTCTTCTTGCGATTTTCCAAAAATCCCTAGAAAGAATGCGTGAATAAATGCCACTGGAAAAATAAAAACGATGTATGCGATAACAAGAAGTGCGTGATATCTCTGGAACAGAAAAAGAGTGCCTTTTATGACCCAATAAAGGAGCAAAAGTGCGAATAGCAAACCAACTAGTTCTTCCATTTACCACCTCCTGTTCCTGACACTTTCAATGTGTTCTCTTTTGGTTTCATCACTGACTTGGGTGTAGGGATACAGCAAAGAATACATCCTATCTATCGTTTGCTGTGAGAATGCGTCGGTTTCTGGGTTTTTGATGATGCGAGACACCACTGATTTTAACTTATGGAGATATGTTATTTTGAACCGAACATCATTTGAGACTTTTACATCTTTGAAAGTGCAGTCATCACCAAACACAATCACAGACCACATCGGGACAGTTTCACCAACGATGCGTTTGAGATATTTGATGTGAGTTGCATTCTGTTTGATAGGATTTTGGAACTTTTCCTTATTACTTTCTCTCCCTCTACCCTTTGGTAAAACCTGCGTCCAAGTTCTATTCGCCTCGTTTCCAAAAATCCATCCCGCATAGTTCTTACTTTCTATGACAATGAAACCTTTTGGGTGAATGAGCACAACATCTACCTCTGTTGTTCCGTTTCGTGTCGTTGGCAGATAGAGATTGAAGAGAAACTTGCCTCCCTGTTTTTCATATCTTTTGAGTTTCTTATAAATGAGGTATTCCCCAACCGAACCCTTATTCAGTTGAGACAAAGGTGTTTGAGTGATTGCGTAATAGGTGGTGCGTTTATAGAAGTATCGTTTGACCCACCAAGGAATGAAGAAGATTACAAATAGGATTATGCAACCGACCAGGAGTTCCATTGCCTAAAATGAAACTGCCAAGATAATCATTGCTCCTAATACTAGAACCAAAGTGTATTTTACTAGAACCAAAATATGTTTCATAAACCAGTTCTTTCTTGCATCGTGTTTTGACTATACATAAACCCTCTTTCCTTGGGCAATGTTGAACGCAGAATGCGAGAGGGTTTTATGAATGCCCTGATTTCACTTCTTTTTGGATTTCCAAGTTCCACCATACTGGTATGTATCTTCGTGGTTCATTTTGACTTTGGTAAGACACTGACCGCACAGGAATATCCAATCCACTAGTTTTCCATACCGACACCGATATAAAGCATCTTTGGTTTTGTTGCATTCGTGGCATTTTTTGGTTCGCACTCGCATTCAAAGACCTTGCCATACATTTGTGAAGGAAGTGTGGGATGTATTAGAGTTTGGGTAATGAACTGATATTGGAGGTTTGGAAATGACTGAACAAGAACAAGAAAAAGAACAACCTAAAATCTATGAAAGTTTCCTGTTTAAGGTGTTCGCAGTGGCAACCACAGTACTAGTTTTATATTTCATAATCTCTCCATATCAAAACTGCATACGGAGTGATATCAGCAACCCTGCTTGGTGCACAAAAAATACAGGTTGGTAGATATGGTCTGAGTGCTGAAAATCTATGAAAAAGTTCGTTATCTGCTGTTGTGTTATGTGTCTCTCCTTTCCAGTATTTGCGATACAAGGGAACGGTGTTCTTTGCACGAAAGATGATCCACAGAGTAATGCTCCAGAGATCAGTAAGTATTCCGCATTCTGGTTTGTTTCAGAAAATACATTTCAGTGGTTCAGATACGATCCTCTGGATGTGAATGGCAATGGTGATAAGTTTGAGTTTGTGGGAGTGTTCCCCTCCGAACAGTCTCATTACTCCGCAGGGGAGGACAAAATCAACCTAAGACTTAGAAGTATTGCCGATCTATCTATACTACCCGGAGTAGTTCTTTCACTTGATCGATACACCCTTGAACTGAAGCATTGGGTAGATGCAGAAGTAGTAGCAACATATAGATGCGAACTCCAAAGAGAACGAAATCAACTTTTACAGCAACTAAAAGATTTATCGGATGATGCTCGTGCTGAACACAAGAGCAAACTGAAAACGAGAAAACTCTGACGGCAATGTGTCATTCCACCCAGTAGTCCCAATCTTGCTCACGACCTCCAACATTTTCTGCGAGTTGTTCGTCATCACCTAACTGAATACTGGTGATGACACCCAACCCTCCATCCAATCCAACACCAACCCCACCAAAGGACAGCAGGTCTCGTCTATATTCTGGTGCATCCTTCCATCGGTAATCAGCACCACCTTTCTGCCAAGAGCAGTGGAACAAATGAAACTGATTCGTTGGGATAGGACAGGGTATCACCTGCGACTGACCGTCAATGTCTTCAAGTGAGAACCTATCTAACTCAATGCCTTTGTCGTCATCCATTACGATGACCTCTGTATCCATCTTGATTTGCACTCCCAGATATTCCCAATCGGCATCTTCTGGCAGGTCAAACTCGTCAATATGTCGTGCTATGACATCACCAGTTCTGTCTAACCATTTCTTACCAGTGGCAGGTTCAAGACCCCAACACCGTGCTTCCAGAACAGAACCATAGATACTCATAGAGATATTCATTAGCACCGCACTCGTATCAGTTGGATGTTGTTCTCGTCCGCAAGTGTCTCTAAAAACTCGTTGAGGACTTCCTGCTTGGTTTCATCGGGCATTGAAGACAGCAGATAAATGCCATCTATATCTCTTTGGTTGCTTTCCTGCACTCTATGCACTGTTGCTTGCCATTCGTTGTGTCGCATCATCTCGTTGCTCCTTATTGTTCTTATGAAAGATGTGTGTGAAATCATTTATGCGGTCTGGGGTCATTGGGGTCTTAAAGGAGAAGTAGTATTCCCCCTGACCTGCACTCACTGACATTCGTGCCTTCGCACCTGTGTAGAACCCTTGCCTTGCTCGTTGGTTCGCACCTGCGTCTGCATTTGCTCTCCATTCCTGACCGCACTTGGTTTGATACTTACTCCACTCCCACAGTGCATCCCAATCGGTAATCAAATCCAAGTTCAGTTCTGCGAGAAATGACTGCTCTACAAGATGCTTACTTTTGAGAGTGAAAGGATTGCGGACAGGTTTGCCTAATCGTTGCCGTTCCTGTGCTGTCCGTATGTTGAACTCCAGTGCGGTTCTCAACTTCGCATTGAGGGTTGGATGAACTACAAGAATGCTGTGGCAGTGAGGTGTGGTTGCTGACCCATTACTGGATTGCTGTTCAATAAAGACCGTGGAATGAATGAGGTTGGAGGAATGTGGGATGCCAACAATATCTTTGAGGAGGTTTTCAATGCGGACATACGATGCGATGCCGAACTCTCTTCGTTGCTCCTGACTACGAATGTTTCGTAAATGCCCTTCCTTGGGTAAGAGTGTCAGTTCATAGAACGAGGGTGCGTCACTTGTCTCTTTTACAATCTTATCGTGATGTGCTTTGAGACGAATCAACGTCTCCATCAACAATCGTTTCTGGTTTGTATCAACATACCTTGCTTGCTCTGGGTCTAATGCCTTGAACCAATCAGTGATGCGAATACTAAAAATATTCGGTTTCTTATACGTCATAATCTCAACCTTTGATTTTATTGGGTTTCACATAACCAACTTGATGGTCTGCCTGCGGCAGATTGCTTACGCAATGCGTCGTTCTTTTCTTTAAGGTATTGGGACAAAGACCTTCTCACTACTTGTGATTGGTTGAGGTCTTGGTCGTCACAGTAATCTTTGAGTTGTTCCAGTAAGGTTGAGGGCAACTTCACTCCCAGGAACCGATTAGATATGTTTTGCATTTCTGTTTTCTCCATTTGATAAACAACGCACTACTCCAAGTGCGTGTCGTTGTTGTATTCAGTTTTATTTAGGCAACAGGACTGCTTGGGAGACGATTATTTTTATAATACTTTAGTCGTATATTTAAGAGGAGTGGGTTGAGTGAGTGATTTTCTAACTTTTGTTCTTATTGCTGTTGGGTTCTATATCTTTCTGCGTTTGGTGTTTCGCAGGAAATGATTTTGGAAAGTGGGTTTTGAGCGAAGAGAGGAAACCTCGTTCAGTCGATCCTTATTAAAGTTCTAATGTGAACTCCTCGTCTCTTGGTATTCCTAAAAACTTCGGCATCGTCTGCTTGGCAGCGAGTGCTTCTTCTGGGACATCTTTGAAAACTAAGTCATACACATCTTTCGGTATCAGACCTTCATATGTGCGCTCAACCTGATTTTGCGATGTACCAGTGTATTTGGCGACTTGGAGTGAATGAACTCCGTTTCTTAGTGCATCGGTAATGAACTTGTGGCGAAAGCAAACATATTGATAATCGGAATAGTTTACTATACCCGCCTTTTGCATCAACTTGCGTCTCATTTCACCGTCAAAATGTCTGGGTGGCGTTGGCGAGTTATACGAAGAGAAAATGTATGGATGATCCTTCTCATTCCACTCAAAACCTTGCCCCCAATACTTTTTGAACTCACGCAATCGTTCGATATGTTCTGCAACACGAGCAGGTATCGGGATCGATCTTTTTTTGTTCTTGCCCTCGATTTTTAGTGTTGTAGTTCCATCTCGTCCATAGGTCAGATCGTTCCATTTCATATTTTTGACTTCAACTACTCTGCATCCGATGCCATTCATAAGTAAAATTACATAAAAGTAGTTTACCTTTGACCATTTGCGCTTTGCTCCCACTGCACTTTTAATATCTTGCTGTGCAACTTTGCAAAGTCGTGGATAGTGTTCTGTAGGGAATGGGTAGTTTGTCTTTTCCAGTTTATTGTCTTTTGATGTTGCTTGAACCGAAGCAAATCCTTGGGCAATGCACCAGTTCCAGAATGACTTGTGGTCATTCATTTCGTTATTCAAAGTCCTGTTGGTGATTGATTTACCTGTAAGTCGTGCCTTCTGCTTTCCACGCCAACTGTTATACCCGCCAACTTCTCTACTATAGATAACAGCAAGGCGATCTAAATCAGGTTCTTTGTTTTCCTGCGCAAATCGCTCAAGTTGTTTCATTGTATGAATAAGGCATCGCTCCCTATGGGTGGAGAGATTGCCCCGACTCACTCTCTCAGAGATCGTCTCAAGGTAAAGATCGATAAAGTATCGAATCTTCTTTCTTCGGATCGATATGTCATTACCGTTTGCTAAATCATTCTGATACCGACTGAAGAGAGTGATCGCTTCAGTCTTAGCATCTATCAGATTGTTCGCTTTGAGCGTGTGGTATGTTCGTTTTTTTAGTTTCTTGTTCCAAATGTAGGCACGAAATCTAATGCTGACAGTGCCATTTTTGTTCTGCCAACTACGCTCATCCAGACCAAGAGTTCTCTCGATAATAGTGTACTGTGCCACGACCTATAAACGCCTCAAATTTTGTAGCACTTATTGTGTAATCAAGACCCCGGAAAAGCAATAAAATCGCTTTATTGTAGCGGTTTTGTAGCAGTTTTTATTTCCATTTTTGTGAATAAAAATGTACTATTATCAATAGTTTATTAGTATTTTTAGATTACACGATTCATCGTATATACGAACTGTGCCATATTTTTTTGACAACCTTATCAATAGTTTATGAAGGACCAAGAAACCTTTGTAGCAGTTTTGTAGCACTTATAACGAGTGCGAAACGAAGAGTCGCGTCGCAAATATAGTAATAGATTAGCAGAAAATAGGAGTGGTCATCTTGAGCAAGTCGAAACGCAAAGCAGAGCAACGAATCGTCAAAGATAGATATACTGGACATCCACTAACGGAAAAAGAGTGGATAGAAGCAGTGAAAGAAGCAGAAGAAACTGATTACAGGAAAACCGCATTTAGGAATGGGTTAGGTCGCTTTCTCAAGTCAAAAGGGTTTTTGGTCTTTGCCCTGCTTATTTTCCCACCTTTGGCATTGCTATCTGGATGTGCTTATACCTACAACTCCAATACATCTGTCAGTGGAGACAGTGGTTCTGTCAATGCGGGTGTCAGCACCAGTTCGACTCGTTCTGCCAACATCTCAATCGGTGGTAAGACCCAAATCAAATACTGATGACATTGTTGTTATCAGTCCCAGACATCAAATCGCTGCCGAACAGACACCACACACTCGCAAACAGGAGGACAAGTTATGACAGCAATAGTGTACGCAAGGGTCTCAACCAAGAACGGACAATCAGTCCAACGACAGATAGATGAACTCATAGTTGTCGCAGAGAAGTCTGGTTGGGACATCGCAGAGATACTTTGTGATGAAGGCATCTCTGGTGCGAAGGGTCGCAAAGATAGACCTGCTTTTGATAAAGCACTCAAACTCATCACACAACGCAAGGCAGACCGTTTGATGGTTTGGTCTGTTGATAGGTTAGGACGGTCTCTCAAAGACCTTGTTGAGACGATGGAAGAAATCAATGCGGCAGGTGCTGACCTCTATATCCATACACAAGTATTAGATACATCCACACCTGCGGGTCGTGCGATGTTTGGGATGCTCTCAATCTTTTCGTCTTTTGAACGAGAGTTGATACGAGAACGAGTAATCAGTGGATTAGAGAAAGCACGACGAGAAGGCAAACGACTTGGACGCAAACCAATCCCACCAATCACAAAAAGAAAGGTGATTGAGTTGAGAGCAACTGGTTTGAGTCAGCAGAAGATTGCGAACAGGGTTGGCATCTCAACTGGCAAGGTCTGCCAGATATTGAAAGAAGTTGCTTGAAGGGATTATCCCCTCAACTTATTTGTCTCTTCCTCAATCAGTATCTGCCGTTTTGCTTCCTGCTGTGCTTCTTCACGCAACAACTCTTCTTGCGATTTTCCAAAAATCCCTAGAAAGAATGCGTGAATAAATGCCACTGGAAAAATAAAAACGATGTATGCGATAACAAGAAGTGCGTGATATCTCTGGAACAGAAAAAGAGTGCCTTTTATGACCCAATAAAGGAGCAAAAGTGCGAATAGCAAACCAACTAGTTCTTCCATTTACCACCTCCTGTTCCTGACACTTTCAATGTGTTCTCTTTTGGTTTCATCACTGACTTGGGTGTAGGGATACAGCAAAGAATACATCCTATCTATCGTTTGCTGTGAGAATGCGTCGGTTTCTGGGTTTTTGATGATGCGAGACACCACTGATTTTAACTTATGGAGATATGTTATTTTGAACCGAACATCATTTGAGACTTTTACATCTTTGAAAGTGCAGTCATCACCAAACACAATCACAGACCACATCGGGACAGTTTCACCAACGATGCGTTTGAGATATTTGATGTGAGTTGCATTCTGTTTGATAGGATTTTGGAACTTTTCCTTATTACTTTCTCTCCCTCTACCCTTTGGTAAAACCTGCGTCCAAGTTCTATTCGCCTCGTTTCCAAAAATCCATCCCGCATAGTTCTTACTTTCTATGACAATGAAACCTTTTGGGTGAATGAGCACAACATCTACCTCTGTTGTTCCGTTTCGTGTCGTTGGCAGATAGAGATTGAAGAGAAACTTGCCTCCCTGTTTTTCATATCTTTTGAGTTTCTTATAAATGAGGTATTCCCCAACCGAACCCTTATTCAGTTGAGACAAAGGTGTTTGAGTGATTGCGTAATAGGTGGTGCGTTTATAGAAGTATCGTTTGACCCACCAAGGAATGAAGAAGATTACAAATAGGATTATGCAACCGACCAGGAGTTCCATTGCCTAAAATGAAACTGCCAAGATAATCATTGCTCCTAATACTAGAACCAAAGTGTATTTTACTAGAACCAAAATATGTTTCATAAACCAGTTCTTTCTTGCATCGTGTTTTGACTATACATAAACCCTCTTTCCTTGGGCAATGTTGAACGCAGAATGCGAGAGGGTTTTATGAATGCCCTGATTTCACTTCTTTTTGGATTTCCAAGTTCCACCATACTGGTATGTATCTTCGTGGTTCATTTTGACTTTGGTAAGACACTGACCGCACAGGAATATCCAATCCACTAGTTTTCCATACCGACACCGATATAAAGCATCTTTGGTTTTGTTGCATTCGTGGCATTTTTTGGTTCGCACTCGCATTCAAAGACCTTGCCATACATTTGTGAAGGAAGTGTGGGATGTATTAGAGTTTGGGTAATGAACTGATATTGGAGGTTTGGAAATGACTGAACAAGAACAAGAAAAAGAACAACCTAAAATCTATGAAAGTTTCCTGTTTAAGGTGTTCGCAGTGGCAACCACAGTACTAGTTTTATATTTCATAATCTCTCCATATCAAAACTGCATACGGAGTGATATCAGCAACCCTGCTTGGTGCACAAAAAATACAGGTTGGTAGATATGGTCTGAGTGCTGAAAATCTATGAAAAAGTTCGTTATCTGCTGTTGTGTTATGTGTCTCTCCTTTCCAGTATTTGCGATACAAGGGAACGGTGTTCTTTGCACGAAAGATGATCCACAGAGTAATGCTCCAGAGATCAGTAAGTATTCCGCATTCTGGTTTGTTTCAGAAAATACATTTCAGTGGTTCAGATACGATCCTCTGGATGTGAATGGCAATGGTGATAAGTTTGAGTTTGTGGGAGTGTTCCCCTCCGAACAGTCTCATTACTCCGCAGGGGAGGACAAAATCAACCTAAGACTTAGAAGTATTGCCGATCTATCTATACTACCCGGAGTAGTTCTTTCACTTGATCGATACACCCTTGAACTGAAGCATTGGGTAGATGCAGAAGTAGTAGCAACATATAGATGCGAACTCCAAAGAGAACGAAATCAACTTTTACAGCAACTAAAAGATTTATCGGATGATGCTCGTGCTGAACACAAGAGCAAACTGAAAACGAGAAAACTCTGACGGCAATGTGTCATTCCACCCAGTAGTCCCAATCTTGCTCACGACCTCCAACATTTTCTGCGAGTTGTTCGTCATCACCTAACTGAATACTGGTGATGACACCCAACCCTCCATCCAATCCAACACCAACCCCACCAAAGGACAGCAGGTCTCGTCTATATTCTGGTGCATCCTTCCATCGGTAATCAGCACCACCTTTCTGCCAAGAGCAGTGGAACAAATGAAACTGATTCGTTGGGATAGGACAGGGTATCACCTGCGACTGACCGTCAATGTCTTCAAGTGAGAACCTATCTAACTCAATGCCTTTGTCGTCATCCATTACGATGACCTCTGTATCCATCTTGATTTGCACTCCCAGATATTCCCAATCGGCATCTTCTGGCAGGTCAAACTCGTCAATATGTCGTGCTATGACATCACCAGTTCTGTCTAACCATTTCTTACCAGTGGCAGGTTCAAGACCCCAACACCGTGCTTCCAGAACAGAACCATAGATACTCATAGAGATATTCATTAGCACCGCACTCGTATCAGTTGGATGTTGTTCTCGTCCGCAAGTGTCTCTAAAAACTCGTTGAGGACTTCCTGCTTGGTTTCATCGGGCATTGAAGACAGCAGATAAATGCCATCTATATCTCTTTGGTTGCTTTCCTGCACTCTATGCACTGTTGCTTGCCATTCGTTGTGTCGCATCATCTCGTTGCTCCTTATTGTTCTTATGAAAGATGTGTGTGAAATCATTTATGCGGTCTGGGGTCATTGGGGTCTTAAAGGAGAAGTAGTATTCCCCCTGACCTGCACTCACTGACATTCGTGCCTTCGCACCTGTGTAGAACCCTTGCCTTGCTCGTTGGTTCGCACCTGCGTCTGCATTTGCTCTCCATTCCTGACCGCACTTGGTTTGATACTTACTCCACTCCCACAGTGCATCCCAATCGGTAATCAAATCCAAGTTCAGTTCTGCGAGAAATGACTGCTCTACAAGATGCTTACTTTTGAGAGTGAAAGGATTGCGGACAGGTTTGCCTAATCGTTGCCGTTCCTGTGCTGTCCGTATGTTGAACTCCAGTGCGGTTCTCAACTTCGCATTGAGGGTTGGATGAACTACAAGAATGCTGTGGCAGTGAGGTGTGGTTGCTGACCCATTACTGGATTGCTGTTCAATAAAGACCGTGGAATGAATGAGGTTGGAGGAATGTGGGATGCCAACAATATCTTTGAGGAGGTTTTCAATGCGGACATACGATGCGATGCCGAACTCTCTTCGTTGCTCCTGACTACGAATGTTTCGTAAATGCCCTTCCTTGGGTAAGAGTGTCAGTTCATAGAACGAGGGTGCGTCACTTGTCTCTTTTACAATCTTATCGTGATGTGCTTTGAGACGAATCAACGTCTCCATCAACAATCGTTTCTGGTTTGTATCAACATACCTTGCTTGCTCTGGGTCTAATGCCTTGAACCAATCAGTGATGCGAATACTAAAAATATTCGGTTTCTTATACGTCATAATCTCAACCTTTGATTTTATTGGGTTTCACATAACCAACTTGATGGTCTGCCTGCGGCAGATTGCTTACGCAATGCGTCGTTCTTTTCTTTAAGGTATTGGGACAAAGACCTTCTCACTACTTGTGATTGGTTGAGGTCTTGGTCGTCACAGTAATCTTTGAGTTGTTCCAGTAAGGTTGAGGGCAACTTCACTCCCAGGAACCGATTAGATATGTTTTGCATTTCTGTTTTCTCCATTTGATAAACAACGCACTACTCCAAGTGCGTGTCGTTGTTGTATTCAGTTTTATTTAGGCAACAGGACTGCTTGGGAGACGATTATTTTTATAATACTTTAGTCGTATATTTAAGAGGAGTGGGTTGAGTGAGTGATTTTCTAACTTTTGTTCTTATTGCTGTTGGGTTCTATATCTTTCTGCGTTTGGTGTTTCGCAGGAAATGATTTTGGAAAGTGGGTTTTGAGCGAAGAGAGGAAACCTCGTTCAGTCGATCCTTATTAAAGTTCTAATGTGAACTCCTCGTCTCTTGGTATTCCTAAAAACTTCGGCATCGTCTGCTTGGCAGCGAGTGCTTCTTCTGGGACATCTTTGAAAACTAAGTCATACACATCTTTCGGTATCAGACCTTCATATGTGCGCTCAACCTGATTTTGCGATGTACCAGTGTATTTGGCGACTTGGAGTGAATGAACTCCGTTTCTTAGTGCATCGGTAATGAACTTGTGGCGAAAGCAAACATATTGATAATCGGAATAGTTTACTATACCCGCCTTTTGCATCAACTTGCGTCTCATTTCACCGTCAAAATGTCTGGGTGGCGTTGGCGAGTTATACGAAGAGAAAATGTATGGATGATCCTTCTCATTCCACTCAAAACCTTGCCCCCAATACTTTTTGAACTCACGCAATCGTTCGATATGTTCTGCAACACGAGCAGGTATCGGGATCGATCTTTTTTTGTTCTTGCCCTCGATTTTTAGTGTTGTAGTTCCATCTCGTCCATAGGTCAGATCGTTCCATTTCATATTTTTGACTTCAACTACTCTGCATCCGATGCCATTCATAAGTAAAATTACATAAAAGTAGTTTACCTTTGACCATTTGCGCTTTGCTCCCACTGCACTTTTAATATCTTGCTGTGCAACTTTGCAAAGTCGTGGATAGTGTTCTGTAGGGAATGGGTAGTTTGTCTTTTCCAGTTTATTGTCTTTTGATGTTGCTTGAACCGAAGCAAATCCTTGGGCAATGCACCAGTTCCAGAATGACTTGTGGTCATTCATTTCGTTATTCAAAGTCCTGTTGGTGATTGATTTACCTGTAAGTCGTGCCTTCTGCTTTCCACGCCAACTGTTATACCCGCCAACTTCTCTACTATAGATAACAGCAAGGCGATCTAAATCAGGTTCTTTGTTTTCCTGCGCAAATCGCTCAAGTTGTTTCATTGTATGAATAAGGCATCGCTCCCTATGGGTGGAGAGATTGCCCCGACTCACTCTCTCAGAGATCGTCTCAAGGTAAAGATCGATAAAGTATCGAATCTTCTTTCTTCGGATCGATATGTCATTACCGTTTGCTAAATCATTCTGATACCGACTGAAGAGAGTGATCGCTTCAGTCTTAGCATCTATCAGATTGTTCGCTTTGAGCGTGTGGTATGTTCGTTTTTTTAGTTTCTTGTTCCAAATGTAGGCACGAAATCTAATGCTGACAGTGCCATTTTTGTTCTGCCAACTACGCTCATCCAGACCAAGAGTTCTCTCGATAATAGTGTACTGTGCCACGACCTATAAACGCCTCAAATTTTGTAGCACTTATTGTGTAATCAAGACCCCGGAAAAGCAATAAAATCGCTTTATTGTAGCGGTTTTGTAGCAGTTTTTATTTCCATTTTTGTGAATAAAAATGTACTATTATCAATAGTTTATTAGTATTTTTAGATTACACGATTCATCGTATATACGAACTGTGCCATATTTTTTTGACAACCTTATCAATAGTTTATGAAGGACCAAGAAACCTTTGTAGCAGTTTTGTAGCACTTATAACGAGTGCGAAACGAAGAGTCGCGTCGCAAATATAGTAATAGATTAGCAGAAAATAGGAGTGGTCATCTTGAGCAAGTCGAAACGCAAAGCAGAGCAACGAATCGTCAAAGATAGATATACTGGACATCCACTAACGGAAAAAGAGTGGATAGAAGCAGTGAAAGAAGCAGAAGAAACTGATTACAGGAAAACCGCATTTAGGAATGGGTTAGGTCGCTTTCTCAAGTCAAAAGGGTTTTTGGTCTTTGCCCTGCTTATTTTCCCACCTTTGGCATTGCTATCTGGATGTGCTTATACCTACAACTCCAATACATCTGTCAGTGGAGACAGTGGTTCTGTCAATGCGGGTGTCAGCACCAGTTCGACTCGTTCTGCCAACATCTCAATCGGTGGTAAGACCCAAATCAAATACTGATGACATTGTTGTTATCAGTCCCAGACATCAAATCGCTGCCGAACAGACACCACACACTCGCAAACAGGAGGACAAGTTATGACAGCAATAGTGTACGCAAGGGTCTCAACCAAGAACGGACAATCAGTCCAACGACAGATAGATGAACTCATAGTTGTCGCAGAGAAGTCTGGTTGGGACATCGCAGAGATACTTTGTGATGAAGGCATCTCTGGTGCGAAGGGTCGCAAAGATAGACCTGCTTTTGATAAAGCACTCAAACTCATCACACAACGCAAGGCAGACCGTTTGATGGTTTGGTCTGTTGATAGGTTAGGACGGTCTCTCAAAGACCTTGTTGAGACGATGGAAGAAATCAATGCGGCAGGTGCTGACCTCTATATCCATACACAAGTATTAGATACATCCACACCTGCGGGTCGTGCGATGTTTGGGATGCTCTCAATCTTTTCGTCTTTTGAACGAGAGTTGATACGAGAACGAGTAATCAGTGGATTAGAGAAAGCACGACGAGAAGGCAAACGACTTGGACGCAAACCAATCCCACCAATCACAAAAAGAAAGGTGATTGAGTTGAGAGCAACTGGTTTGAGTCAGCAGAAGATTGCGAACAGGGTTGGCATCTCAACTGGCAAGGTCTGCCAGATATTGAAAGAAGTTGCTTGAAGGGATTATCCCCTCAACTTATTTGTCTCTTCCTCAATCAGTATCTGCCGTTTTGCTTCCTGCTGTGCTTCTTCACGCAACAACTCTTCTTGCGATTTTCCAAAAATCCCTAGAAAGAATGCGTGAATAAATGCCACTGGAAAAATAAAAACGATGTATGCGATAACAAGAAGTGCGTGATATCTCTGGAACAGAAAAAGAGTGCCTTTTATGACCCAATAAAGGAGCAAAAGTGCGAATAGCAAACCAACTAGTTCTTCCATTTACCACCTCCTGTTCCTGACACTTTCAATGTGTTCTCTTTTGGTTTCATCACTGACTTGGGTGTAGGGATACAGCAAAGAATACATCCTATCTATCGTTTGCTGTGAGAATGCGTCGGTTTCTGGGTTTTTGATGATGCGAGACACCACTGATTTTAACTTATGGAGATATGTTATTTTGAACCGAACATCATTTGAGACTTTTACATCTTTGAAAGTGCAGTCATCACCAAACACAATCACAGACCACATCGGGACAGTTTCACCAACGATGCGTTTGAGATAT
>JGI10211J34971_10001928_pt1 | contig 17071 bp, 15 predicted proteins | sample Etolagsediment_FD_34971 | JGI IMG/M metagenome (IMG submission 34971) | reverse complement strand
GGGGCTCAGGGCGCCGCGAGCTGTTTCACGTGCGGCTACGGCATGGAATGCCGCGTGGGCGCGATCCACATGTTCTTTGGCCCGGGCACGAAGATCACCGAGGAAATGATTCCATCGCTGGAGAAACAGCCTGACAAGGCTGAGGAAGCACGCACGCTGGGAAAGGCCCTGAGCGACCGCCTCAAGCAGTTTTCCGCCGGGACCTGACGCTCACGCGGGGGGCAGACGCACGGCGAACGTGCTCCCCTTGCCGGGCTCACTGCTGACTGTGACGTCACCCCCGTGCGCCCGGACGACCGCGCGCGCAAACGCCAGTCCCATGCCGTGTCCCGGCATCGAACGGCTGGCGTCGGCACGGTAGAAACGGTCGAAGACCCTCCCCTGCTCTCCAGGTGAGAGGCCGATGCCGGTGTCGGAGATCTCGATCACGACTCCGTCGCCCGCCTCCCGCGCCGACACGGTGACTGTGCCGTTGGCGGCCGTGTACTTGATGGCGTTGTCCACCAGATTGGCGACGACGCGTTGAAGGCGACGCTTGTCGCCAATGACGGTCATGGGAGCGTCTGCCACGTCCGCCGCAAGAGCCACACCTTTGCCTTCAGCCACGGGGGCAAACAGGTCGTGCGCTTCCCGCACCAACTGTCCCACGTCAACCGGTTGCGTCGCATAGGACGCCACACCGGCATTGGCTTCCGCGACATCGAGCATGGTGTTCACCATGTCCGCCAGGCGATCGCATTCCTCAACGATGGCTCCCGCGGCGTCCCGCCCTGCAGGTGTCACGTCCGGCGTGGTGAGGATCGTCTCGCCCAGAGACCGAACACGGGTGAGGGGACTGCGCAGGTCGTGGGCAATTCCGTCGGACACATCCCGCAGTTCCGTCACGAGTCGTTCGATCCTGTCCAGCATGCTGTTGAAGGCAGCCGTCAGATCCTCGATCTCCGCGCCTCGGGCCAACGGCGGCACACGTACGGACAGACCGCCATGCTCGGTCTGCATCGCTGTTCGGGTTACTTGTTCGACTCCTCCCATGGCTTGGCCGGTGAGTACCCATGCCAGGCCGACAGCCAGCGCCGACATGGCCAACACGACCATGCCGAAGACACGCCAATACGCCACGATCAGTGCGTGATCCTCCTCGGCCGAGCTGCCGATCCGGAAGAGGTGGCCGCTCTCAGTTCGTGCTTCGGCAAGCCGGACATCACTCCCGGTCCACGGCACCGGCAGCGTACGAAACCGCACCTCGCCCGGCCTCAACTCCGCCGTCGCGACATCGCCCAGATTGACATCGCGCCACGGGCTCAGGTCCGAGCTCGCGACGATCTGTCCGTCCGGCGACACCAAGGCCATCAGCACGTCTTCCACGCCGCCCAATGCTGCCTGGCGACGAAACTCGTCTGCCAGAATCTCAGCGCCGAACTCGTGGTACAGGATCTCGAACCGACGAAGATCACCCAGCAGTTGATCGTCGCGACGCTCCCGAAGTCGGTCCCGCAACAGCCTGCCTTCGGCCAGGAACAGCGACAGGGAAAAGACAATCAGCACTCCAGTATGCCACAGCGTCAGTCGGAAACGCACCGTCCGAAAGACGCCGCCTCGCCGGCTACTCGAGCACATAGCCGGCACCCCGTACCGTGTGGATCAACTTGCGCTCGAAAGCCCGGTCCACCTTGTCGCGCAGACGGCACATACGAGCCTCGACAACGTTCGTCTGCGGATCGAAGTGGTACTCCCACACGTGTTCCATGATCATCGTCTTGGACACGACCCGTCCCGCGTTGCGCATCAGGTACTCCAGAAGGGCGTACTCTTTCGGTTGCAGGTCGATCTCCGTATCGCCCCGAAGCACTTTCCGCCGGTGTAGGTCGATGCACAGATCGGCCACGCTGAGCCGTGTCGGTTCCGGTGCGCCGGTTGCCCGGCGGATGAGGGCCTGAACTCGAGCGAGCAACTCGCTGAACGCGAACGGCTTCACCAGGTAGTCATCTCCGCCTGCCTGCAGTCCGCGGACCCGGTCATCGACCGTGCGCTTTGCGCTCAGGACGATGACAGGCGTGAGGATGCCTTCCTGACGCAGCCGTTGGATGAGTGTGAGACCGTCCATCTTGGGGAGCATGATGTCCACGATCGCGGCGTCGAACACCTCCAGCCCCGCTCGCCGGAGACCCGACAGGCCATCCGTGGCGTGCTCCGTCACGAAGCCCGCTTCCGCCAGGCCCCCGGCGACGAACGACGCCGTCTGCGCATCATCTTCCACTATCAGGATCTTCATCAGCCCGTTCTCCGGGGCGGCCCTGCGACCGCCCCTCGGCTTGCGCCCTCAACGGTCAGTCATCGTCGTCGTCATCGTCGTCATCGTCGTCATCGTCATCGCCCGATGTGGCAACTCCGGCAGCGTCGATCCGGACCTCAACGTTGCGTTTGCGTTGGGCATCATAGTACTCCACTTCGTACAGGATTCGAGGTTTCGCCAGGGCGGCGAACGTGCCCTGCAGCGGAACGCCGCGAACTTCCGTCCGCTCAATCTCTTTGAGACGTCCGTCACCGACGAGCGCGCGGACCTTTGCGGCGACTTCCGCAGGCAAGTCCTTGAGCCCCAGTTCCTGCTCGACCTCCCCGATCTTCCCGTCGGGCGTGATCTCTACCTCGATCTCCTTGCCTTCCCAAGAGAGCTCCACCTCATAGTACCGGACACCGCGTTCCCGCTCGCGCCCCACGTCGAGGATTTTCGCTCCGGGGAATGTCGCCGCCACAGTCTTCTGCACCGCCGCGGGCAGTACCTCCTCAGCGTCTCCTGCCGACGCGCCCACTGCGGCACCCAGCCACACCCCGACCATGCACACCAACGTCACGAGCCACATTTTCCTGATCATCTTGTCATCTCCTGTTCTCTGGTGCGTCACGCGCCGGTCCTGGTTTCGGCCGACCCAATATCGGCTCTCGCGACCGGTCAGTCAATGGCTTACGATGCAACGGCAACATTACGGCGTCGTGACCGCCAGATTACCATCCGGCAATGTCGGCCCGAGTCGGAGCTGGCACGCAGGCTGTGTGCAGCCTCTCCCGGTGTGCGGGAAGCGACTTGTATACGGCCCTCACACCGGGCACTGTATGTGCCCATGAAGACAGCACGTACATACACCCCGTGTCGGAAGGCATTCTGTGTGGTCGCGGGGCTTGTCAGTCTCGTTACCGGCATGGCGGCCGCAGAAGCGCCCGGAACGCCGAATGTCGTGCTCATCTTTGCCGACGACCTCGGGTCCGGGGACCTGAGCTGTTACGGCGCGACAACGCTGAAGACGCCTGGCATCGATCGGCTTGCCGCTGAGGGGCGGAAGGAACGGAACTGATGAGTGTGAGATTCGGCAGAAGGGGGTTGACCATGGTTGGTCTGCTGGCCACTGCGTGCTTGGCCACCGAATTGCCCACGTGGCATGTGTCACCGGACGGAAACGACAACTGGTCGGGAACGTTGTCGGAGGCGAGCGCCGCCAGAGACGACGGCCCGGTGGCAACACTCGGCGCGGCGCTCGAACTCAGTCGCAAGAAGACGGGCAAGCCGCGTCGGATCGCCTTGGACGAGGGACAGTTCTTCCTGGACAAGACAATCCGTCTCGACTCCCGTGACTCTTTGCTGGCCATCGAAGGCGCCGGTATGGGCAAGACGACCGTCTACGGTGGACGCCGACTGACGGGGTGGCGGCCCGAGGGTGACACGCTCTGGTCGGCGCCGCTGCCGGATGACCTGCCGGACTGGAGCTTCAGAGCCCTGATAGTGAGCGATCGGTTGGCGGACCGGGCCCGGTTTCCGGAAGCAGGTTATCTGGAGCACGAGACCACGTTCACCGTGCGCTGGATGAGTACGGCGGGAGGCGGCTGGGAACGAAAGCCGACCGCCACGGAGCTGACGACCATGCAGTACAAGGCAGGGGACCTCCCGGCGGACCTTCAGCCCGAGAGTGCGGAAGTCACTCTCTGTCACATGTGGGACGAGTCGACCGTCGGCGTTGCGAGTCACGATCCGGAGACACGGACCCTCGTCTTCGCCAGCCCCTGCGGCCACCCGCCCGGGGCGTTCCGGGTACAGCGTTACGCCGTATGGAACACGCGCGAAGGCATGACCCGACCGGGCCAGTGGTACCTGGACCGCGCTGGTCGCAAAGTGGTTTATTGGCCACGTCCGGAGGAGGACATGGCGGACATCGTGGTGATCGCTCCCATCACCGAGACGCTGATCAAGATGATAGGGGACGACAAGAACCGTGTCAATGACGTCACGCTGCGTGCCCTCACACTGTCGGCGGGGGACGCGCCGCTCAAGGCTGCCGGCTTCGGGGCCTCGAAGTGGCCGGGTGTTCTGGATCTGTACCACGCCGACCAGGTGCGCATCGAGGATGTCGAAGTCGCCAACGCCGGGTGTTGGGGGCTGCGCGAGTGGGGCGGCAAGGATCTGTCCGTCACAAACTGCCGGTTGCATCACTTGGGCGCCGGCGGGATACGCTACGGAAGCGGAGCTCGCATCGAAGGCAATGCCATTCATCACATCGGACTGATCAGTGCCAGTGCCATCGGCATCATGGGAGGCGGGATGAAGAGCGTCGTCCGGCGCAACGTGGTTCATGACACCCCTTACTCCGGCATGTGCATCGGAGGCACGGAGACGCTGATCGAGGAGAATCTGATCTACCGGTGCATGCTGGTCCACCACGACGGCGCAGCCGTCTACATGGGTGGGGGGAAACAGTGTGTGATCCGCAGGAACGTGGCCAGGGACATGGCGGAGATCGGTGAGGGCTACGGCGTATCGGCCTACTACCTGGACGAGAAATGCCGGGGATGCGTCGTCGAGGGGAACGTGTCCATCAACATCCAACGGCCCTCGCAGAACCACATGACGCTGAACTGCGAACTCCGCAACAACGTATTTGTCCACGACAGTGGAGACATGCTCATCGCCTTTGCTCGCTGTTCCGGACACAAGGTGACCGGCAACACGTTCCACGTCGGCGGGAAACTCGATGTGCGCGAGCCGGACGCAATCACCGAATGGCGCGACAACCGCATCATGGTGAAAACCGAGTCGGGCGGGCACATCCTTGACGCGCCGCCGCGTGAGCCGTTCACACCACGCCAGAAGCCCAAGTACTGGAAGACCGGCCGGCCGTTGGCCGCGCCGGGAGAGAACGGTTTGCTTCCGCCCGAGGCGTGGCCCAGCGGCGGGACGTCGCTCGGCGAGAGGCCAAACCAACGCAGCGTGCGCGGCGCCCCCACGAGCGTCAAGATCCTGGCCAGCGACACGCATCTCCACGTCGCCGCGAGCATCGTGACCATGTTTCCCGAACAGCGCAAGCTGGGAACCAACTGGGGCACGGATGAAGGCGTCGAACTGGTTCTACAATCACGAGTCGAGGGGAGCCCCATCTATGTCCTGCGTGGTTTCACCGACGGGACGATGCGCAGTCTGACCGTAGCCGGTGCCACCAGCGAACAGGCAAATACCTTTGCCAGGCACGTCGTCTATCGCTCAACCGTCGACACCAAGGTCTGGCGCTCAGAGTGGGCTGTGCCTCTCGCGGATCTGGGCGTGAACCCGAACGAGAAGAAGGTCCTGCCGGCCAACCTGACCGCCTACCGCAGTGAAGACGACGTTTATGCCCAGTTCGCCGGCACGCTGGGAGAGACGTGGGACCTGAATGCCGGCGGACGCCTGATGTTGAATTGGGACGCAAAACAGCAAGACAGGCCCACGCTCGCCGTGCCACGCATCCCAGCCGTTCCCGCGGGGGACGTGTGGCCCGGACAAGCCGCGGAACTCGCACAGACGCCGGCCGGCGCGTCACTGCCCGGTGCGGCGTGTTCGGCAAGTGTCGTCCGTAGTGGCACTGACCTGCATGTCCGCGTGGACGTGTCGGTCAAGGCGCCCGGCAAGCTGACCAAAGGCCAGCAGTGGTGCACGGACGACGGAGCCGAGGTCTGCATCCAGGGCAAGACTCCGGACGGCAAACCCGCAACGTGGGTTGTCCACGGCTTCGCCAACGGGTCCTGCGAACTGAGTAACGAAGGGGGAACGCCCGACAGCGCCAACGCCACGGCCCGTCCCCGGATCACCTACACGGCAACGCGCACTCCGACCGGCTGGCGTGCTCAGTGGCGCTTACCCCTGCAGGTTCTCGGTGTAGACACAGACGCCAACACGCCTTTCAACATCGGTGTTTTCCGCACCGAAGATCGACAATGGATCAACTGGGTCGGCACCGGCGCCCAGACATGGAAGCTGGAGAACGCCGGCAAACTACGCTGGCAGTAGCAGTCAACGGGGTCAACGACCTGATCCTGGTCGGTACCGGATGTCGGTGACGGAAGCAGGTCTGGCCAGCGCAGTGCCGGCTTTGCCCTGCACTCTCATCCGGCGGAGAGCCGAAACTCCGCTGCTGCGTCGGTTCGGGCGGCGGTGCCGATGGCCTGTTTGAGCAGAGCCACGGTCTCCGCCACAGGACGGTCCAGACCGAGCTCGATCCAGTCAAGGGCGTCGCGGCAACGAGACCAGTACCGGTAGCAGATCTCCGCTCCCTCGGCTCCCCAATCCGTCAGGTGTGGATGACCCCGGTATCCCTTGCGCTCCTCGCACAAGTACAGAACGAGACGTTCCAGGACGGCGGTAGGTGGTCGGTTGGTCACGATGCGGAGTTGCAGAGCCCGCTCGCGCGAACCGAAGAAAAAGAGCTCAATTCGCCGACGGGCAACGGACGGGAGAACGACCATGATGGCACCGGCCTTCGGGCGATACCGACTGCTGCCCGGCACAATGCTCCGCTGTACATTGACCACGGGAGCGAGTTCGTCGATGAACCGGTTCTCCAATAGCAGAGCCTCGAGCTCGGACCCGCACAATTCGTATTCGAGCGAGCTGATCCGATCGCGGATGCATTCGAGTTTGGCCGGAAGTCTGGCTATCCGCCGGAAGTAACTCCCGACCCGGCTTGCGAGATCCGCGGACTTGCCCACGTAGAGAACGTCGAGATTGGCATCGCGCATGATGTAGACCCCCGGCGCGGAGGGGATCCCGCCCAGAGCAGCTTCGCCAAACTCGTAGTCCTCGAACCGGGGTTGCGACCGGGCATCGTCCGGCAGGGAGATGAGTTCCTGCCAGCTCAAACCACGTTTCCCCGCGGCCTCGATCACCGCCCAGAGCAAGTCTTCGTACGAAGGCGAAAGTGGGGAATCGGCAACAACGATATGCGCAATATTGTACGCCCCGGCGATGTCGCTGTCGGTGGCCCCGGGTGCGAGGTCCGCAAGGACCCGGGCCGTTCTCGGCAGGTCAAGAACAAGCAGGTCATCGCGCACGTCCGCAAGATGATCGTCAAGGAATCGGCGCCAGTTGCGCCCATACACAACCGTCACATGGGGTGGGGAAGCGACACGGGCGGCCAACTCGCTGACGTCTCGAAAGGCCCCGGGATCGACTTCCCAGAAAGGCCCATCCAGGTTCACGTCCTCTCGTGGTCGCCCCCCATCGAACAACTGGGCTCTCACCACAATGGCATCTTGTCCGGCATCGACCACGCAGCCCAGCAACAGCACTCGGAAGCCATCGGTTAGGGCCTGCTTTTCGAGATCGGTCACAGGGATGCTGAGCTACTCCAGGGGGAAGTAGATGTCGTCGCCGTGATCGCTGGTCATATCTGCGCGGCTGAGCCCGTAGGGCACTTCGATCACGCCATCCGGGCCGGCACACACGACCGCGGCAACTGCGGACTCCCGTCGACCGTAGAGCCCGACGCTGATCACGTAGCGATTCCCCCAAGGGTCGGATTCGAGCGGAGACGCCAGGTAGGGTCCGCACCAGCCTCTCCCCTGCACCGCCGACAGCTTCGCGGGGAACGCAACGCTATTCGTATACAGATAGTCGTTGATCAACCCGACACCCTCATCGCTGGTCGGCAGGTTCCACGACGCACCGTCTTTCCCCTCGGCCGTAGGCGCGTCGCCGTCGCTGACCAGCAACGCCAGCGGCCTTGTGTCGTCTGGCGAGCGAGGAAGCGTACTCTTGCCCAAGTCGTTTATCAACATGTTCACTGCCGTGGCGACAGTCTTCACTTCACCTGTGGCCCGGGTCGCCTTGGCCTGGTCCATGAAACGTCCCACCGCGGGGGCCGTCGTTCCGGCCAGAATACTGGCGGCCGCCACCGAAGCAGTCGTCTGCAGCATCGAGTCGCCACGTTTCGAGCGATGGAAACGAAGAAGTTTGGCAAGCAGGTTCTGTTGCATCTTTCTACACATCCCAGTCTTCGGCCATGCCTCGATCGAAGGCAAGCCAGTCGAACTTCAACACGGCAATAGCACCGAAGACTATCGTAGCAAGAATCAGGCCGAGAACCGGCTTTACCACATCGCCCCAGCCAGCCGCCGCCTCGATCAGTTGATGGAACAGGTCCATCGCCTGCACGGAAGGCAACAGATTCAGCCACGTCGGGATCTTCTCGGCGGCCACTGCGTCCACGCTGAGAGCGACGATCAACAGAACGAAAAGGACATTGGCCACAATGGCCGTGCGACGTCGAGAGGTGGCAACACTGGCCGAGAGAGCGCCCAACGACACAAAACACGCCGCCGCGACCACCGTAACGAGGAGCAGAGGCAACAAAGGATGTAGGATGTCGATTCTGTAGACGATACCCAGAGCAAGGACCTGAACCAACGCCGCAGTGACTGTCAACACGAATCGGCTGATGCAGTACGCCAGCACAGAGGACCCGGCCACGGCGGATGTCCAGTAGCGTTCCGCACCCGATCCGCCAAAGAACATCCACAACCCCCGACTGGTCCCGAACAGCCCTCCGGACACCAACGTCACGACGATGATGGCGCTGGCGATGAAAGGACGAAACAGCTCACTCGGCGCAAGCAGACTACACGCGACGAACAGCACTAGGAGCGAGAAGCCGTAGTTCCAGAGCATCAGCCCGTTTTGCCGGCAGAAGGAGCGCAGGATCATGGGCACTTGCTTCAGGCTGAGCCCGAGAACGCCGGGGGAAGAGGAGGCAGGGGCGCTTGTCATGGTGCGAGTCCTCGTTTCTGGGTATCCGGGAAGTGAACGCCACGTCAGGCGCTCAGGAATAGCTCCGTGATGACGTCCGACAGTGTTGAGCTGAAGGTGTGAACGTCGCGCAACGGCACGTTTTGTCCGTCGAAATGCGTCAGCAACCGGTGCACGGACGTGAACTTGTTCTCGGCAAAGATGTGGTACCGATCGCCGTGACGGACGGCGTGGTGCACGTAGTCCAAAGCGGACACGGTTCCCAGGTCGAGTTCGGTGTCTGTGAGGACCTCGATGCGCATCCACTGCTGGTGGGACAGGATCAGATTGTCGATCGTGTCGCAGGCCAGGAGCTTACCGTCGCGTAACACGATGACGTGCGTACATGCTGCCTCGACAGTGGCCAGGTTGTCGCAGCTGAACAACGCAATGCCGCCCCGTTCCCGTTGCCCACGGATCATGCGATGCAAAAGTCGGCGTTTCGGCAACGGGAGATCGCGATCGGCACGGTCGAGCAGCAACAGGTCGGGCAGGCCGATCGTGCTGCAGCCCAGCCGCGTGAGTTGCCTCAGATCAGCTCCGAGTTTGCTTGCCGGCGTGCCTGCGGCGTCGCCCAGCGCGAACTGGTCCACCAGGCGCCCCAGAGCGTTCGGTTCGCCGCGAAGTAGCCCGATGTGCTCGATCAGCTCGCCGGTAGTCACACCTTGCGGGAATCGCGCCTCACCGCGGAGAATCCCGATGGACTTGGCCAGCGCTCCCTTCCCGTTGCCGCCTGAAGGCAGCGCGACTGTCCCGGACGTTGGGGAGGCGGCACCCGCGACGCAGTCAATGAGCAGTGCGGCGGACCCGATGGGTTCGCTGATGATCGCTGCCGCCGAGCCGGCCTCGAGTCTGAAAGACACGTTCTCCAGAGGCGCGCCGTCCGCTGCTCGAGCAGTGACGCCCGTCACCTGTAGAGTCATTCCATCCGTTGCTTCATTCGGCATGTTTGTCACCTTGTCAGCATCTCGATCTTCGGCAGAAGCGTATGGGCCATGTAACTGCTGTTGCACGGTTTGGGCAGGAAGCCGATGATCCCCAGGCTCTCTGCCTCGACACCGATACTGTTCTCCTCCACTCCGGTCATGATGACCGTAGGCGGTTTGATCCCCTTCGTGTTGAGTTCGCGGAGCAAATCCAGCCCGGTACGCCCCGGCATCTCGATGTCGAGCATCACGGCCAGCGGGCGCTCCCGGAGAATCTGGTCTCGGGCCGCGTCGGCGTTGGGGACAGCCACGGTCTCGAAGCCGTGCTGGTTGAAGAACAGCGAGACAAACCTGCGAATGATGGGCTCGTCATCGACCACCAGGATGTAGTCTCCCGCCGGAGGGCCCTCGTGCCGGTCGGGTGCTCCGCCGCTACAACGGGCGATCGCCGAAAGCAACGCCTCTGTGCCGATCCCTTTCCCGACAAACTCCAATGCTCCCTCTTCGATGGCTCTCCGCCGCAGCACGTCGTTGGTACCGTGCTTCGTGTAAACAACTGCCGCAGGATGAACCGATGCGAGCCTGGAGAGCTTGGGCAGCAGGGCCAGGCCGTTCCCACCGGGCAACGCCATTTCCAAGACGACGACCCGCACGCGCTCTTCCGCCAGCACGTTCTCGGCCTGCTCGATTGTGTGTGCGGTCACCGCACGGTAGCCCGCCGCGCCGAGCGCCTCGGCGGTCCGGTGGGCATCCTCTTCGGCATCGACGACCAACACGCACAGATGAGACGTCGTCTCCGTGGCTTCCGGTTCGGCGGCAGAATTCATCGGCAGTGTCCTGCTTCCTCGTTGTCGATCCAACGTCGTCTCTTCCATGTTCGCGTCGGCAACCCGGGCTCCGCCGGGGTCTTCTTTAATAAACGCCTGCTTGGGAGTTTGCGCAAGCACCCGGGCCTCGTAATAGGGTGATGGGAGTGCCCGGGCAGTCAACACAGCGCGGACAGACGCTCGGACTTCAGCTTGCCTTTTCCGCCTTAACAGTAGGGAGAGGTGAACATGCCGGAGATCGGGGCGGCCACGAAGGCATAGACAAAGAAGCCGCAGATGATACCGGGGGGGACGGCCAACAGCGGACCATGGCCCTCCGACGTCCCTGCAAAGTACGCGGCGACGCAGAAGAAGACGAACCCGCCCAGCAAGTGACCAATCTTCTCGCCCAGACTCATGTCACCCATTGACAAACCCTCCCGTTCCACTCCAGCCGCGTACGACTAGCCGACGCTCTTGCCACTCGGAACGTCGCCGTCCACGGTCAGCACGCGATAGTGCTTCTTGCTGGCTTTCGCAGCCAGCAGCATGCCGTTCGACTCGACGCCGCCGATGGTGGCGGGCTTCAGATTTGCCACGATCACGATGGTCTTGCCAACCAGCTCTTCGGGTTCGTAGCTCTTGGCGATGCCGGCCACGATCTGGCGCTTCTCGCTGCCCAACTCGAGCTGGAGCTTCAGGAGCTTGTCCGCGGTCGGCACTTTCTCGGCTTCGAGCACCTTGGCGGTCTTCAGCTCGACTTGGGCAAAGGTATCGATGTCGATCAGGTTGTCGGCCGCTTCCGCGACCGTCTCGTGCTCCGGTTGCGTTGTGTCAGCCTTGCTGTCGGCCAGTTTCGACACATCCACGCGCGGGAACAGGGGGCCGGGACTCGTCACACGCGCGCCGGGGACAAGCATGCCCCACTTCGAGAGCGAGGCGATGTGTGGCCTGACCTCCTCTTCCGGTAACCCGAGGGCCTGGCGCAGCGCAGTCATCTTCTCGGGCATCACCGGAAAGAGCAGGCCGGAGACGATGCGCAGACATTCAGCCGCGTTGTAGAGCACGCGACGCAGGTCCGCGTCTTTACCCTCTTTGGCAAGCTGCCACGGTGCGTTCTGCTCGAAGTAACGATTGGCTTCGCGTACGGCACCGAGGACCTCGGCGATGCCACGGTCGAGCTGCATCCGGAGAAGCGAATCCGCCATGCGCCGCACCGCGTTCAGCGTTGTCTCGATCAGTTGCTCCTCTGCCGCGGTCGGCTCCGTCGGCTCGGGCACGGCTCCGTCAGCGTTGCGCAGAATCATCTTGACCACGCGACTGGTCATGTTGCCGAGATCGTTTGCGAGGTCCGCATTATAGCGGGTGACAAACGCCTCCTCAGTGAAACTCGCGTCTTGTCCCAGGCTCATCTCGGCCAGCAGGAAGTAACGGAACGCGTCAACGCCATACGTGTCGGCCATGTCCATCGGGTTGACCACGTTGCCAAGCGACTTGCTCATCTTGTCCCGTCCGACAAGCCACCAACCGTGTGCGAAGACGGTCCGTGGCATCTCCAGCCCCATCGCTTTCAGCATCGTGGGCCAATACACGGTGTGCGTCGTGAGGATGTCCTTGCCGATCAGGTGGTAGCTGGCAGGCCACCACTGGGAGAACATCGCATCGTCCCACCTGTATCCGACGCCGCTGATGTAGTTGACCAGCGCGTCGAACCAGACGTAGGTCACATAGTCCGCGTCGAACGGCAGATCAATACCCCAGTCAAGCCGCGTCTTGGGACGGCTGATGCAGAGGTCCGTCAGCGGTTTCCGCAGGAAGCCGAGAGTCTCCTGACGGCGGTGCTCGGGCTGGATGAACCCCGGGTTGTCTTCGATGTAGGAGATCAGCCAGTCCTGGTAGTTGCTCATGCGGAAGAAGTAGTTCTTCTCGATCAGCTTCTCGACAGGCCGGTTGCACTCGGGGCAGTTGCCGTCCACCAAGTCCTTCTCGGTGAAGAATCGTTCGCACGGTACGCAGTACCAGCCCTCGTAGCTGTCAGCGTAGATCTCCCCGCGGTCGTACAGGTCTTGCAGGATGCCCTGGACGACTTGCTCATGGTACTGTTCGGTTGTACGGATGAACCTGTCGTTGGTGATGTCCAGTTTCTGCCACAGTTCCTGGAATCGCACCACGGTCTGGTCGCATTGCTCCTGCGGAGTCATGCCGTGCTCCTGGGCCGCACGCTGGACCTTCTGACCGTGTTCGTCGGTCCCGGTCAGGAAGAAGGTCGGCTCATCCAGCAGGCGATGGTAGCGCGCCAACACATCGGCCAGGATAGTGGTGTAGGCATGGCCGATATGCGGCTTGTCATTCACGTAGTAGATCGGCGTGCTGACGTAGAATGTGTCGTTTCCCATCGTAACGGTCCTCTGTCAGTGGACGTCATCCCGAATGCGGGACGCACGGTGTTCTTTGGGGGGCCTCGGCAAAACGGCAGGGCCGATCAGGTCAGGGACTGCTTGCCCACTTCGCGGTTGTGGAACATTGCGACCGCAAGCAGCAGAAATGCCCCCACGAACAGCGAAATGTATACGCCGCCGAGGAGGACGTATTCCCACGGGATCACTTTCTTGGCAGCCAGCGCATCGGCCATCCAGAAGAGCTGCCAGTTCGGGATGATCGCGTACAGGAACGTCAAGACCGGGTTGCCGTCGGCGTGTCGCCCGATCAGGTAGTCAGACATAAGTCCGACGACGAACACCACGCTGCACACCACGAGGTTGGCCACCCAGTCGAGCCGCGTCGACAGGGCCGTCGCCAACGTCCCCATGGCCAGAATGGCGTACCAGATCAGGATCAACGCCGGGACGATCTCCCAGGAATAGGGAAGCAGTGCCCCTTTCTCGCCAGCGGGTATCCAGTACGTCGCGAACGCCGTCAGCGGGAGAATAACCACCATCCCCAGAATGGCCTCCATCGGGAAGGGCACGCGCTTCAAGTAGTTCCGCAGCCCCCCGTATCCGCAGCTCAACGCCAGAGCAAGGAAGAAACACGCAAAAGAGTAATACTCGATACGAAACTGGTCCTTGGCCACACGAACGGACATGAGCGTTGCCACGGCGGTCAGGAACCAAAATACCGTCAGCGCCCCCAGGATACCCAGAATCTTGGCCAGGATGAACACGGGACGTTTGACCGGCTTGGCCAATAGCAGCAGAGCCGTTCCCGTGTTTATCTCCCGGGCGATCGCGTGGCTGGCACACAGGACGGCCGTGATCCATCCGAACAGCAGTGCCGTGGCCATGGCGCTGTCCACAACCAGCTTGACCTGTTCGCGGAACACAAACAGAGCAAACGTGGGGAAGAACCCGATCAGCGAGAGCGTAGACAGCAGGAGGATCAGGAAGATCGGCTCCCGGAGGCTTTCGCGAAAGGTATTCTTACTGATCTGATAGAGCGCGGAAACCACGGGTGTCTATCGGGAGCAGACGATGAGGGTCTGTCTTCCGCCTACTCGTCCGGGGAGAGAATTGGGGAGGAAAGGCGATCGTCGTTGGCCACGCGACCGGCTTTCAGGAGGTCCGCGAAATGCCGGGGGAGGCTCCGGTACCGGAACAACGTCGCCAGCGATTCGGCGTTCTTCGCCCAGTTGGGGCTGTCCACCTTGACGCTCGGGAACCTGTCTTCGAACAGCGACACAATCTCGGTGGGCACGTACGTACTGTCACCGATCACCACGATCCGCTTCGGGTTGAGCAGGTCGGTGAACTCCACAAGGTTGTCCCGTTCAAGAGACACGGCGTCCGGTCCATAGGGCATGTAGTAAATATCGTAAGTGCCCCCCTGTTTCTCGGTCACGAGCAGGATCGGTTGCTTGATCTTGCGCTGAATCAACTCGGCCAGAAGGCGCGAGCGCACGTAGTTGCCCGCGACGATCAGCGTACTGGCACGATGCTTCGATGCGAAGGCGTCCTTGATCTTGCTCAAGAGGCCGGCCGAGGCGGTGCTCGAGACCAGAACGCCGACCAATAGAAGCGACGGTACCAAGCCTGTTCGATGACGTCTCATTATACTTCTCTCTCCTCTCCAACTGCAACGGCATGGAAGACAGTCCGTCCCGGATGACAGGGCGGTTTTGACATAAGTAACCTTATACTATAGTAGTCTGCTTTCAAGGCGTTGTGTCTGTGCGACACGAAAGTCGGTTCCTTCCCTGTACCCGGAGCATTCTCATGACATCTGTGACCCCGCTGCTCGCCAAAGCGAATACCGAAGCCAAGGCCCGGGTCGCAATATTCCTGAGCGGCAGCGGCAGCAATGCCGAGAAGATCCTCCAGCAAGAGAGAAGAATGGGGCCTGACGCCCCGTTCGAGACGGTTGTCCTCGTCACCGATGCACCCGAGACAAGTCGTGCGGGTGAGCTGGGGCGCACCTTCGATCTGCCTGTGATTGCCAACGACATACGGAGCTTCTACCGGGCCAAGGGCGAGACGCGGGTAAGCATCGCGACTCCCGAAGGACAAACCCTACGTGAAGAGTGGACGTGCGAACTCCGCGAACAATTGGCACCTTACCGCATCGACTTCGGAATTCTGGCCGGCTTCGTCCCTCTCACCAACCTGGTGGGCGACTTCCCCTGTCTCAACGTCCACCCGGGGGACTTGACCTACCTGAAAGACGGCCAGCGGTACCTGGTGGGACTGCACACGGTCCCCATCGAGCGCGCCATCCTTGAGGGACTGGGGCACCTGCGCAGCAGTGTCATCCAAGCCCTGCCCTACTCCGGTCAGGGCGACGACATGGACAACGGCCCCATTCTGGGCATCTCGCCTCCCGTCCCCATCGACCTCCAAGGGAGTACGTTGGAGGAACTGCTTCAGTGTGTCGATACGCGCCCGGAGAAGCGCCCCAAGAGCGGCTTCGGGGATCGACTGGAAGAGCTGGCCGAGCACAATCAGAACCTGCTGAAAGAGGGCGGGGACTGGATCGTGTTCCCACCGGTTGTCATGGACTTTGCTCGTGGGCGGTTCGGGGTCGAAACCGGCGCGCTGCACTACCGGACCGGCAACAAATGGTTGCCTATTGAGACCGTTGTCTACGGCCGCGGCGAGAAGGAAGTACTGTTCAGGGGGGAATGAAGGTCCCGCCATCCAGCACCTGCCATCAACCATCCCGCCCCTATCCCTCCGTCGCTGCCTTGTCGCGGCGCTGTCCGGCACGCTTGCGCTATCCGCGGCGCAGGTGACGCTGCAGGTGGAGGACTTCGATGGATCGTGGCGCGAGCAGACCAACATCAAGGGTTTCGCGGGACGCGGATTCCGCACATCCAACGCCAACCCGACGGTCGCTGAGACCGTGCTCTCCGGCACGGCAGACATTCCGGCCGCCGGGAAGTATGTTGTGTGGTCCCGCGGCTTTACGTCGGCCAACAGCAAGCGGGCGTTCCAGGTCGAGGTCAATGGCGTCTTGCTGGCCAAGACGCACGCCGGCAAAGAGCGGCGTTGGTGTTGGGAACGCGCCGGCGTGGTGGACCTTCCGAAGGGCGTTGTGGCAGTTGTGGTTCATGACGCGGATGTAGGATTCGAGTGTGCGGACGCCATCATGTTGACAACAGACGAGACACATGACCCCCAGGACACCGAGCGCCGTTGGCAGGTGTTCGACGGCACGTTGCCCAGCCGCGCGAATCCGCTCGAACGGGTCATCGACGAATGTTGCCGACGGGTGCAAGCTCGGACCGACCCGGCCACGCGCGACGAATGGGAAGCGCGACGGGCGGAGGTGCACCAGTACCTGGCCGGGGCTTTGGGACTCGATCCCATGCCGGAGCGCACGCCACTGAACGCCAGAGTCACGGGCACAGCGGAACGCGACGGTTACACGATCGAGAACGTGATCTTCGAGAGTCGCCCGACGTTCTACGTGACGGCAAACGTATATACACCTGCTGAGCTTGCGAAACCCGCACCGGCGGTAGTCGTCGTGCCGGGACACGCAATGGAGGACGGCAAGAACTACCCCCTGTATCAATCGGCCCAGCTCGGGCTGGTGAAGCTGGGATTCGTTGTGCTGGCCTACGACCCCATCGGGCAGGGCGAGAGACGGTTGCCGGGGTTCGGCCACAACTTGGGATACGGTTCACTGTTGGTAGGCGACACTAACGAGGGGATGATCGTGTGGGACACGATCCGCGCTATCGACTACCTTGTCACCAGACCGGATGTCGATGGCTCCCGCATCGGCTTGACGGGTAACTCGGGCGGGGGGGAGAACACGTTCTA
>JGI10211J34971_10001927_pt1 | contig 17074 bp, 19 predicted proteins | sample Etolagsediment_FD_34971 | JGI IMG/M metagenome (IMG submission 34971) | reverse complement strand
ATTCCGGCGAAAGCCGGAATCCAGTGTTATCAGGCACTTAAAAAAGCACTGGACCCCGTTTTTCAACGGGGTGACGACTTTTTACGAGACCATCAAGAATAATGTCATAAAGATGGTCTTGTAAACTGAGGATGAAAGTGATGCCTTCTGAAATCATATCTGTCTGTGGCAGTCCCCGAAGAAAAGGGAACACCACCCTTCTCACAAAAGAAGCCGTCCGCGGCGCTCGGGATGCCGGTGCAACCGTTGAGGAATTTGTGTTGCGGGATTTAAAAATATCACCCTGCCTTGAAATTTATGGCTGCAAAAAGGAAGGGGAATGCGCCATCAAAGACGATTTTCAAATGCTGCGGGATAAATTGCTTTCCGCAAAAGGGCTCATCATCGCATCCCCCATATTCTTCTATACGGTCAGCGCTCACACCAAAATCATGATGGACCGGTTTCAGTCCCTCTGGGTTAAAAAATACTGGATCGAAAAGACACCCTTCAACCAGACTAATTTTAAGCGAAACGGGCTTTTTATCAGCGTGGGAGCCACCAAAGGGAAAAAGCTTTTTGACGGCGCCCGGTTGTCCATGAAATATTTTTTCGACACACTGGACATGGCCCTGTGGAGAACCCTCACCTATCGCGGCATTGATCTGGAGGGCGACGTCAAAAATTATCCAGAACATTTCAAAGAAGCCTACACCTCCGGAAAAGAACTGGCGGAAAGCCTCGTAAAACTACCCTAAACGCTCCGCGGGAAAATGATCCCTCAGCCGGCAATATCGGCTGAGATTTTTTCTCCGCGATCTCATAAAAATTTTCTGTTGACAATACCAGGTTCAGCGTATATACGTAATTTCGTATATACGCTAGAGTTACCCCATAAGAACTATGGCTTGAACTAACCCTTTGGTATAATGAAAAAAAATAGCTAAGTCCGGGTCGCACTGCCTGAAAACGGCAGAGATGTTTTGATAAAAAATTTTGTTAAGGAGGTTTGGCGTATTATGGATTTCTACCTGTTTGTTGAAGGACCGCTCCTCTGGATTGCCCTTATGGTTTTCATTATCGGCAGTCTTTTGAGGGCCGCACTGTTTCTGGTGGTCTCTACCAAGAAGGACAAAATCATTTATCAGCACTTCAGCTGGAAGTATGTCTTTACGTCCATCGTCAACTGGCTGCTGCCGTTTAACAGGAGCGTGGCAAAGAACCCCGTATATTCCATCCTCGGCTACATATTCCATATCTGCCTTGTCGTTGTTCCCATATGGCTTGCCGGGCACATCTCTTTGTGGGAAGAATCCCGTTTTGAATGGTCCTGGACGCCCATTCCGGACTGGTTGGCGGACTGGATGACCCTTATTTTTCTGGCAATCGCACTATTCTTTCTGCTCCGACGCATCTTTTCGGCTGACATACGCCTTATTTCAGGGTTCGCGGATTATTTACTGCTGATTGTCACGGCGTTGCCGTTTCTGACCGGGTATTTTGTAACCCACGGAACCCTGGAGAGTGTGGCCTTTTTAGGCGATAATATGACCCTCATCCATATGCTTTCAGGTGAACTCATGCTTATTTTGATTCCGTTCACCAAGCTGTCACATTTCATATTGTTCTTCTTTTCCAGAGGCGCATCAGGCATTGAATTTGGTCGTAGAGGATATTCCATCTAAAACCGTCAGGACTATTTCAATTATTGGGGAGTTTGATTATGAGTGAAGAGATAAAACCCGATGAGATCATGAACTTCTTGAAACCCAGGCTCAATGCCCGTTTCAAAATGTGGCTCAATATCTGTGCCCGTTGCGGGCTCTGTGCGGATACATGCCATTATTACAGAGCCCATGGAAATGATCCCAAAATGATCCCATCTTACAAAGTGAGATTTTTAAGAGAAATACTCAAGAAAAAGGGGAAAGTAGACCGAGACTATTTGCAAAAGGTTTACGATACGGTTTATCATGAATGTAACATGTGTCGCCGCTGTACGCTTTATTGCCCTTTCGGTATTGATATCGCGCTCATGATATCTCTGACCAGGGCCATGCTCTTTTCACAGGGAATTGCGCCCGCGGGTTTGGTCAAAGCCATCGATAATTATAAAGAGTTCGGCAACCAGATGGCCGTTACCGACGAAGACTGGGTGGATACCATCGTTTGGGTCGAAGAAGAAATGGCCGAAGAATTGGTGGGATTGAAAATTCCCATCGACAAGAAAGGTGCAAAGATTCTGTACACGGTCAACGCCAGGGAGCCCATGTTCTATCCCCAGGACATGATGGAGGTGGCCAAAATATTTTATGTGGCCGGCGAAGACTACACCTATTGCAGCAAACCGGGCTGGGATGATACCAATCTCGCCATGTTCTGCGGTGATGTGAGCACATCCAAACTGATTGTTGAAAACACTTTCAAGCGGGCCGAAGAATTGGGGGTGCAACAGGTCGCGGTCACTGAATGAGGCCATGCTTTCCGAGCGCTTCGGTACGAAGCGCCTACCTGGTTGGGTTTTACCCCCAAGCAAGAAGTGGTTCACTCGGTGGAATTGTTTCACGATTATATTCGGGATGGCCGCATTAAACTGAAGGGTAAAATCAAGGAACCGACCACGGTCCAGGATCCCTGCAATGTGATTCGGAGCGGTGGACTGGCCGAGAAAAACCAGCAGTTGGCGGCCTATCTTTCGGAAGACTTCCGGCCCATGAAACATCAGGGGAATTACAACTATTGCTGCGGCGGCGGTGGCGGAGCCATGCCCATGGGAGGCGAAATGAAAAAAGACCGTCTCAAATGTGGGGCCATAAAAGCCGAGCAGATCCGTGAAACAGGCGCGAAAATCGTCTTTGTTCCCTGTCACAATTGTATTGACCAGATTCGGGACCTTTCAAAGGAATATGATCTGGGCATCAAGGCAATCCATTTCAAAGAGGCTATCACCGAACATATGGTGATCCCTGAAGAAATGATCCCAAAAGATGATGAAGAATAAGTGCCTTTAAGAGGTGGCCGGCATAATGGCGTCATGGGAAAACTCAACCGTTTTCTGAATGTAAATTTCAGCCTTAGCTTTCGGCTTATTTTCTGGGTCGGCCTCATTTTGGCGGCTAGCATTTTTGCCTGGGCCTACTACAATATCGGTCATCAGAAAGATAGGGCCGTGGAAAATATTGTTCAGGGGGCTGACCGACTGGGGAACACCATCCGATTAGGGGTCCATTATGCCATGATGATCAACTCTCGGGATGATATTACTCAGATCATTCGAAATATTGGGAACCAGGAAGGGATCAAAAAGATCCGCATTTATAACAGGTCTGGTAAAATCAGCTATTCAACCAAAGCCGGCGAGATGGACCATGTAACCAACATCAAGGAACAACCTTGTTACATTTGCCATAAAACAGATCCCCCTGCGCTCAAAGCGAGCCTGGCGGAAAGAACACGCATATTTAGTTCGCCCGAAGGGGAGCGGCTTCTGAGAATCATCAGCCCCATTTACAACGAGCCCGGATGTGCCAGTGCCGCGTGTCATTTTCATCCCGAAAAAACAAAGGTTTTGGGTGCCCTGGACGTGGTTGTCTCTTTAGCGGATACAGACAGGGAAATCTTCTCTTACGAGAGAGGCATTATCCTGATGGCTTTTTTCGCCTTTTTGGTGACATCGGGATTTATGGCGCTTTTTCTTCTGAGATTTGTGAATCGCCCCATTCGAAGATTAATTGAGGGAACGCGGCACATCGGCCGGGGTGAGTATGATTACACCGTCGACTTGAAAAGAAACGATGACATCGGGCTTCTGGCGGATGCCATCAATCAGATGGGCAAGAAAATCGGTGAAAAGCAGGATGAACTCAACAAACAAAAAGGTGAATATCAAAAGCTCTTTGAGTCCGCTCCCTGCTACATTACGGTACAGGACAGAGACTTCAGGCTGCTGAGATACAATCGGGAATTTGCCGAACAGTTTGACGCCCATTCGGGAGATTACTGTTACCAGGTTTATAAGGGCCGAACAGAAAGATGTGAGGTCTGTCCCGTTCAAGACACCTTTGAAGACGGCCAGCCGCATCACAGTGAAGAGGAAGGCGTCAACAAGGATGGGACAAAGTCCTTCTGGATGGTTCGAACCTCCCCCATAAAGAACAAAGAAGGTGAGGTGGTTGCCGCCATGGAAATGTCCCTGGACGTGACGGCCATGAAACACCTGGAATCGGAGGTGAAAAAATCAGAGGAAAAGTACAAGATTATTTTCACCACCATACCCAACCCGGTTTTCGTTCTGGATCAATCGACCCTGAACATTCTGGACTGCAATGACAATGTCACCGCGGTGTATGGATATCGGCAGGAAGAGATTCTGATGACACCCTTTCTCAACTTTTTTGGTGCGGATGAACGGAAACAATACAGCTCTCGAATGAAAACATCCCCCTCACTGGATCGCGTAAAACATTACGGAAAAGACGGAAACGTCATCTATGTGAACATTCGGGTTTCATCCACAGAGTACCTGGGGAAAGGGGTTTTTCTGGTCACCATCAGCGATATTACCGAGCGGTTGCTGGCCGAACAACAACTGATTCAGGCGAGCAAGATGGCAACGCTTGGAGAGATGTCCACCGGGGTCGCCCACGAATTGAATCAACCCCTTTCCGTTATCAAAACGGCGGGGAGTTTTCTGCACAAAAAGGCCCTGAAAGGTCAGAACATTGACGACGAAACCATGAAGACCCTGACCGGTGAAATCAATGCCCAGGTGGACCGTGCCTCAAAAATCATCAACCACATGCGGCAGTTTGGCCGAAAATCAGATGTTGTCAGGGAAGAGGTCCAGCTCAACAACGTCCTTACCCGCGCACTTGAAATCTTTTCGCAGCAATTGAAACTGAGGCAAATCGAGGTTGTTGAGGATTTTCAACCGGAGCTTCCCACCATTATGGCCGACGCCAATCGGTTGGAACAGGTCTTTATAAACCTGCTGATCAACGCCCGCGATGCCATTGAGGCGAAGTGGTGGGGGAATGTGGCTCCCAAAGACAAGGCCAAGAAGATATCCCTCAAAACCCGTACAAAAGGCACCATGGCCGTCGTTGAAATAAAAGATACGGGGACCGGTATTCCGGCGCCCATCATCGACAAAATATTTGAACCTTTTTTCACCACCAAACAGGTTGGAAAAGGCACGGGGTTGGGGCTCTCCATAAGCTATGGTATTGTCAGGGATTATGATGGTACCATTCATGTGAAAAGCCGGGAAGATGAAGGGTCCGTTTTCATTATTCAATTCCCCATATCCGGTTCGAAACCATGACCGAAAAGATTCTGCTGATAGATGACGAAGAGGGCATTCGAACGGTTTTGGGGATCACTCTGGCCGACTATGGCTATGAGGTCCTGAAGGCTGGAAGCGGTGGCGAAGCGCTCCGTCTTTTCAGAGATCAAAAGCCCGAGATCGTATTGACGGATATCAAGATGCCCGGAATGGATGGGATACAGGTTCTTCGAAAGATCAAAGAAGAGAGCCCGGACACCGAAGTCATCATGATCACCGGACACGGGGATATAGAGTTGGCCATCCAGAGTTTGAAATGCGATGCAACCGATTTTATTACCAAGCCCATCAACGATGATGCGCTGGAAATCGCCCTGAAACGCGCCAACGAAAAGATCTATCTCAAGACCAAAATGAGAGAATATACGGAGAATCTGGAACGGCTCGTCGAGGAGAAGACAAAAAAGCTCATCAGCGCGGAACGGCTGGTAGCAGTGGGTCAGACCGTCGCCGGGCTTGCCCATGCCATCAAGAATGTTGTTTCCGGTCTCAAAGGCGGAGCGTTCGTTTTAGAAAAAGGAATCGAAGGCGACAATCAGAAATATCTGCTGCAGGGTTGGGAGATGATCAAAGGCAATCTGGACAAAATCGGAAATATGACCCTGGACCTCTTGAATTACAGCAAAGACCGTACACCCGAATACCAGCAATGTGACCTCAACCAACCGGTTTGCGAGGTCTTCGACCTGATGGTTCAGGAGGCTCAAAGGCGAGGCGTGATCCTTGAAAAAAATCTGGACGACCGATTGTCCCAAGGGTGGCTGGATCTCGAAGGGATTCATCGCTGTATTCTGAACCTGGTATCCAACGCCATTGATGCCTGCACGGATATTACGTGTGTCCACGGCAAAGGCAAAGTGATCTTGAAGACCCTGAAAATAGATGACTGGGCGGTTGAATATCAGGTCATTGACAACGGCTGTGGCATGGACAAAGAGACTGAAGCCAAAATATTTGAGCAGTTTTTCAGTACCAAAGGATCCGGTGGGACGGGTTTGGGTTTGATGATCACCAAAAAAATCGTCCATGAACATAAAGGATTCATTGGGTGCGAATCTGAAAAGGGAAAAGGAACCCGATTTATTATCCGGCTGCCGGAAAAAGAGAATTTGTCTGATAAAGGAATTTGCTCAAGTCCATAATATTAAACGATTCTTGAGGGAAGGATCTTTTTAAACGAAACCCAATTAAGAAGGAGCGCTCTATGGTAGAATACAAAAACATTCTGTTTTGCACGGATCTTTCAGAGGACGCCAATATTGCATTTTTTCACGCCCTCGATCTGGCCAAAAAGCATCACGCAAAGCTGCATATTCTTCATATCCCCCATTCATCCTATTCCTATTGCCGGCATGTGGTGGATGAGCATGTGCCGGAAAACTCAGAAGGCGGGGAAGCTTTTTTTAGTGAGGAGATCGCAAAAAAAGCAGAAGAAGCACTCAAAAAAGAATACCAGACCAAACTGGGCGATTTTAAGGACTATGAATTTGTGATCAAGAGCGGATCCCCTGATGTTGAAATCATCCGTTATGCTCGAAAGCATAAAATTGATGTGATCGTCATGGGTGCTCTTGGAAAATCCGAAGCGGAAAGAATTGAACATGGAAGCACTGTTGGCAGCGTCAGCAAATATGCCCACTGCCATGTGATTGCCATCAGAAATCCGGTCAATCAGTTTACTTTGCCCGGCAATATGTATTGAGCCGGCGGGCTGAAGCCAAAAACCCTAAAACCTGTCGGCAGTGGGACCCTATTGATGAAGGAGTGGAGAAATGGCAAAAAAAGTCCTGGTCGTGGATGATGAGTTGGATGTGAGAACTTTTGTGAGTACGCTTTTGGAGACGAGTGGATTTAAACCCCTTCCCGCCGTGGATGGAAAAGAAGGCATGGTGATTGCCCGCAGGGAAAAACCCTCCGTGGTCATACTGGACGTGATGATGCCCAACGAAAGCGGTATCGGAATGTATCGTGAACTTAAAACCGATCCTGACTTGAAAGATATTCCCGTTATCATGCTTTCGGCCCTTTCCAGGAAAACTTTTTTCCATTCCCAAAAAGTCCTGGATGAATACAAAGGGGAAAAAATACCGGAACCCGCGGCTTACATCGAAAAACCGGCCGAGCCGGATGAACTCTTGGAAGCCATTGAAGCTTGTCTGAAATAAAATTTAAGGTTTTTCCTATCATTATTGTAAAATGGTTTGAGGACGAATTTGCACCGTAAACAGAAAAAAAGCGCTCTCGATGAGGAATCTTCGGGATATTTCATCAGCACCGTTTCCAGAGAAGTGAATCTCTCCCAGAAGACCATACGTGAGTACGAAAAAATGGGGCTGGTGAAACCGAGGCGTGAAGCCAATACCAACAATCGCATATACTCCGATTTTGATATCGCTCAGATACGGCAGATTTCCCATTTGATTCACAATGAGGGGTTCACACTGCCTTGCCTCAGACGGTTGGTCCAATTGGCTCCCTGCTGGAACGTCTTTGACTGTGATGCCAAGGAAGATTGCTCCGCCTATAAATCCCCTTACAGACCCTGTTATGAAACCCGACAGGCTGAGGAGACCCGTTGTGATGATTCCTGTGATCATTGTGTCATTTATGTAAATCGGTCCCTCAAAAGAGGGGCAAAGGTTCTGGAAAGTCCGGTTCCAAGAAAGCCGTAAAAAAGCACTGAGCACGCATTTCAAACGCCCCTTGCAGCGCTAAAGCACATGAAACCCCGGATGAATCATTCAAAGACATGAACCGTTCACCAGAAAACATGCCTGGCTCCGCACAAATCAGCAGGACCCTTCTTGATTTAGGCTACAGAGGCATCATCGACCTGTTGCCATGCTATCTTTCCATTCAGGACCCTTCCATGAACATCCTTTTTGCCAATGAAAATTTCAGGAAAGATTTTGGGGAACGCGTGGGCAGTCCTTGCCACTTGGCCTATAAAGGCAGTGATCAAATCTGCGAAGCCTGCCCCGTGCGCGAATCCTTTAATGACAAACAAATTCATGTCAGTGAAGAGACCGTTCAGTTATCCGATGGAGAAGTGGCCCAACTGGTTGTGTATTCAGTGCCTGTCCTGGATATGCTGGGCAATGTGGAAGCGGTTATGGAGATGTCCACCAACATTAACAAGGTGAAGAAACTGCAAAAGGAGCTGACGTTTCTGGGACAATCCATTGCAGTGCTTTCCCACGATATGAAAAACATGCTGGAAGGCATTAATGGGGGAAGCTATGTCATTGAAGAGGGGTTAAAGGATGGCGATATAGCCCTTGCCTCCAGAGGGTGGGATATTGTAAAAAGAAACATCGGCGAGATTTCCAATATCGCGCAAAATATTCTTTACTCGTCTAAAAAACGGGATATAAAATGCCATGAGGTCTCCCCCGCGGAAATTGTGAGGGATGTGGTCGGCTTGTTCCGGGAAAAGGCGGCCGACATGGACATCAGACTTGAATATTTTTCAAATCCGGCCCTGCCTCCGGTAAACCTGGATTCCGCCAGTATGCGAAGGGTATTGAGCAACCTCATCTGGAACGGGCTGGAGGCCTGTAAGCAGGATAAATTCAAAGATTCTCACAGCGTAGTGGTCAGGACCGGTTTCCACGACCGATATTGTTGCATGTTTGAGGTGGAAGACAACGGAATCGGAGTGGATGAAGAAAAGATTGATAAAATATTTGAAGAATTCTATTCGAGCAAGGGAAGTGATGGTACCGGGCTCGGGCTTTTTGTGGCGGATAAGATTGTGCGTGACCATGGCGGAAGAATTGAAGTTTTGTCTTCCCCCGGAAAAGGAAGTACTTTCAGGGTAATTTTGGCGATAAAACAGCCAAAGCTTTAAAAAAGAGGAACATTACATGGAAAAAACTGCGAAAATAGTTATCGTGGACGACAATCATGATCTACTCTTCACCATGGAAACATTCCTGACACGAAATGGCTTTGAGGTGCAAACCGCCGATGACGGCCAGAAAGGGTTTGATCTGATCAAAGCGGTCCATCCGGACCTTGTCCTTCTGGATATCATGATGGAGACCACCTATTCCGGGCTGGATGTATGCAAAGCCATTCGATCCGATCCAGGCCTCAAAGGCATTCCCATCATCGGCATATCGGGAATCGGCGATGAAATGGGGATTCAAATTGACAAATGGGGCGATGACGACTATTTCAGTGTTGATGAATTCTTTGAAAAACCGGTGGATCGTGAAAAACTTTTGGAACGGATTAGGATTCGATTGAAAAAAGGGGTCATCAAAAGAGGTCATCCGAATCTTTAGGAGCCCATCCCGCCGGCATTCTAAATACTCATGAAATTTCGGACCTGCTTTGAACGAACCACACCCGAAAAAGTCGAAAGTTCAGAAAAAGGCCTTTCTAAAAGCGGCCGTACTGGTCGCCTTTATCCTTGTTGCCATTGCCGTCGCAAGGTTTACACCCATAAGGGAATACCTGAACGCCGATGCTCTGGGGAAGCTGCTTGAAGCGGCAGGCGCCTGGGCGCCTCTGGCATATATGCTGCTCTATGCGGCAGGGGTATGCCTTTTTTTGCCGGGGACCCTTTTGACCGGACTGGGCGCGGCCATCTTCGGACCCTATTACGGCTTCGTCTATGTATGGATCGGCGCCATGGCGGGCGCCAGCGCCGCATTTTTCATCGGCCGGACCCTGGGCCGGGAGTTTGCCGCATCGCTCATCGGCAACCGTCTTAAAAAGTATGATGACGCCATTCGGAAAAACGGTTTTGCAACGGTTCTTTACCTGCGGCTCGTCTATTTTCCCTTTACCCCCATGAACTTCGGAATGGGGCTCACCAAGGTTACATTCCGGGACTATTTCTTCGGCACGGGCCTGGGCATCATTGTCGGCACTTTCATCTTCACCTTTTTCATTGGGACCCTCAAGGATGTCTGGACTTCGGGAAACTGGGGTGAGCTGATTTCTTTCAAGGTCTTTTTCTCAGTGGGCCTGTTCATCTTTTCCTTCTTCATCCCCAAAATCATCAAAAAATTTAAAAAAGAGTCCCCCTCTTCCTAAAAACCAACAGAAACCATCGAGGAGCAAAAAATGGATTTTGAACTTTCTTCAGAACAAAAAGATATCCGGCAGGCCGCACGGGAGTTTGCACTGGGTGAACTGAAGGATATTGCAGCCGAATGCGACCAAAATGAAACATTCCCTAGAAAGCTTGTTCAAAAAGCCGGCGAATTGGGTTTTTTGGGTGTATTCATCGATGAAACCTACGGCGGCGCCGGCATGGGGTTTCTGGAACACGCCATCATCCTGGAAGAGTTCTGGCGGGTGGATCCCGGCCTGGCGCAGCAACTTTGTTCCGTGACCTTTGGCGCCGAGGAATTGCTGCTGTTTGGTACTGAAGAACAGAAACAAAAATTCCTTCCTGCTGTGGCGGAAGGACAATCGATCATGGGGTTTGCCATCACGGAACCGGATGCGGGAAGCGATACGCTTTCGGCTGCCACAACCGCCCTTTCGGAGGACGACGGCTATCGCGTCAACGGCAGCAAAGTCATGATTGGCAACGGGTCGGTAGGCGATTTCATCCTGGTTTTCTGTCTGACGGAACCGGAGGTCAAAAAAAGAAGCGGACGGCACAGCATTATGATTGTGGAAACCGACCGGCCCGGCTACGAAGCGGATCAACTGCACGGAAAAATGGGGCTTCGCGCCTCCAACACGGCCAACATTTTCTTCTCTGATGTTCGGTTACCCGAAGAAAACCTGCTGGGGAAAAGGGGAAACGGATTTGCACAGCTCATGGCCTTTTTTGACCGGTCCCGGGCCTATGTCGCCGCCCACGGGGTGGGTCTGGCCCAGGGAGCGTTGGATCTGGCCGTCACGCACATCCGCAACCGCGAACAGTTCGGCCGGAAGCTGGGATCCTTTCAATCCACCCAGTTTAAAATCGCGGACATGGCCACCCGGGTGGAACTGGCCAGGACTCTGGCCCACAAGGCCTGTACGCTCCTGGATCAGGGAAAAAGCGATACCAATGTCACCGCCATGGCCAAAATGTACTCCGGGAGAATCGCCGTGGAAGTGGTNGATGAAGCGCTTCAGCTTCACGGCGGTTACGGCTACTTCAACGAACAGGACGTGGAACGGTTCTACCGGGCCGCCAAGGTACTCGAAATTTACGAAGGGGCCAAAGAAATCGAAAAAATGATCATCGGACGAAATGTCATCGGAAGGCTTTAACTGGATAAAGGAGAACGGATCATGTCATCACCCGCCACCTACAATCGAAATGCCTGTGGGGAAGCGCTGGCATCTGATCGATATCCCCTCGGAATGGCAGGGTTATGCCATCCTTCTGAAAGGGGACCTTGACCGCGACCAAATGCTGGAGGAGAATGAACTGGACGGCATTGACTGGATCTCTTTCTCAGAGGCCGTCGAGGATTTTCAACAAATGGCAGGCGTTGTTCCCGTTGACGGCAAGCTCGGTCCCCATACCCTCAAACATCTTCGAAATCAATACGCCCTCCCCTCTCAGGATGTCCTGCTGAAAGTCGGGGATGATCTGGTATTCAAACCTTCAGAGACGCCTGTCAGCGAACCGCCGGGTCCGAAAATCATGGGCCGGACCGCCGAAGAAAAGCGAATCTGCCATCTCTGGAACCGTTACGGCAAAGCCATAGGCCGGCAAGCCCTGGCCAACGGCCTTTCAACCGACAGTGCGCTGGCGGTCTTTTCCGTGGAATCGGGAAGCGCCTATGATCCGGCCACAGGGCTTTTGATCATCCGTTATGAACCCCATGTCTTCAGGCGCAGGTCCGGCCGCGACGTGCCGGGGAAGCGTGGCGGGCAGCGACAGGAATGGCTCAGTTTCTCAAGGGCTTACGGCGTGGATAAAGAAGCCGCACTTTCCTCGTGTAGTTACGGTCTGCCGCAGCTCATGGGATTCAACTGGCGGGTCACGGACCATTCAAGCCCAAAGGATATGGTGCTCGCCTTTCAGCGATCCTGCGAAGAACAGATCGCGGGATTCTTTGGATACGCAGTCGCCAACAACCTGTTAAGGTTTATACAGGCGGAAGACTGGCGGGCCTTTACCAGGGTTTACAACGGCCCTGGCAATGTTGACGTGTACTCAGGACGTCTGATTCGAGCGTTAAAAGTCATTGACAGCCTCAAAGCGGACGGCGCCTCATTTGAACTGGAGGATTAAGAGAATGGAATATCCGGAATTAGGCGCCCTGGTCACCACGGACCAGGCGCTGGATCTGTGCCGTCATTTCGAACTCGATTACCTCATCGACCGCATCGCAAACCACCCTGAACAGTACATTCCGTGGAAATTTGACGGATGCTCGTGTCTTCCCGACGAAATCATGGGGCTTTTCACGGCCTGCGACTGGCGGGATATCACCTATAAATGCTGCCTGCCCCATGATCTTTGTTATGGATATGGGGAACCGGGAAACCACATCGAGCGAAAACGGGTCGATGTGAAATTCTATAGCGACCTGGTCACCAAGGCGGGCATGAAAGAGTGGCAGGCCGGCGCATTTCTGGCAGGTGTGCGGATCGGCGGAGCGGAAGAATTCGGCCTTTCCTTTTCATGGGGCTTTGCGCACAAAAGCGGATCGCCAACACCCGGATATTGAAAATGAAGAATTTTTCTTCTCTGTGCATTCTAAGTTAAATAGAAGTTTAAAATTGAAGGTGAGTAAGGGGGTATTTTTCATGCCTGAGGTCAAAGTACGCGACATCACATTTTATTATGATACCCATGGTGTGGGACATCCACTGGTGCTGATCCGGGGCTTGGGAAGCAATGCGGATCACTGGTACCCACAGATCCCCGCCTTTTCTTCCTCCTTTCGAGTGATCTCATACGACAATCGGGGAATCGGCCGGTCCGATAAACCGGACACTCCCTGCACCATTTCCATGATGGCGGAAGATACCGCAGCGCTTATGGATGCAGTCGGTATTCCGAAAGCCCATATCATGGGCCTGTCCATGGGGGGAATGGTTGCACAGGAGCTCGCCCTGCGGTTTCCCCACAAAGTTCACGGCCTTGTACTGGCCTGCACCCACTGTGGTGGGGCCAAGGCTGTGCCGCCGAGCGAGGAAATCCGTGCTCTGTTTTCCGAATTTATCGCCACCGCAAGCCCGGAGGCGGCCCGGAAAGCCGGAAAATGCCTTTTTGCAGCCCATACCCTTTCCAAGGCTCCGGAGATAGTCCGGGAATATCAGCAGATTTCCGCAAGATTCCCACCGGAAGCCAAGGTCCTGCTGCAACAATGGGGAGCGATCAAAGAGCATGATACATGGGATCGGCTACACCGGATTAAGGCACCGACCCTCGTAATCACCGGAGCAGAGGATCTTCTCATTGCTCCTGAAAACTCGAAAGTCCTGGCAGAAAGAATCCCTGAAGCGCAACTTAGCATCATCCCCGGAGGGGGACATCAATTCCTGGTGGAGCAGGCCCATACGGCCAACAAGGCGGTCCTGATGTTTCTTAAAGGACTTTCCGAAACTATTTGAATCGCTTGTTCCATCAGTGAAAAAAATGGTTTCAGAAAATTAGAAATTAATAAGCGGATACTCCCCAAAAATTTCCTCAAGTGAGACCGGCATTATGCTATAATAAAGCATTGTGCACATCTTCGAGCGGAGGCAGCACGTGAAGCAGATACTTATTGGCAAGGGCGAACAACCCGTTCACCTGCGCGCCAAATACGGCAATCGCCACGGCCTGATCGCGGGGGCTACCGGTACCGGCAAAACTGTTTCCCTCCTGGTCCTGGCAGAGGGTTTTTCGCGTCTGGGTGTCCCCGTATTCATGACGGATGTAAAAGGCGATGTCGCTGGCTTGGCCATGGCCGGTATCACCAATAGGAAGATCCAAGAGCGGCTTGCACCGTCGGCAGACAGATCGGCCGGCAGATTTTGCGCGGTATGCTGGGGGGCATATCCGGCGGATCTCGTTCACGTAAGTAGCCAGAACTGAGGAGATTGACCTGGAATGGATTTGGGAGAAATCTGAAAATCCCTTTTTTTGTTGATTTTTACGCCCCACCGAATACCATAGGCCCGAACTGCCCTCTGTTCTGAAAGCCCTGGTTACTTGCCATGATGGATTTCACCCTGACCACCACCCTGTTTTTCACGGCCCACTGGATTATTGTCATCGGGCTTTCCATCCGTGTCATCATGCGACGCCGGCCTGTGGGAGTATCCCTGGCATGGCTCACCGTCATCTTCAGCGTTCCCTTTGTCGGTGCCGTTTTCTATTTTTTTGTCGGTGAAAGCCGCATCGGGGAGAAATATCTGGCCCGTGCCGCCAGAATTCATGATTTATACCGAAACTGGCAGATAACGCTTCAAAAACGGGCACGCCGCGAAAAACCGCCCGATGGGACTATTGCAATGAAAGCCCTTCAGCTTCATGCTGAGAAAGTGGCCGGTTTCCCCACCATGCGCGGCAACAAACTACACCTCATGGACCATTTTGAAACGGTTTTTGACAGTATCATTGAAGATATCGACCGCGCCAAGAGCACTTGCCACCTGGAATTTTATATCTGGACCGTGGGCGGAAAAGCTGACGAAGTGGCAGAAGCGCTGGTTCGCGCTGCCGAACGGGGGACGACTTGCCGGGTACTGGTGGACGCGGTTGGGAGCAAAGAATTTCTCAGGAGCGAGATAGCCCGAAAACTTCATAAATCAGGCGTTCATGTTGTAGCATCCCTTCCGGTGGGTCCCCTGCGTATGCTGATGACCAGGGCGGATCTGCGCAATCATCGAAAGATCGTTGTCATTGACGGCGAAATCGCCTACACGGGAAGCCAAAATCTGGTGGACCCCCGTTTTTTCAAACAGGAAGAAGGCGTGGGCCAATGGATTGATGCCATGATTCGCATGGAAGGTCCCAGCGTGGAAGCGCTTGCCGGCACCTTCATAGAAGATTGGGAACTGGATACGGGGGAAGGCCTTGAAACCCTGGAGGAAACAAGCGACATTCGATCCATTGGCGAAAAAGGCGCAATCCCGGTACAGGTGGTACCGTCAGGGCCGGCCATCAGGCCGGAAATTATTCATCAACTGCTGCTGACAACCATCTACGGAGCACGAAAAAGACTGCTGTTGACCACTCCCTATTTTGTACCCGACGAATCGCTTATGACAGCCCTTATTTCAGCCGCCCACCGTGGCGTGGACGTCACCATTGTGGTCCCCGCGGAAGTGGATTCCCGGCTGGTCCATTACGCAAGCCGCTCCCTTTTTGACAATCTCATGAGTGCTGGGGTCAGCATCGCAGCATTTCAAGGCGGCCTGCTGCACACAAAATCCATTACCGTAGATGATGAAATCAGCGTTTTCGGAACGGTCAATCTTGACATGCGCAGCCTCTGGCTTAACTTTGAAATCTCCCTTTTTATATATGATCTGGCATTTACAGAACAAGTCAGGGAAATGCAAATGAAGTACCTGTCTCATGCCAGCATGATCAACCTTGCAGAATGGCGACAGCGTTCTGTTGTGCAAAAATTCACTGAAAATGCGGCACAACTGGTAGGGCCGCTTTTATAAAACCAAAATTCAAGGAGGAAAAATTGGCGAAGAAGAAAAGCATTCTTGAAAAAGGAGCACTCATTCAAAGAGACGGCGAAACCTACGCAATCGTTCCGGATATTAAAGGAGGCCTGTGCACTCCTGAAGTTCTGCGAAAAATTGCCGATATCTCGGAAAAATATTCCCTGGCGGCGGTCAAACTGACCAGTGCTGCCAGAATCGCCCTTGTGGGCATTAAGGAAGAAGATATTGACGCCATATGGGAAGCGTTGGGGATGCAATCGGCCAACCCGGTGGGGTTGTGTGTTCGTAGCGTAAAGCTCTGTCCGGGGACAACCTTCTGCACCCTGGGTCAGCAGGACGCTGTCGGCATCGGCATTAAACTGGATGAAATGTACTGCGGCATGGCGCTTCCGAGCAAGTTTAAGATGGGTGTTTCCGGTTGTCAGAATTGTTGCGCTGAAAGCTATATCAAGGATTTGGGCCTTATCGGTAGCAAGAAAGGATGGAAGCTTGTAGTAGGGGGCAATGCTGCGTCCAAACCCGCACTCGCCCAACTGGTAGCGGAAGAGCTGACAGATGATGAAGCCATGGCCGCCATTGACAAGATCATGAACTGGTATAAGGACTTTCCCAAAAGATGGCGGCTCACCAAAGTGATTGAAGACATGGGAATCGANCANTTTAAAAAAGAAGTGGGCATTTAATGCGCATACTGGTCTGCTTAATTTCACTCCTGCTGGCAAATGGGATGGCTCAATGCTTAAATCTTACACCCCATTGGGCAACAGCAGGAGGCATCACCTATTATGTGGACCCAAATGGAAATGATGCAAGCGACGGGTCGCAGGCCAACCCGTGGCAAACCATCCGCCATGCGTCAGGTGTTGTGGTGGCGGGAGATACGGTGCTGATCAACCCGGGGACTTACTCCGTGGCCCAACAGATCAGCATCACCACTTCCGGCACCGCTTCAAATCCCATCACATTTAGAGGTAATGGCGCCGGTGTGGTGGTCGATCTGAGATCGTGTAACGCCAGAAACTGTCTGGAAATATTTTTTGCCGATTACATCACCATTGATAATCTGATTGTCTATGCTTCGTTGGATCCCAACAGCCGTGGTATTCGCTTGACCCATGCAGAAGGGTGTATCATCAGCAACAATACCGTTTCGGGCGCCAACCACGCCAA
>JGI10211J34971_10001926_pt1 | contig 17088 bp, 13 predicted proteins | sample Etolagsediment_FD_34971 | JGI IMG/M metagenome (IMG submission 34971) | reverse complement strand
AAAACAATTTTTACAGAAGAAATATTGAAGCCAACAAAATCTTTTTTCGTTTTTTTCATTACACTATGATTAATAGACCCAGGATGAAGGTATTAATCAACTCAATTGATTACATTTACCGCAACAAGATTCGTGGTGTATTAATAGAGTGTGGTGTATGGAAAGGTGGTTGTATTATGGCGATGATGGAACGTCTTCGTCAGCTTAAGATGCGTCGTCAAGTTTGGGCATATGACACTTTTAGTAAGGGCATGACTGGTTCTAGTTCAGCAGACATAGATTGTAAAGGTAATTCTGGCAGTTCTCTTGAGGGTCAACTATTTACTCCAAGGGAAGAATTTGAGGCAAACATTTCTAAAGTCGATTATGATTTCAAACGAATTCGCATTATTGAGGGGGATATTAGAAAGACGATTATTTCACACACTCCTCAACGAATTTCATTATTACGTATAGACATTGACTTTTATGAGGCGACAAAATGTGTTCTTAAGAATTGTTATCCTCTTGTATCAGAAGGTGGTGTTGTTATATTTGATGATTATTCATGGTGGGATGGTTGCAAATTGGCAGTTGACGAATATTTCGACAATATGGAAGAATCTCCAACATATGTTAGTGCTGATCACCATTATCTTGTGAAATAAGAGTTTCAATCTTATCTCGCCACATATTCTGATTTAATTTATACCATTGTGCAAGATATTTTTGTCCTTCCAGTTCACCCAATTTCTCCCCACTAAGTAGCACATTTTGATTATGTTGACATTTTTGACAACCGAAACGATCTACAAAATTCCCTTTGTACATATATCCATTTTGGAGGGGGCGAAAAGTATTCCAGCAAAACGGACAAAATACGTCATTACAAAATCCCCAAGCTTCTGGATCTCTGGAAAAATATTTGAGAGGTTTGTTGTCGCAATATTGAACAAGTTCCCTTGGGTATCTCACAGAATTTGTCCATAAACCAGATTTTTTGCAATAACACGAAAACAGTTGTCCTGGGTTAAAGAAGTGTTTTGGATTAAATATGACATCTATCACGACCAATGGACTGTTACAGTGTTCGCAGATCATGGATTGGTTGATATAGAACTTCCACGCCAGTTTGATCATAGATTTTTGATACCAACTCATTTTCATATTAAGAAATTCAGAATAATTGTATTTTGATTCACAATTGTGAAAAACAAATCCTACTTTTTGTAACGAACAAAACTATTTTTCACCAAGGAATAAAGATAATCATGGTAGAATAAAGTAAGCAATACAAGGATTTGTGTTATGTCTTGGTACGAACGATACAAACATCTTTCTACTGCTGTTTTAGCGGCCTTGATGATGATATCTCAGGGTTACAGTATTGAAGTTGCAGCAGCAACGAACGATGTATCTGTTGATGCAGTAAGAGAAGCCATTCAGTCTGATGCGGTTTCTGAAGATTCTATTAAAAATATAGAATCTGTTTCTATCATGGATTTTGTTAATGCGATTATTCAACTTGAAGGTGCTTCTATTAGATTTGTTGGTCCTTCGCGTGACACAGGTGTGATGCAAATGCTTCCATCCACATGGGAAGAGATGAATATCAGATATTATGGTGGGAAATTTCCTTACGACAGATACAAGTTTAATGAGAAAGTACAAATTATGATGGGGAAGCAGTATGTAATCCACATAAGCAATTGGCTTGACAGGTATAATAATGTATGGGGAGCTAGCAAATCATTCTTAATTTTTGCCACTTATAACGGTGGTATGGGTAACATTAGACGTAACGCATTTGACATTAACAACATTAGAAACAATTTGCCTTCTGTTTATAGTTATGCAGAAAGGGGATGTAATCTAATAGGAGCAGGTATAAAGTGAAACAATTCTGGTTATGGTTAGTTGCCAGGTTTTTCAAAAATTGGGGTCATGTATCTGGACCAATTTACAGAAGTGGACAAATGGGGAGATTTCGCTTACCGTTTTTTGTAAAACGTTATAAAATTGAAACCATCATTGCTCTTAACATGGATGGGTCTAACAATGAAGAAAGATTTGAGATTGAATATTGTATACAACATGGGATACGTCATATTAAATACAATTGGTCTGCCGGGGAAAATAATTGTCCAGAGCAGTTAAATCATGTTATTACTGTTATGGAACATTCTTATAATAATAACATTCCATTATTGATACATTGTGCTGGTGGCAGAGATCGTACTGGTGGTACCATTGGAGTATGGGCAGGATTATATCAACATATCACGAAAGAGTATTGGATGGAAATGTGTTGCAGGCACCGCATTCCAGCAGAAGGTTGGTTAAAGGAAGCGTTTAGGAGTTTCAAACATGGATCAGACAAGTAGTTCAAGTACAGAAAGCAGTTCTAGTAGTGTAGAATACAGTTCTAGTAATTCTTCTAGTTCCGCCAGTAGTTTTTCCAGTTCTAGTTCTTCCAGTAGTTCTTCTATTGACTCAAGTTCGTCAAGTTCGTCAACTTCGTCAAGTAGTTTAAGTTCTCAGAGTTCTAGTTCTTCTTCTATCGATTCCAGTAGTTCTTCAAGCAGTTCTTCTATTGATTCTAGTTCTTCAAGCAATTCCAGTTCTAGTTCTTCAAGCAGTTCTTCTATTGATTCTAGTTCTTCAAGTTCTTCTCAAAGTTCTTCAAGTTCTTCTTCTGTAGCTTCTGGTACTGAAATAACTTTTTCGGGATTTGGCGATCCAGATACAAATGGAACGTATATACTTATGGGGAATCATGACGGTTATCCTTTTTACAGAAACATAAAGAGTGGCTATTTACTCATATATATGAGTCAATATGGTCCATATTCATTTACTGGTCAATATTATGTTATTAGGGTAACGCAAGTAAACGGTGCTGTACCGGTTTATACTCCTCAGTATAGAAATCCAGGGACTGATCCTACTTTTGGGACGTGGTATGAAGTACTAGGTAAGACAATTGGAAGTACAGGAACTCTGCCTATCTGAATTTTGAATTGATTCCATTTTCATAGTAAAACTCGGTATAAACTTAAGCGCATTCGTTAAAATTTAACAGAATAACAGAATTCTAGTGAACTGGTACAAAAAATCATACGATGCTGAAATGGCATATCTTCGTAATTATTTACGTTCTGGTTTCGACCCCTGGGATTACGTAGATTATGTAGAAGATTTTTTGAATTCGAATGACATTGATTTTGATGAGTCTATAGATTCTGAAGAAATTGGTGAAAAATGGATACAACAAGCTTCTCCTGAAGACCTGGAAACGTTCAAGAATTACATTGAAAACAGAAATCCAAATTCTTACATAGAATCATTAGAGCCTGCCTACAGGCATCTTGATTTTAGAAGAATTCAAAATCCAGGATGGCTTGTGCATTTTACCAACGAACCTTGGTCAATTGTGAAAGAAGGTTTCATTTATGGGCATGAAGAGTATAGCGGACTTGGATTGACTACGCATAAAACAGAGGAAGCAAGGAAAAAATATTCCGGTTTCAATTTCGCTTTTGATGCGGATAGTCGTGGAGCTAGTGATGCAGCTGGATCGGGTAAATATGGAAAACATGCAGTTGTTTTCTGGGGTAGTGGAGTTGTTGCATACCACTGGGGGGATGAAGAAAGTCAAGTGATTTTTTGGGGTCCAAGCGTTGATAGGAATATGATATTTGCCTTATACAAAGACTCTGGAGATTGGGAGGTAGTGGCAGAAAATGGAAGAACAATGATTTATGGCAAGAGTTTTGACGAGGCGGTAGATTGGGTAGAAAATAACTACAGAATGCTTCAACAAATAAGAGAAAAGACTTCAAAGCCTGGCAAACTTGCAAATCGACATGGAAAGATATAGAAATTTTCTGCCAAGAATTTGTGTCACGACACTTAGAAACTTTAGGAAAATGGACTAACTTTTGAGACAGTGAGAAAAGGTTAAGTAATTTGAATATAAGAATACTACTGTGGTTAATTTTGCAAACGAGTTTTTACAGTGCAAATCTACAAAATATCACAAAACCAACAATATTTGACTTCTATTGGACTTGAACCCGATGTTGCCAATGCTCTTGTCCGGTTTTTCCCAACTATAGATGATAAGAAGACCAGAAACTTCTTACTTAGAAGGATAAAACGAAATCCGGAAACTGTCAATGGTGCTTCAGAACAAATTATAGCAAATCCTCAATCCATAATATCCTTATTCAAAGCTCAAGATTTGATGCTAAAAAAGATAATGCAAGAGGCAAACGTCGATGAGAAAACCGCCTCATCTGCATTAAAGATTTCCAAGAAATATTCAACATGGATAGCCAAACAGCTGGCTTCAGGAACTTTAGTGTTTCCCGAAGATGAACAAAAAACAAAGGATTTGTTGCAAAGATTTGATCAAGCCAAAGAGAGTTCGGAATTTCCCGAAATGTACAGAGATATCAATGTATTCAAAAGTTTCGGAGAACTCTTTACAAAAATGGAATCCTATCGTGGATACAAAAGTAAAGGACAAAAGAAACGTGATGAAATACATGAAGGTGTAGAAATAGTTCTTGACGAAGATGGCGTTGAGATAAGAAAAATTACTAATGTATTCGCAGCAATGTCCGAAGCTCACGATACTGGATGGTGTACTTCTGAACCTTCTTATGCAAAACAGTATATTTCTGATGGTCCTCTATATGTTGTGAGAATAGATGGGAAGAAGGTCGCTCAAATTCATCCGGAATCAAAACAGATTAAAGATATATCGGATTCAACATTGACAAACTATTCAATTATCAAACGAATAATCCCATATCTTGAAGAGCTAAATATTGTTTCAAGAAATAGAAATTTTACTCCACACGGCGATTTTGAAACTATATATGGGATCATTGAATCAGCTAAAGCTTTGAATTATAGATTGAAGAACGATAAAACCGGAGAAGTTACTAAAAATTTCTCTTTTGAATTACAATCGAAACCCGACAATTATGCTTTGTTGGACGAAGCAATGAGAAAAAAGCCTGAATTCTTTAATTCTGCATTATATGGTTATAAGAAACAACTGAAACAAACATATACGGATCTTTACCTGAATGATATCCCAGAAGAGTTCCAAGAAGCTATTTCGGACGACTTTATTCGTTTGGAATTGATTCCTGTTGTTGAAACGCATATAAAAAGCCTGATTGCTGACGGCTATCTCTCCTCTGTTCTTTTCACATTCTCTTCCAATAAAATAGAAGGTAATCTTAATGAACGAACGATTCCCATGATTGATACATTTATAATGAAAAGTTTGTCAGAATTTCTTAACCAGTTAGTAATAGACAGTCCAGGAAAGTTACAAGATCTTCCTCCAGTTTTCTATAGAATGCTAAGAAAACAAACAATTAATCGTTTGACAGAACATTATGTATCCAAACTCTCTCAAGGCGAAGGCTTGGACGATCCGATTCCAATTCCTCTGTTAAGAAAGGATGTCGTCCAAGAAGCTATTGTCGAGGGGTGGGGAAAAAGAATTGATAGAGAGCTTACATATTTAGCACATCTTCCGGAAGACGTGGCAGGTAGAATGCCATCAGATATATTACTTGGGTTGACAAACAATGCAAGAAATCAGCTTATCTCAGAGTTGGAAACTACCACAACTCCAGATCGTCTGATGGAAAAATTTAGTGTTCAAATCGATGAAAATGATGAAAGTCTTTCTAATCCGTATCTTGCTTTAGATGACCCAGAGATCTCAAGAGCTTATTTATTTGCATGGGTAAATATCATTGAAGATAATCCATCTAGAATAAAAGAAATTTCAAATTCGCCAGTTCTTATTTACGGGAAACCTATTGTTGATGTTGTAAATAGAATTTTAAAAGTAAGAAACGGTGAACAGTTGACGTATTACAACAGAAAAGAAGAATTATTAAAACAACTTGAAATACAAAAATCTGTAACTGACTGGCAAGACAAGATAATGAATCTTAAAGAAGAATTTTCTGGGCCACAAGGAGATGAATGGAGAGAATATTTTGAAAAAAACGCTCCACCCTATGTTTTAAACAGAATGGAAATAAAAGAAATCATGTATGGGGAACCAGAATTTGATATAGAAACAACTTCAAAAACCAGATCCAACTGGTATAAGCGGGCTGTTGGGGCAGCGAACCGCAAAGTGAACTGGTATGGAAAACAAGAAATTGTTAAGCTTGCGTCACGTGAGCTACTTTATCACGGCACATCTATTGATCGTCTTCAATCCATTCTTTCTCAAGGGTTGATCCCAGATCCAAAACGAAGAACCTGGGCAGAAGATCCCGATGCCAGTTCGAGAACTATTTCAAGACAATCATTCCCTGGAATCTATCTTACAGGGAATTTCATGACTGCCAAGAGTTCTGCTACCACAGCCGGAAATCCACGAAGTGGAGTAATTGTTGTCGTACAGGCTGAAACCAGGACTCTTGCTACAGATGAAGACAATCTTGTATACAGTCTACAGTACAGTTTAAATCACATTCATGAAGACATGGTCATGAATGAATGGTTAATGACGCAAACATTCATTTCCTACAAACTTGGGAAACTAGAAGGTCATTTTAGGGCATCGGCTGCGGATTTACTAAATTTTCTCATGAAAAAAGTTCCAGAGCCGAGAAAAACGAAAGTTAGAGAAGCATCAATTGATCTCTTCTCAGACATTCTTAAAGCGTTACTTGTCAGAACCATGTCTTACATGATGAAAGAGTATGGTGATCGCTGGGAAAAAACAAAGCTGAGGTATCAGCTTGAAGAAAATGGTTTGAGCTTTGACGACATCCCATCCGCAGAAGAATCGGAATCTAGTCTTCGTTACTTGATCGAGCAAGCAACAAGAAAGCTTTCTGTGATAGCAGAAGACATTGAAGATATCAATTATACTGCACGCTCTATTACTCCGATAACATTTAGAGGTGTCAATAAAATAGTTTGTGTAATGAGTTATTCAATGCCACAAAACATATTAGAAGCTCCTACGGTTTTGAACTTCCACTATGTTTCAGACCCAGGTTCGGCTGCACGACTGTTAGAAGATTTTCAACGTCATATAACCTCGAACGTTAAGATGAAAGGTCTTGAGAAAAAGTAACGATAGTTGATTAATTTATTCCGCCGAGCATTCTTCTTGAAATTACATTTTCATCGCCGCTTAGTTGAGGTATTTGGGAATAATTTTTTATAATTTCAAGTGTTTTAGCATGAATACTTTTATATGATTCGTTTGGGTTTTCTTTTATTGCTTTTATAAGTGCCCAAGAAAAAGCGCCTTGATACTTTTTATTTATATATGCATCGGCTGATGTTTGATTATCTTTGCAACCAGAAATGAGGACATGTCGTTGAGTTGATTTTGGACTTTTACCAAAATGACGCACTTCGAGGTTTAGTCCTTCGGATCGTGCAAAGATATCGAATGGCGGAGGAACAAATCGATTCTTTATTTTTATTTGTTTTACTGATCTATTCATTGTTCCGCTATGGCAGGAATCACAAAACATTGTAAGATTTGCTCCTGGGGCAAGATTTCTGAAAATCTCTCCGATGTTGTCATCTGTCAACGGATTTGACCAATCGTGATCGGTTGGTATAAGAATTTCATCCATATCGTCATCAAGTTCATCACCGTTACGATCTCTGACTTGTGAATTGTGAACAAACACTCCACTTGCAAGAGCGAAATTGTGGTATTTCTCTACCGTGATGTCATATACATCATGACTTTCTTGACCAAAATCGATGATCTCGACGACTTTGTGATTTTGAAGTTGTTCTGTTTGGTTCTGGCACAAACAACAATCCTCTTTTACAATTCCTCTTTTGTCATGCCATCTAACGTGATTAGCTTTTTGGTTGGCTTCTATAAGTTGAACTTTTCTGTCTTCGGAAGATATGTACCACTTAGAATTTTTGTCGGTAATAGTTTTTCTGAAAGTCTTTTCTTTCTTTTTCATTGCCTCTGGAGTATGGGAATTCCATATGTTATGATTGAATAACTTGAGGTTTTCTGGGGTATTATCTATTTTGTTATAGTTCACATGGTGTATTACTCCTTTATAGCCATTATCAAGCAATCCATTTGCATAAGCGACAAGGCGATGGGTAAGAACATATCCTTGTTTATTTGACTCTATATGGGCTTTTTTTAACTTATTCCTATACTGAGTGGATGGAACATAGACCATCTCATATCCATTCATATTTTTTTTGTTCCCGAGGTTATAAGTGCTATACAGCGGCATTAGAGATGTTCCTGGTATGAGATTTTGTGCCTGTTCATATGAGCCATCGCGCAGCATAAACAGATGGTCGCGTGTACATTTTATGGTTTCGCCGTTATCTAGTTTAACACCAATAACTGACTCCTTTTTTGTTATTCTTGCTGAATGTGCTTTTCCTGGAACTATTGCTCCATTTTCTGTACATGAATATACCCAGAAATGTTGATCCTTATAGTCTTCTGTCAGTTCTTTAAATGTTTTAATTTCCCCATTTAGTAGCTTTATTGGCGTATCTCCTGTAAAACATCCGTGTCCGCTATAATGAAAGACAAGTTCGTCGCCATTTACAGAATCATCGATAAGCCAATGCAATCGCGACAATATGTCGCGTTTAGTGGCACGATAATCTGTTAGCACTCTAATATTTTCAGGATTGAATCTATAGATATTTATAAGAACGTCACGCATATTTTCTACGTCATTAATACATCCTCTTAGGTCTGCGTCCTGAAGTTGATACTTATTGATCCCCACCAACAGAGCTTTTTTTGATGCTTCTTTTACGACAACAACATCTGGAGTGGGTGATGGCATTGGTGTTAGTTCTGGTTCTTCATTGCCGAACCATGCTGAAAAAATGGCTGCAATTTTACTGAACACATTTTGTATAAAGCTTTTCTGTTTTGGTCCAACCGGGAGATGTTTTTTCATTTCTGAAGGATTTCTGATCCAATCTGGCATTTCGTTTGGGTGTTCTTCAAACCAGACAAGTATATTTTTGATTTTATTTACTCTTTTTGTTACCGTGTCCATTCGTAAATTTCTCCTTTTTTTCTTCAAGAGATTTTAGAAGTTCATTTGCTATGTTTTTGATATTATCTTTGATGTCCTTTTTTTGCATTTGTCGTGTGGCTTCTTTTTCTACAATCGGTCCAAGTGATGGTCCTATGATTGACGCAATGGTCTCTATTTGTGGTATATATTCTTGAGCAACTGCATTTTTTCTTCTGTCATTAATCTGAAGAAGTCCTATTCCTTGTTCTTTATATCTAATTGGCACTAGAATGACAGTTTCGTATCCATAGGCGTTGCACGTAGCTCTAATGTCATCAAATTCCTTTAGCAAGCCTGATGCAATTAATCCTGACGTGTCTTGTATTATTGCCGATCCAATTGCAGAGCAAAACGGTAAATGGGTTCCCAGTTTGCCTTCAATAACTTTTCCGCACATACATTCAAGATGTGGAATTCCATTATTGTTTAGTATTGGCTTCTTATCTTTTGATCTTGCGCACAGGAAATTCTCTTCTCTAATAAATGCTTCTGAAAATCCGAGTGTTGTATAGTATGGGAAATCATAACCTTCTTGAAGCCTTATTGCAACCGAATCAACCTCAAGCCTATACTTTATAAACGAGATTGACAGCTCAAGTATGTCTTCTTTAATAGAACATCCCTGTATGACATGTTTGAAATCTTCTACGAGATTGTCCATTGCAGTAATTTCCTTTAGGTTATTATTTCTAAAAAGAAACATGCTCTTCCTTGATGTATAACTCCAATTCAACCGACATTTTGTGCATGAGAAAAGGTTTTGTTGGACTTTTGTCTGAAATATAGAACTTTGATTTTGTTTCTTTCCCATAGCGTTCGGCTTGCGATAAGCATATCAGAGCACATCCGTTGTCAAACTAGGACAAAAAAGTTTGATTGCAGAAATAAATTAAAGTCCACTATTTTACACAAAATGGCCATATTGTCTAGTGCAAATAGTATAATAAGGTGGAACGATTTTTATTATGTCATCCCCATGGTTCACAACATCAAGTTTACTTAATGGCGAGATATCCTATTATTTTCGTATCATTGAGCTTACAAAAGAATATGCCGATATTGAAATTGTGGCATATAGCATAACTTGGGAGCAATTTGACGTTGTGATAGAATATCGGCTAGGGGAAGACTATGACTGGATGGACGACATTGCCATCACAAAAACATCTGCTGACAATTTTTACAAAAACGTCATCTATGGTTTATCTGCTTCTCAGTATGGGACAAGCAATACGTTTCGTTGGAGATTCATCCAGAACGACATTGTGTATGGAGAAGACATACAACTGAAACTTGGGATACCTCCAAGAGTAAGAAATTATAGCACATGTTTCACAACTCATGCATTAACAGAAGTATATGGTGAATCGAATGTTGATTTTGTTACTGCTTCGCAGAGTCGTAAGGTTATAAGTAAAGATAGAAATGGTAATTACATCTGTATCAAAGACGATCTTGTTTACACTATAGCCAGACTTAGTCAGCCAGAATCAGCAATCATATATAGTTGGGCGAATGTTTCTGATCCACGGCATGTTTTCCATACAGAGTCTGGAACATACATTATTGCTGATTATGGGAACAATCGCGTTATTGAGCTAAATAGTACGATGACTGCAATTGTGAATTCTTATGCTGTTGCAAATCCTGTTTTTGTCGACTACTGTCATGAAGATAAGACCACATTGATTACGGCAGGTAATGTGGTTTACGAAGTTGTTCTTGAACTTGGGTCATTAATCTGGCAATCGGCGTTTTCTCTTTCTTCGCCATCGTCTGCCACTTATGCTTACGATGACTCAGACGAAATTATAATTTGTGATTATGGCAACAACCGAATTGTTGTTTATGACCGCTCTACGGGGGTTTCTACTAACATCCCAAGGTATTATATTCGTTCTACGGCTGGTGAACATTTTGATTTTTATCGTCCTTTCAGGGCATATAAAATATATGATGGGACGATATGTATCATTGAAGAAAGAGGAAAAGATTTTCTTTTTTCTGGCACTGCCGAGCTTACGAGTTCTTCGTCTTCAAGTTCAATTGATTCAAGTTCAAGTTCGAGCAATTCTTCAAGTTCCAGTAGCTTAAGTAGCTCAAGTAGTTCAAGCAATTAATTATGCACTTAATACCAAAACAAAACAAGCCAAATGTATCAAATAGCAAACTTTTTGCTTCTTCGACACCAACACTCGTGCTGTCAAATTCAGGAATGCCGCATATTACCTGGTTTGAAGATGCAAATGGTCACTACAGGCTTGCATACCGTTTTTGGGATGGTCTGCAATGGAGCTATAGAAATTCGCCTATATTAGCGAAAAGCGACGAAGATATAATTCAGTCTCGTTATTCTATGATCTTGGAATCAAATGTGCCAACTATTGTTTATGGTGAGAAAAGAAAAAGCAAATACTCTGTTGTCAAGATCAGTCCAACTGGTACAACATGGGTGAAATCCACATATAACGTGGGATATGACATTAATTGGATAGGTATTGCACAATCCACATCAACATCTGGCGTGTCTAGCTCTAGCGAGAGCATGTCTTCTTCTAGCAGTTCGGGTGGCACAACGACCGCATACCGAATTGTTGTAACTTACGACCCTAACAGTATTTTGCGTGTATATCATGAATCAGGTTCTCTGACACTTCTTGGACAAATAACAGAAAGTATTGACAATATTGATTCTATTCGGATAGGGGTGACATATGGTCAACTCTGTCTATCATATCGTCGTGGCACTTCGATTCGATATAATTTTTTTGATATAGAGGGATTAACATGGTCGTGGGCGGCCTTCAGAACATTAGCACTTTCTACTACCAATGGAAGCATAGTTGATTTTGATGCGGTTCCATGGCTTAACGGAACTACAGTCTATCAGGCTTTTGCGTGGATTGAAAATAATACCGTTATGCGTTTGCGACAAGGATATGCATCAAATGGTGGAGTTGAAGGTTTCTTTGGCGTTTCAAATATTCTTGAAACTGCTGATGATGTAACTGTATCTTCTGACTTTGTTCCTGGACCATATAACAAGGTTGGTATAGCGTTCAACGAAATCTATCCAGTTGTGACTGCTTTGGGGGCTAAACGATCTGTTCATGAGTTTGGAGGAACGATATGGATTCAGTCACCGCTTGAAATATCTGTTGACAACATTGATGACATAACAACCGCTTATGATGGACGTTTGATTCTTTGTGTTGAGAATGCTAGTGATATATATTACTTTGAAGATTCTCTTCTTGATTCATCTGATATTGTCTATCCAGAGCTTATTCTTTTAAGTGCAGAAAAACCAAGTATTGGAACATGGGTTCGAAACGGAAAGATGTCGAACGTTGATGTAACAGGTTGTGGTGTTTACGATTGTCCTTCTGGTTGTCTTCTCCCAGATTCTGTTAGAAGGACTCTTGTTGCCATTACCGAGGAAGATCCTGTCTGTTGGTCTAGTAGTTCATCAAGTGGTACTTCATCTTCGTCTTACTCATCTTCATCTTCATTAACAGAAGGGAGCGTGAGTTCTCTTGATTCATCGCAAACGGACGAAGGTATTTGCGATATTCTTTTAAGAACATCTGGTGGTGATGCCGGATATACTAAATCGTATGATGTTTCTCTAGAAGGAGAGCTTGTTCTATATATTGATTATTTCAAAGCTTATTCATGGAAGGATCAACTGATAATTAGGGTTGATGGTGTCAATGTATTTGATACTGGATGCATGAGCGGAATCATAACTGGTAGTGTTCTGGTTCCTTCTACTGCCATAAGTGTCAGCATACAGGTTATACCAAATTGTGACGGAATAACAACTGGAAGCCAATGGGCGTTGAAGATATATTGTCAACGTTTTTCATCTAGTTCTCTTTCAAGTTCTAGCAATAGTTCTTCAAGTTCTTCAAGCACAAGTTCTTCAAGCACAAGTTCTTCAAGCACTTCCAGTAGTTCAAGTACAAGCACAAGTTCTTCAAGCACAAGTTCTTCAAGCACTTCCAGTAGTTCAAGTACAAGCACAAGTTCTTCAAGTACTTCCAGTAGTTCAACAAGCACGTCATCTAGTTCAATGTCTCCTTCAAGCATATCAAGTCGCAGTGAATATAGTGGCAGTGAAAGCAGCTTAAGTGAATTAGAGATAAGTAGTTCAAGTTCAATATCAACTAGTTCAAGTTCTAGTTCAGAATCGATAGGAAATGTGTCAAGTTCGTCAAGTTCTATTGATTCTAGCTCATCAACCTCCAGTTCGTCAACCAGCTCAGAATCAGAAGGGAACATTTCTAGTGAATCAAGTGCTAGTGAATCAAGTGCTAGTGAATCAAGCCAAAGTTTTTCTAGTTCATCGTCCAGTAGTTTTTTGTCGCAAAGTTCTAGTTCAAGTAGTTCAACAAGCAGTGAATCTTTAGGAAATGTTAGTTCCAGTAGTTCTTCTGAATCAGAGGCTAATTCTTCTACATCTTCATCAACATCAAGTAGCGAATCGTCACAATGTCTTGGGTCAGTTTGTGCTGGAGGTGCATATGAAGAAGATCCTGGCACGGGTGTGACAGATGAATTTGTAGAAGCAGATTTCGCATTTAGAGGATATGTAAATGGGCGACCGTCATGGGGTAGATGCCAATGGTCATTAGGAGTATGTATTCCATCTGATAGAATAATAATTTATTGGTACAACGGAGTATCACAATCATATCCTGGTCCGCGTCATGGTTGGAATATGGCTTGGGATGAATATCATTATGCTTATAATGAATCTACAGATTATTGCATGCCAGAGGGGGATTGGGAAAAGCGCACCCCGAATAGTTATGGATGGACTATTTATGGTGAGTGTTCTTCATCTTCCTTGTCTACTGCATCTTCAGAAAGCACAGAAAGTTCAATCAGCGAAGGTCCTTCTTCAAGTTTTTCTGTGTTTATTCCGTGTAACGATTGCGACCCATCGCTTAGCGAGACATACGTTGTTACACTTAGCGGTCTAGGCGGTGATTTTTCAACATACAACGGAGCCAATATAGTAACATGGTATACTGGATGTTATTGGTATTATGGGGCTGGCGATCCTAACGTAGGAGCTGCGGGGGTTTATATGTATTGGACAGCGTATTTTGGAGCTTGGTTTGTAGACATTTATCCATCAGGTACTCCAACGTTTAATTGTAAGAAAAGTTTTATTAGTTCTGGAGGAGTTGGTGACAGTTGCAATCCTGTAGCATCAATGGTTTCCAACACTTGTAATTCCACGGGCTGTGGGGATGGAAATTCCTGCAACAATTCTGTTGGGGCAACGTGTTCCATATCAAATTCTTAAGATAAGAGAGAAAATATGTCAGCTCAAACAACAGCAATAGCAAGCCAGGGGGTTTCGACATTTAACTCAACTGGATATAGAAAATTGTCATCTGTTGAAAGTTATGTTTATCCAAGTGAATTGTATATAGATCTGCTTGCAACATATGGTACAAAACATTCCGTCGATTCTTGTTGGGAAACGGGGAATATCTATTATGCCGACTATGCAACTGGCACAGTTGGTAAAATGTCATTCGAGGGCACAAACATTGCAACTCTCAGTTTAACATCACCTACTGCATTAAGTGTTGTCCAAAATGAAAGTAAAATGTCAATTGTTGGAGAAGTAAAAGATAGAGGTTGTTGGATTATTGACGGTACGTCGCTTATAAAGACAGACTATCTCTTGAATGTAGAGAAGACCATAACGGGTCTTAGTAATCCGTTTATGGTAATATCCAGCAGAGTTGATCACGGATGTTTTGTTGTCGATGTCAACCTAAGAATTCTTCAGTTTGATTCCAATGCGGATTTAGTTGCATTTGGCCAACTGCCAGGTGGAAAATACATTGATATTGCGGCTAATAGCTATGGGGAGCTTGTATTGCTTGGCGTAGCAACCTTATATGGTTATTCCAGTTCAAATGGAAGCATTATTCAAGATTTTGCCACTAATATACAAACGAGCGTCCTTTCGTCAGCAGACTTGTATGTAGCGTCAATGGATATTGATACGTCTACAGCAGATCAGTACATTTATGTTGCGTTAGGCAGTGCAGGTGCAACTTCTGTTGCTATAGGAGGAGTATCTGGTAAAGGACAAATAGAAATTATGAAATTTTCAAGAACAGGCACTTATGTGTCTGGCACATCTAGTTCTGCAATAGATTTAGATTTGTCATATCCATTTATCTTGCGTGCTTGTCAGCATCCTTCGTCAAATCACATCTATTTGTTGTCCAATATTGGAAAGCATGCTGCGATTGAGTCATCATCGTCGTCATCGTCATCTTCTTCAGGAGTTTAGTATGTCAGTTATAAGAGTAAAGAAAAGTACATTGGCAATTGATACAGATTGGGGAGATAGTGGAAGTGCAGACTTTTTGTCTTTTCCAGATACGTTTTCAATTGATCATTTTTCTGGCGCTTCAACGGCTGACACTGGAACGCTATCATTTACTCTGAAACCAGCTTCTAAACAATTGCCCATGATGTATGAACCAGATTTTGTTTCTGTTGTTAGGCAGAAGATTGACATAACGACTGTTGGCCCTGACAAACAGGATGCAACTGATGCAGATTATGATGTTGGAAAACACGACTATAAAGGAAGACTGCCAAGACAAAGGAAACAGTTGCCACTTGGTGTATCAGAGTTAAAGGGGGAGGAGTTATAAAATGCCTACAAGTACATCAAGTAGCTCCAGTAGCTCTTTTTATTCAACAAGTTCGTCAACATCATTAAGCTCGTCAAGTTCTTCATGGTTGTACTCTAGCAGTTCTTCAACTTCGAGTCGTTCTTCACAAAGTTCAAGTTCTTCATCTTCTAGTTCGTCTACGGATGCAAGCACATCAAGTTCTAGTTCATCGTCAAGTTCATCTATTGATAGTTCTTCTTCTAGTTCATCATCATATCTTGACAATCACAGTAACAAAACTTTTCCATTCAAGTTGAGCGTTAACACTCAAAATGCAATTAACAGCTTGGCATTTTATGGAGATACTCTATTCGCGGGAACGAGTCGCAACGGCATGGTAATTACAGACAATGGAAAACGCTTTTTCTGGGAAAACTTTTATCGAGTTGACGATTCCCAGGCATCTGCTGTCTTCGTTGACGGAAATTATCTCTACATTGGGACAACACCATACGGCAAAGTGTATCGCATCAGTCTCGTCAACCTTTCTGTGACATATTATGGAATGTTTAATGGCTCTGTTGTTGACTTTGCCAAAATGGGTTCTGACATATTCTTTATAACTTCAAAACAATCGGGTGTGTACAAGTACAACATAGCAAACAATCAGTGGGATTTGTTCTACAAGCCATATTCTGGCACTGTTTATCAGGCAAAGGTGTTGAATAACTACATGTATCTTGGAGTTGAAGGTCCATATGTACTCCGTTATGACGGCATGCTATGGACAACAGTTGCTAACACTCAGGGTATCAGAAATATAAGCAAATCACCATTTGACTATTCGTCTGGTTCTTTCCTGCAACGTAGCACAAACACAAAAACAACAGGACTTTATAGCGAACAGGTGTATGATTTGTTTCCGCAGAACCATACAGATGGTGTTTCTGCAATTACGGTGGATGGAGCGTCTATATTGCTTGGAAGTGCAAAACATGGTAGGATTTATGGAGTAGAAAGTGGAAATCTATCTTTGTTGTGGGACACAAATAGTATTTCTGTCCACGATCTTATTAATATCGGAACTGGCGCTTCTCTTGCCGCAATTGGAAATAAGGTGTTCCTTGTATATAGCGGCTCTCTTGATACAACTCCAGAAGATCAAAGCTCACAAAGCTCTCAATCAGAAGGCGATGATCCTAACGAAGGTAAGTCTATGATTATTACGGCACCAAATGGCGGAGAACGTTATGCTTTGGGTCAGGATGTCCTTATCCAGTGGAGTTCTACGAAAGGTGTCAATGATGCTGTTAAAATAGAGCTATATCAAGGAGGAGATTTTTATCAGACTATTAATGCAA
>JGI10211J34971_10001924_pt1 | contig 17092 bp, 19 predicted proteins | sample Etolagsediment_FD_34971 | JGI IMG/M metagenome (IMG submission 34971) | reverse complement strand
AAGAATAATATTTTTACTGATAATTTTGAGAAGGGAACTGTTGCTCGACAGAATGATCAAAATAAAATATTATAATTAATATTATGAATGAATTAGAGGAATTAATTAAAAAATATAATCCGAAAATTAATATTAACGGAAGAATATGTCATCACAGAATTAATGTACTATATAGCCTTACCGAAAAATATAATTTAGAAAATTATCTCGAAATAGGTGTTCATAATGGATCATCAATGGCTTATGTTTTACAATCAAATAAAAATAAAAATTGTATAGGTATTGATCCCTTTGAAACTTTTATTACAGATGATCCTGAAATGATACATTATCAAAAAAATGATAAAATAACAGAAAGAAAAACATTAACAAATATAGAAAACAATAATAAATATAATTCAAAAATTAAATTAATTAAAAAATTATCAAAAGATATTAATGATACTGAAATAGAGCATGAAATAGATTTATTTTTTATCGATGGTGATCACTCTTTTAACTCTGTATTAAATGATTATAATAAGTATTTTAAATTTATAAAAAAGGGTGGATATATTGTTTTTGATGATTTACATCAAAAAGGGCCAAATAAAGCTTTCAATTATGTTTTAAAAAATGATAAAAATATTAAATTATTTGGAATATATAAAGAAACAGAAGGGATTTTAGTTAAATTATAATCTTAGTAAAAATATAAAAACGATGTTTGATATTTATATTCATTCAAATAAAAAGAATACAATTCCCGCAAAAGTTGGTAAATATACTTTCGAAAAATTAAATGATAAAACTGTTGAAATTGTGAATATGGAATTCTTCGAAAAACTTATGAAAAAAAACAGAAAACAATTTATAAGAAATAATAATATATGTGAGTTAAACACAAATTCATCACAATCTTTTTTTCTTGTCAGATTTTTAGTACCATACTACCATAAATATATTCTAAAAAAAGACACAAAATGGCTTCTTGTTACTGATCCTGATATTTTCTGTATCAAACCAATTAATGAAGAATTAGATAAATATATCCTAGAAGCAGAATCAAAAAATAAAGATATTATTTGTTACAACAATTTATCATCATTTATGTTAATAAATACACATAATTTTATATGGAATCCTGATGAACTACTTGATAAGGTATTTGATAAAAAAGACAATTTTGATAATTATATGTTATTAAAAAAATATGATAGTATTATACTTGACATACCAGAATATTTTAATCATTATGATAAACTCGATAAAAATACAAAATGTTTACATACTAGTTTAACAACAACACAACCTTGGAAATGTGGTTTACCATATTTATTACATGATTTACATAATATTCCATATAATAGCAAAAATAAAACTGTTTTCCATTTTGATCAACATAAAAATAAAGAAATTGAAAACAAATTTTTTGAACTTTTCAATGAAACTTATAAAAATGGAGAAATAACTGATGAAGATATAAAAGAAGCTTTAGATTGTGAGGGATTAAGAAAAGATTATAAAAAATTTATAATATAATATTATATAAATATGTTTTCCATTAACCATAACAAAACTCCAAATCCACATTTAAATAATGTTACTGATTCAGATTTAGATATCACAAAAAAAATAGTTAACTTTTTATTAAAAAAACACAAAACAAAAATAGATGTATTAAATATCGGGGGAGGATATAAAAAACAAGTTGAATTATGGTTTGAAAATAATGAAAATATAAACTATCATTGCCTAGATATTCAAAATAAGGAAAATAATAAGAATGTTATAATTGGTGATATTACTGATAAAAATTTAAATATTGGAAAAGAATTCGATTTTATTTATACATCTAATACTCTTGAACATATATTAAATCCATGGGATGCCACTGAAAATATAATCAAACTTTTGAAAGAAAACAGTATATTTATTTGTATTGTACCATTTTCGTGGAGATATCATGCATGTTGTTACGACAGTTTTAGATATTCACATACTGGATTAAGATATTTATTTGAACGTTATGGAAAAATAGAACACGTTTTCTCAGGATATAAAAAACATGGAAGTACAAATGGTTGGTATAAAGGAGGATGTGATAAAACACTTGATGGAAACCCTTTTACAGAGTCAATTATGACTATATATGTTGCAAAAAAAAATAGTTCCCATGTTTTTGATATTAATGATATTGATAAATCGAATTTAAGATAAAAAAATATTCTATAAAATGAGAAATTACCATGAAATGAATACATAAAAGATTTAACTTCCTACAAATTTGCCATTATCTCAAACTGTTATGCCATTTAAGTGTAGTAATAAGTTTTTCCAAAGATTTACCCATTTTATTTGTCGACAATTATGATATTATTACTGAGGATTTCCTCAATTTGAAATCAAAGAGTTTCAAAACCGTACATTTAATTTGAACAAGCTAAGTCTAACTTATTGAAAAATAAAATTAAAAGAGAAATATAATTTGATATTAATTGAAGACACTGCTCATTCAATTGGATGTCAAATAAATAAATGTCCAACTAAACCATATGTGGGTTCATTTGCTGATTTAACAACTTTTAGTTTTCATCCTGTTAAAAATATAACAACTTGTGAAGAAGGAATGATTATGACAAATAATGAAGAATATTATAATCAAATGAAAGAAAAGGATATTGAGGATGTTATTGGTATAGTTAAAAAAGTTATAAATTTTAAATCATAAACCCAATATAAAAATTATTTAATTTTATTATATAAAATAATGGATTTTATCAGTGGAGAAAATTTTAATGAAATATTTCCAATTCTCATTTACAATAAACGATACACTCAGTTCTCAAATTTTATAAAAACAAACAAAAATATCATTTATATTGATGATATTAACACGAATATAAATGATAAATTAAACAAAAATAATATTTTCTACATGAAATTTGAATGTTTAGCTTATTTCATAACATATATTTTACCAGAATTAACTAAACCTTTTATTATAATTACTCATAACAGTGATTGGTCTAGTGGTATGAATAACATAATATTAAATCACCAATTATTAGTAAAATGGTATGGGCAAAATATGAATGTTATTTCTTATAAAACAGAAGGTATTCCAATAGGCTTAGAAAATCAACATTGGGGAAGAACTAATTTTGAAATAATTCAAAAATACAAAAATTTAAACAAAGATAAACTGTTATATCTAAACTTCTCATTAAAAACAAATAAAAATAGAAAACCTATTATGAATAAGTTACTTAAAAAAGGTTTTAAACAAAATGAGAAACTACCATGGAACGAATACATAAAAGATTTGGCTTCCCACAAATTTGCTATAAGCCCAAATGGTAATGGTGTTGATTGTCACAGAACTTGGGAATGTTTATATCTAGGTGTTATACCAATTGTTACAAAAAGTATAGTAATGAGTTTTTTTAAAGATTTACCTATTTTATTTGTCGATAATTATGATGTTATCACTGAGGATTTTCTTAACTTAAAATACAAAGAGTTTCAAGATAAAACATTCAGTTTAGATAAACTAAGTCTAACTTATTGGAAAAATAAAATTTTAAAATTATATGAAAAACATAATTATAATTCCTTACAGAAATCGTGAAAAACATCTTAATTATTTTTTATTAAACTCTGTTCCTTTATTAAAAAAAAATATTGATAATTTACAAATAATTATTGTTGAACAAAATGAAGGCAAACTATTTAATAGAGGCATGCTTCTAAATATAGGATATCATTATTTCAATGATCCTTCTAATTTTTACATAACACAAGATGTTGATATTAACCCAATACATGAAAAAACAATTGAACAATACAATAAAGATGTTTCCAATTTTTTCTTAAGAATTTATTCATCACATTGTGGAACATTGGGAGGAATCATAAAATTTAAAGGATCAACTTTCACAAAAATAAATGGATTCCCAAATAATCATTGGGGATGGGGTCATGAAGACAAAAATCTAAAAAATAGAGCAGATTTTTATGATATTAAATGTAATACTTTTATTGAAACAAACAATAAAGAACAAGATAAATATTTTTTAATTTTTAATGATGTAAATGACCGAATTCAATCAAAAAATGTTTATGAAAAACATACAATTAATTACACACTATTCCCCAGATTGAATAATGAAGAAAAAAAGAAATATATTTATGAAAGTGGTTTAAATAACTTAGATTATGAAATAGTCGAAAATTTACAGATAAATGATTTTATCAGAAAGATAAAAGTTAGTATTTAACAATTTTTATTTTTACTTATAATAAGAATAACAAATGAAGAAACTATTAGTTATTTGTAATGGACCCAGTACAAAAAATCTTGATTGGGATTTTTTAAACAAAAATAAAGATAAAATTGATACTTTTTGTGTAAATAGTATTTACAGAAAATTTAAAGATTTTAATTTTTACCCAACATATTTTGGATGTTTCGATTTCATTGTTGGAAAATTTCATGAACAAAACTTTCAAAAATTAATTAATGATGAAACAAATAAAATAAAACAATTTTATTTTTTAAATAACATAAAATTAAATGATAAAACAAATCGATTAAAAACAATCACAATAAAAAAACACAAAAGAAAAATATATTTCAACAAATCTAAATATGTTTAGTGATTGGCTAAACAGTGGTGTAAATGCATTACAAATTGGATGTATATTAGGTTACAAAGAAATATATATAATCGGTGTTGATGGATACAAAGTTGAGAAATTTAAAGAAACAATTAATTTCAGTGGTAACACATTAATAATGTCAGAAACACCTCATAAAAATCCTAACTATTTTGTAGATGATTATCAACAAAAAGGGATTTATATCAAGTAATAAATCAAGATGTATATCATAAACCAGGTTGGGAAATTGCTGGTAAAATTACAAAAGAAAATAATATTAAAGTATATAATATGGGAAATAGAGGTTATGTTAAATGTTTTGAATTTATTGATTTAGACTCATTTTATGGTTCTTTATTACTCAGTACTTAACTTAACGGTCGCTCCTCCATCAATAACAATATTCTCACCAGTAATATAGCCTGACTTATTCCCATCAGCCAAAAACAAAATCAACTCCCCAATCTCCTCAGGTTCTCCAACTCTTCCAATACATTGCTTTCTACCAAGATTCTCCAATCTTTGTTGAACTGTTACATTTTCGCCAAAATTATCTCTCATCAACCCAGCTCTCAACATTCCTGTATCAACAGCACCAGGACACACCGCATTAACTCTCACTCCAACCTTACCATATTCCAAAGCCATTGCCCTAGTCAAAGCACTCAAACTTCCCTTACTAGCTGCATAAACGGCAATATTCTCAGATGTTGCTACAGCATGAACAGAAGATACATTTACAACACTCCCTTTACTTTCAACCAATAAATCTCTAAAATATTTACAAAACAAAAATCCAGCTCTCACATTAACATTCATAACAGCATCCCAATCACTAACAGTGTGTTCATGAAAAGGTTTACAAACTTGATAAGCAGCATTATTTACAATAGCATCAACTCTTCCAAACTCTGTCTGAACTATGTAAACAAACTCCCTAATCTCATCTTCACTTGATATATCCACCTTACATAACATATCAATTGAATTTTTCACATTTTCATCCTCCTTAATATCAACACCAACAACAATCCAACCATTCCTCTTAAACCTTAAAGCAGTAGCAAAACCAATTCCACCACAAACTCCAGTTATAATAACAACCTTATTATGATTTAGGTACAAATCTGCCATCAAAGATTCAGTGACTCTGAAATCAGTTTCGATATCAATATCTTGAGATTCAATATCATCCATAACATACATCATTGGTCTTTCACCAATTCTGTGATTATGTTCTTTAATGGATTGGTAAGAAAACATATACATACATGAATTCTCTTCATACAAAGGTTCTAGATCTTGAGTAGGTAATAACTCTTTAGGATTATGGTTAATAGCTTTACTATTTTTATCATATAATCTTGTTTTCCACTCTTTTACAGAATACATTGAATCATATTTGTTTTCATTTGAAAGAAATTCTCTGATGGCCTTATTAATTGTTTCGACTTGGAGAAGGGGATTTGTTGTGTGTGTTTGGAAATAATAATCAGCATCTAAGGACATGGATTCAATCATGTCGATGAAAAGGAGGTTTGTTGCTATGTGACCACCTTCTAAATGTTCAGGCCTTTTATAGAATAGGATTGTACCTTTTTGACACTCTTTTAAAAAACATTTTCTAATAGATTCTTCGGTAAAATCGTTATCTATATTCACGATTATTTTTTGGATATGATTTGAGTGAAGGAGTGTGTTGATAATGTAGTAGAATAAGGGTTTACTGTTCATTTGTCTGAAGTTTTTTCCGGGAACACGGACTGAATTAAATTTGATAGGTATTAGGACATAAATTTTTTTGGACATTTTTAATATATAAATGCAATCTATTAAAAATATTGTGAAGAAACTAATGGAGAAAAATGGAAGGGGGAAAAAGGGAAAGGTTTGGATAAGTGATAAGGAAAGGGTTTTTTTGTGGAGTAATAGTTAAAAACTTATTTTTTTTATGATCATTGTAGGTGTTAAAATATTTGTGTTGTGTAATACATATTTATTTTGAACAGTTTTTAAAAATCTATCTACACCATTACTTTCTGTCCACTTATGAAATCCATATTCATCTAACACTATAATTCCACCAATAACTATTTTTTCCCATAAAGTTTTTAGTGCAATATATGTTGGCTCATCTAAATCCATATCCAAGTATAATAGTTTTATTCGCACCCCTTTATTTTCTTCACTAAATTTAGAACAAGTTTCACAAACATTACCTTTAATTAGTTTTGTTCTTTCTGGAAGAATATTGTTACATTTCTCTAATATTGATTGCATACTTAAATCATCTTTATTATTGGCTCGATTAACAACATTTGACATTAATTTTTTATCATCCCCATCCAAACTATCTATTAATTCATCTTTATCAAAAAAATCAAATCCGATAACAGATGTTAATGAATTAGGTTCATGTAATTTAATTAATTGAAGCCATAAAGCTAATGAAGCTCCTTTAAAAACACCAAATTCAAATATATCTCCATTTAAATGTTTAACCTCATTATATAAATTATTTTTGACTAACATTTTTTGTATAACTTTTGTATCATTACTAAAAACTAAATTATTGTATGAATCATAAACTTCTTGTGGTGTAGATTTTCTATTATTATATATTTCATTCTGTCTTATCATTGTGTTGTTATAATTACATATTTTTTTTTATTTTTACTAATTCATTTATGTTTGATATTTTATACAACTCGATAATTCTATTGACCAATCTTTAGTAATGAATTATTAATATTTCTTACCCAATCTATCAATAAAAATAACTGTTGGTAAATATTCTGTTTTCATATTGTCTTTACAATATTTTGTTATAATTGATTCAATCGTCCATTCGTTTTTTGGTATAATTATTTTTTCCAAATGATAATTTATTTCAGATAATTTACAAATCACATCGATGTTTCCACAAAATACATAATCTTTATAAATGTTTTTTCTCAATAAAGAACAATAATTATTCATGTAAATAATATCTTTTGTATTTATTATTTGTTTTATTTTATTTGAAATAAAATTTATAATTTTTGAATCAAATCTCAAACAATAAATAAACACATTTTTATTTTTATTTTTATTCTTTACAATCTGTAATGTCTTATTAATTAAATAAAATCTACCTGTTAAACTTTCAATATATTTTATATTATATTTGTTTGATGGAAATAACTTTTTAAATTTATCATAAATTTTTTCATTAAATTTTAAATTATTATTTTTCCATTTGTCCAAATTATTAATATTAATATAAGCTGGATTATATTTTTTTTTTAAATCATTAATATCAACTCTGTTATTTGTATAACTTGTTCGTGAACAACCAATACCATCAATATCCCAAGCTTCTACATAAATTTCGATAGTTATATTTAATGTATTTTTTAATTGTTCAATATTAATCATTAAACTTTTATAATATTTTTCATAATTTTTAACCAATCCATATAAAACAAATATTATTTTATTATCCATAATATTTATAATATTTTAATAAATTTTTCATAAAACGAATTGGAAAAGATTTATCAATTAATTTTTCGTTATCTTCACTTCCAAACCATACCATTACAAAAAATGGAAATCCATACAATGAATTTTTTAAATCTCTCAAATATTTATCATAATCTAAATAATGTCCATCTCTATTTGATAAAATATAATAATAATTAAAAATAGTGTCACATAATCGCTCATTAAAATCCAAACTTTCCACCATTAAAAATACAATATCACTTACACCCTTATTCAAATGAACATATTGCCAATCAAGTAAATAAGGATCTTTATTATCTTTATAAAAAATATTTGGACTTTTTAAATCTCCATGACACAAACTTAGTGGATATGCTGATAAATTATTTAAAATATTTGAATAATTTTTGTATATTTTTGTAAGCATACTTATTTGATTATTTGTTAAAATAAAACTATTTTTTTTTATAAATATATTAAAACGATTATTTATCAAATTTTGATAATAGCTAATTTTATTTATTGTTTTTAATCTTTTAATCTTATTACCAATACTTTTCTTGTCACCAAAATAATAAGTATTATGTAAATTATATATATTTCTCACAACTGTTAACAGTATGTCAATATTTTTATTCAAATTAATATTAAATATACCATTGTATTTGTTTAAATCTTCCATTATAATAACTTCTCGATTTTCATGATAAAAACTTCCATAATATTTGGGGAAATTTACACAATCAACTATTTTTGATAAAACATCATAAAAATACAATTCATTATCATATAAATTAATTTTTTTTGCTGTTTTAGCTAATTCATTATCATAGTTACTTATTTTCAAAATAATATCTTTTTTTTGACCATTGATATATTCAATAGTATATTTATCAATATCACAAATATATCCAGTTTTTACATTTTTATGAGAAGTATATATATCTTTTATTGGTAAATAATCTAATATATTCCTTATTTCATCTATTAAATTCATATTTTTATAGGTATTGATATTATCAAAAAATGTTTTATAATTTAACTCTTTGTATCTATTAAACATAATTGTTTGATTAAACTCAATATTATGTGTATAAATTTTAAATGGTTCTGAATTTTTTGCAGCAAGATAACCTGATTTACTATCTTCAAAAATAATACATTTTTTATTTTCAATTTCCAGAATATCCATTGCTTTCAAATAAGATTCAGGATTTGGTTTATGTTTATTTACATCATTTGAAGATATCAATATGTTAATGTAATTATTTAATCCATTTTTTTTTAATAAAAATTCAGCAGATTTTCGGTTACTACTTGTCACAACAGCGATTCTTGAATTTTGTATCTTATCAAAAAACTCTTTTACTCCATCAATTAAAACATCTTCATCTTTAGCATATTCCATGAATAATTCATCTTTCATATTTGATATTTCATTCAATTCTTTGGTGGTTACATCATTTATTAAAAATTTCAAAAACATAATATCAGATTTGCTTTTAATAAACAAATCAAAAAACATTCTATCACAGCTCAAATTATATTTTTTCAATATTGTATCCCATACTTTGACATAAATAGGATCTGAATCAACTAATGTTCCATCTAAATCAAGTAAAAAAGCATGTTCATAAAACTGAACTTGTTCAGGTGTTCCAAGGGAATAGAAATCTTTATTTTTAACTTTTGAATTACAAAACTGTATATCATTTTTAATCATCTCTTTGATAACTCCCGACGTATAAAATTCACCTTTTTGTTTAATATTATTTTTAATAATTTTATTACAATATTTTAATAGGGTATAATATGAATCAAATCCATATGCTCCTGTACAAGCATTATTAGATATTTTGTTCTTTTCAACTATATTTGTTATTAATCCCTCTTGTATTGTAATATATGAATATTTTGGTTCTTTACTTAAACTTGTAAATGTAAATACCTTATTTTCACCACCCCACTCATCAATAATATCATTTAAATAAAATGCATCAGAATCTAAACATAATATTGGTTTATCAAATTTTTCTTTCATTTCAACATAACTTTCTGGATACCTTATATTTTTATTTATTAAATTAGTTAATGCAATTGATATGGTTTCTGCGGCACCTCTTGTATCGTAACTTAATTGGATGAACTCAAAATTAATGTCTTTATATCTATTAGTCAATTTTGATTCAAAATTATACAGAGAATATTCTTTGTTATATGGTATTATTACTTTATAAATATTTTTAAAATTAAGGTTATCTAAAAGATGAAATATAATTGGTTTATTATCAACTTCAATTAAAGCCTTTGGTTTAATATATCTATTTTGTTTAAATCTCTGACCTATACCACCAATAGGAATTATTATAAACATATAGTAATACAAAATATAAAAATTACTTTACATTTAATTTAATATTAGAAGATATAAAGTTCCTTAAACATTTTCAATATATAAATACAATCTATTAAAAATATTGTGAAGAAACCAATGGATAAAAATGGAGGGGAAAAAAGGAAAAGATTCGGATAAGTGATAAGGAAGGGGTTTTTTGTAAAGTAATAGTTAGTCTTTATTAAAATAAGATGATAAAATTTTAAATTTTTTAAAATGATTTGTAATATATTTTATGTCTTTTTTTTCATACGAAATATCATATTTTTTTATATTTTTTTTTAGATTATCATCATCATTGTCATTTAAAATATTATCCAACAAAATGTAGTCATATATTTCAAAATGATTAAGTAATTTTTTTAAATCATCTTTCAAAAATTCATAACGAATAACAAAATTATATTTATTGTATTTGAAAAATATGTCATTTTTTTTTATGTTTTCATAATCTTTTTTTCGCATCCATTTCAAAAAATAACTTTTTATATTTTTTTGAGAAAGTGTTTTATTTCTATGTGTCCAAAAAAACATACTTTTTATCATTGTTAATGGATTTCTAATAGAAATTATTTTGAAATAATTATCAAGATTAAATAATAATTTTATTTGTAATGGATCAGAATGTTCATAAAATATTCTATTACTTCTTTTAAAAATTCTTTTTTTTGGATCTAAAATAGATGTTTGAACAACATTAATTATATCATATTTTTCTAATATTTTAGTAATTGATGAAGAAGCGGTTTTTCTTGTCCTAAAATACATATTTTTCTTTTTTTTTGAAATTTGAAACATTTTATGTTATATATTTATATATGAATATTGAAGTTAGTAATGGAGAAATATTAGATAAACTGACTATTTTAAAAATAAAACTTGAAAAAATTAAAAATGTTGAAAAACTATATCATGTCAAAAAAGAATATGAATATTTAAAAAAAATATCAAAAAAAATAAATTATTTAGAAGAAGACTTTTTTAATTTATTAGAAATAAATAAAAAATTATGGAATATTGAAGATGAAATAAGGGAATTCGAATCAAAAAAAATATTCAATGAATATTTTATTCAACTTGCAAGATCTGTTTATGTAACAAATGATGAAAGAGCAAAAATAAAAAAAAAAATTAATTTATATACAAATTCAAATTTTTTGGAAGTCAAATCATACAAAAAATATAATTAATTATTATCAGAAATATGATATACTAATCTATCATCTTTTGTGTGACATGAAGGAAAATTATATGATTTTATTAATCTTTTAGATACTATTTTATCTAAATCTTTTTTTTTTAATGGCATAATATTTGTTCCAAAACATCTAAAATCATCTATAATAATAATAACTTCATATTGTAAATGATTAATTATGTGTTTTAATTCTTCAACTAATGGACAATTTTTTTTACCTTTTCCATGCGTACCACCACCATAGTGTCCATCTAACCATATAATCGTTTTCCCTTCTATTTCTTTACAAATATCACCAAGTATATCTCCGCTATCTCCTAAATAAAATTTAATTTTATTACCGTTATACTTATTTTTACATTCATTATAAAATTGTTTTTTGACTTCAATTGTATATAATTTTTCAAAATGATCTTCCATACCAAAAATAGTGTTTCCATGATATGTTCCAGTCTCAATAAAATTTATGAAATTATTCAAATTATCAACTTGTAAATTTTTTTTCAGAGTTGCATAATTTATAGGTGCCATTTTTTATTATATCAATTCAATATATTTTTATTTTTTAAAANATCCTCAAAATTATCATACAATCGTTTTCCAACNATTTTCATAGAACAATTTCTCTCTGCCCATTTATTAGCATTTATGACTATATTATCTAATAATTTTGGATGAGCNAAATAAAATTTAATTTTTTGTAAAAAATTATTCTCATTTATACAAACATAATGTACTCCATCAATTANTTTTTCAATATGTGTTGACTCAATTATTGGAGAAAACAATACACTTTTAGACGCAAGAACTTGTGGATATCTTGCATTAAATAAATCGGTACCATCAAGCCTATATTTTGGTTTTAATTTTGTAATATATTTAGTATAACCGTCTGCAACAGTAATTCTTGAGGAATTTAATAATTTTGAAAAATTAGCAACGGGATCATCTTCACCAAAATATTTATATAATATATCTTTTTCACCCTTACAATCTTTATAATGAGCCGAAGGTGCGTGAAATTTCCTCAAATTTTGTATTTTCATTAATGTTTTATGAACTAACGATCTAAAAGGATATCCCTGATAATGCCACTGTAGATTAACATCATATTTATATGATAAATCTCTGTATTGTGTAAATTTATCATCATAAACATATGGAAATATTATAATTTTTTCCCAATTTCTAGTATTTGGTCTAAAATAACTATTTATTACTTTTTTCATAAATTTTTTAACTTGACAATAAAAAGAAATATATCCAACAACTCCATATAATTTCAAGACATCTTCTCTTTCATTCCATACTTTTATTTTGGAATCTCTTATAATTTCCCAATAATCAGTTATCAAAATCAATTTTGGTATGTATTTATACTTTTTAACATTTTTTAATATTTTTTTATTATCAATGTATTGTGGTTTTGTATTTCCTTTCCCTCCACACCATATTTCCAAATCTGGAACAAAATTTATTTTTTTATAAACTTCATCATATGATTTATCCCATCCAATAAAATTAGGGTAACCTTCACCATAATAACATACATCGCAATAAAGTTCTAATGATTTTTTCCATGTTTCATATGCATGTACATAATATGTACTTTGATTATGAGTTGATATCAATAATATTTTCATATAGTTATTTCTATATTAAAATAGGACGTAAAAAACGTAATCATAAAATATCTATGTAAAATATAAACCTATGTGTGGTATATCTTTAAAACATAAAATTATATTTCTTTCTAATCATAAATGTGGATCAACATCAATTCAAAAATGTCTTCAAAAAAATAATATTATTGATTTAAAATTTAATCAATTCCCAAATAAAACTAATTTACCGAAAAATATAAAACATTCTTTCTATCAAGATTTAATAAAAAATATAAGTTTTAAGGTAATTAAAAATATACTAGATTATGATATCGTTGTGTTCACAAGAAATCCCATAAAAAGAATGATATCTCTATATTTTTATAATAGTGCATTAATTAATAAATATAAAAATGTAGAAAAATCATTGAATAATGATATCAATATTTCTTTGTCAAAAATGATTAAAAAAGATGGTTATAAGTTTAATAGATTCATATATAAATCAAATGGTGAAAAAATATCAAATAAAATGAAAATATTTAAACTAGAAAATATAGATGAATTTTATACTTATTTAAAAAGAAAAAAAGTAAAATTCAAAAGAAATGTGGATAGAAAAAATAAAAGTAAAAAAAAACATGTAGAACTGACACAACAAACAAAAAAATTAATAATAGAATATTTTAGACATGAAATAAAAAATCATTATCCAAAATTAATGAATAATTTGTGAATTTTTTATATTGTTATATTACAAATTATGAAAAAATTATTAATAATTTGTAATGGACCTTCAACTAAAAACTTAGATTGGGAATTTTTGAAACAAAATAAAAATAAAGTTGATACTTTTTGTTTAAACAGTTGTTATAGAAAATTTGAAGAACTTGGATTTTACCCAACATATTTTGGATGTTTCGATTATAAAGTTGGTAAATACCATGAAAAAGAATTTCAAAAATTATTGTTAGATGGAAAAAATGGAATTAAACATTTCTTTTTTCTCAATAATTTAAAACTGAAAGATCCTTTCAAAAGATTGAGAACAGTAACTATTAAAAAAAGTGGAGTAAAAAGATTATCAAACAATCTAAATAATTATAATAATTGGTTAAATAGTGGCGCTAACTCTTTGCAAATATCAATAATGATGAAGTATAAGAATATATACTTAATTGGTGCTGATGGATACAAAAAAGATATTGTAAATGAAGCAAAAAAAATAGGAAATGGTGCTGAATTAATGATGACAAAAACACCAGACAAAAATCCAAATTATTTCTTTGATGATTATCAAAGAAAAAATGATATATTTAATCGAGTTCAACAACAAAAATTTCAATTTCCAGGATGGATAATTGGAAAAATTGTTGCGGGAAGACGTAAAGTAAAAATCCAAAATATGGGAAATAAAAATTACTTACATTTTTTTAGAAACATTGAACTTAATACTTTTTATAACCAAGTTAATAATATGTTAATAAAAGTAAAAGCACAAAAAGGGTTAATTAACCAAAAAAGAAAACAAGCAAATGCCATTAGATTAAAGAGATTAAGAAGATTAAGAAGGTTAAGAAGATTAGGGAGAAATTAGTAACTTGCCCTCGCAATCTTACATTTTATTTGACTTCTCTCAGAAAAATTACAATTGTAACAATTATGTTCGTTATGAAACCATCTATGTAATTCATCAAAATTAGTTACTTTTTTTATAAGTTTATTTAAATTATCAACACTATTTTTTTCCCTTTCTCTTCTAACTTTTATTATATTATCATCTAATCCTTCATCACTTACTCCTATAAAATCAATATTATATTGTTTTGATTTATCCATAAAATATATCCAATTAAATATAAGCTTTGTTCTTTCCAAATGAAAATCAGATGTTATAACTAAAATATTACCCCAATTTCTTATTTTTGAAAAATTAAAAAAAGAAAAATATCCATTAGCTATTGTATCATATGAAAACCATTCTCTCATTATTATATTTTTTGGAATACCATTATCCAAAAGATATTTCACCAAACCAGTTGATTCATGAATAACATATCCATCTGAGTTTGTAACTGGGGGTTTATGATATGTTCCACCACCTAAACAAACAACATAATCAATTTTATCTTTATTTTTTGAATAAAGTTTTATAAAATAATTTAATCTTCTTTTTACCCATTCATTTATTTCACCATTATTATTGAATCCACCTGCTAAAATAAAAACAACATCATATTTCTTATTAAGACTTGTTAAATTAATATTATTTTTAAATTGTTCCTCATAATGAAAACTTATTTTATTCCAATTATTTGGTTTTGAGATAAATCCATCATTACTCATTATTAATTATATTATATCTTTTATTGTCATCATAAACATTTGACATAAGTAGTTTTACTCTATGTAAAAATCTTATTTTTTTTTGTTGAAAATTATTAACGGAGTGATATTTTTTTGTTCTATTTCCACGTAAGGATTTATTATGTGATAAATGTAAAACATAAGGAAAACTTAAAATATTTTCCATATAAATTGTTTTTATATTATTTCTAAATAATCTATATTCCAATTCTCTATCTTCTTTGCCCCATCCAACAATTTTATAATTAAACCCTCCAATTGATTTTATAATTTGTGTATTATATATCCAACAACCACCATATCTTTCAAATTTTTTATTACAATTAGTTTTATGTGTTTGATGTACAGGTAAAACTAATACATTTTTTTTTAAATCTATATAATTACATATTTTTATAAGACGATATATAAAAAGATTATCATAAATAAAATCTACATCATTTGCTAAAAATAGCTCTGTTTCTGTTTTTTTTATTCCAAAATTTAATAACCTTGATCTAGACCATTTAACACCACTTTTAACTCTATAATATTTAATTCTACTGTCAATTGTATTAATATTTAAATTATCATCGCTTTTATCTTCAACAATTATAAAATCAGCATATTCAAAAAAAGATTTTATTTCACTTATATATTTCAAATGAACCAAACCTCTCTTTTTCCTATTTTTAAGAATTAAAATAAATGTTATAAATTTACCATTTGTTCCATAATTATTTATATTCTCCTTAATAATTTCATTGAATTTATATTCTTTTTTATTATAAATATTAAAAATAAAATTATCATTTAATAATTTATTAATAGAATAATGCGCATTATTAATTATAAAATTATAATTATTATATACATATTGTTCACTAGAAATTATTGAATTATTTGTTGTGTATCTTTTATTTATAAAGTTATTATTTTTTGTAAGTTTATTATTCCTTATAATTCTATTAAATTTTTTTATCATATTATTTTTTCTATTTATTAATTTTTCTCTTTTAATTTTATTTATAGTCCTATTTATTCGATTAGTAATTCTTTTAATCTTTCTATTGAGTTGTTCAACTTCACTCATTTAACTATTAATTATACATGTCATTAAATATTTAAGAAATAAATTTATTCTATAATCTATATGTTCAAAGTTCTACTAACATGCCCACCAATGATAAACCGAGTTTCTAATTATACAGACCTATTCAAAAAACATAACCTAGATGTCTTCTGTCCAAAATTCCAACAAACCCTATCAGAAGAAGAATTAATCAATTTAGTCCCTAAATACGACGCTTGGATCATCGGCGATGATCCAGCCACCCACAAAGTCTTTGAAGCAGGAGTTGCTAATAATGGTCGACTAAAAGCTGTCATAAAATGGGGTGTAGGTGTTGACAATGTTGATTT
>JGI10211J34971_10001921_pt1 | contig 17097 bp, 17 predicted proteins | sample Etolagsediment_FD_34971 | JGI IMG/M metagenome (IMG submission 34971) | reverse complement strand
CATCGTAAAGGATGACTGTCTGACCAAATGCTACCGCTGACCATAACCCCAATACTGCCAGCAACCCTTTCATGTTTAGTCCTCCGACTCTGGTTTATGCTCTGGCTCCTCTGCCGGCGCTTCTGGTTGCAAAGACGCTTTATGCGCCTCATAAGCCGCGATGACTTCCGGCGTATGCACTGCCTCGCAGACTGCTTGAACCTCTGCATCCTCTGCGGAGTAATCTTCACCCGCTTGGATAACGTGACGATGAAACGAGCGATTTAGCTCTACGTCATCACGATAGATAACCGTAGCGGTACGCACCTGCACAGCGCGATACGGCCCTACGATTTCAATTTTGTCTACTTCTGTTCTTTCTGTTAATGCCATTTTCGTTTCCTCTTTAGTCCACCTCAATCATCCGAGTGAGGTAATTAAGCTACTTGATAAACTAAGGTAATTCTTGCATTTGCCGATTCGTTGACAATTTGCTGTGGAGACGCGCCCGCATCATCTGCGACGTAATACGGAATGATGTAATCTGTGTTTTGAAACTGTAGTGGCATCAAGCTACTACCACCAGTCCAATTTAGTTCGCTAGGCAACATAGATCCAACAGCATAATTCTCACTAATGCCATTGCTAGAGGTAAATGGCAGTCCGCCGATACGATATGAGCCTGTGCCTGTGGCAGACGAGTATTGGACGATCAGGTTAACATAAACCATTCGACCAATTTTTGTATAGCTTCCAGTTTGCAGTAAATATGTGGTCGTTCCTGCTGTAGTGGAACCAGAAACTGTTGGTGTAAATGTCCCTTCCTCGTAATCGTCTAAATGATTAGCCGCACCAGTACCACCAAGGTATGCGCCGCCTGAGAGGTAGAGGTCTTGAAATCTCTCTGATGGAGCCCCTAAATCAATTACATCATCTACACTTGCGCCTGCAACCATTGGTGCAACTGCATTAGTACCAAATTGAAGGCCAGCATGGTTTGCGACAGAACCGCTTATAAATAAATTATCTGAATTTATAACACCAATATTCCCCACAGTGGTGCCGCTTTTGCGGAATTGTGCAACGTCGCCATCAGTGCCTGTCCTGTTTAATGTCATAGGCTGGCCGCTTGCGCGGGTTCCCAACAAAGCACCGTCGGCGTTAAGTTGACAGCCCGCAACCGTAATGTCGTCTGAAGTTTTCCCAACCAGCACGTTGCCGCTGGCATCTAGCGTCATGCTGTCAGAAAAACCATAGTTTCTGGCTTGGAACACCAAGTTGGCGGTGTTGTTGTCTGCGTTTAGCCTGCTGACAATGCGTGAGCCAGCGTAACCACCCGACGAATTTGTGATCTGAAACTGTAGTCCAGCGCCATAAGAGGCGTTATACACACCAGTTGTGGTGACTCCGGCTACGATGCTATTTTGGTCGCCAGTGTTGGTTGCTCCAGTGTTACGCAGGATTTTTGCAGTGCCAACCACATCCAAGGCCACAGTAGGCAAAATCGTACCAATACCAACATTCTCAGACGCATCAATCGTAATCGCAGTGCTTGTGGCGTTATCGTCGATGCCTGTGGAGGTGAACCCTGTCAGCGTTCCGACAGAAGTGATGTTTGGCTGTGCAGCGGTTGTCAGCGTTGCTGCTATTCCAGAATCAGTCACCGTTAGTGCCGTAGAAGTGGCGTTATCGTCGATGCCTGTTGACGCAAAATTCGAGATTGTTCCGCCGTCAATGTCATCGCCCGAGATCACGTTGTCGCCGAATGAGACGCCGTTCGCGAATGTCGCCGTCGCGTTAACGGTCAGTGTATCGCCGGAAGTGTCTCCGATGGTGACGTCGCCGGTCATAGTGACATTGGACGCCTCGCCGGATACGTTGAGGAACCGAGAATCCGCGTCCGCCTTCGAGTAGACGTCAAGGTTTGTCCGGGCATCGGATGCGGTTGTCGCCCCGGTGCCGCCCTGGGCGACCGCCAGAGTGCCGTCGACAGTTTTAGCGCCGCCGATATTGACCGTCCAGGACGCGATCGTCCCGCTTCCAGCAAACCCAAAAACATCAACGACCAGGCTTGTCCCGCTGTAGCTGGTCACAATACAGTCGAGGAAATTGGTGTCCGGGTTAGCAGCGTCCGCGATTCGCAGCGGAGTGCCGGCCTGGTATGGCTTCCCTGAGCTCACCGTGAAGGTTTTTGATCCGGTGCCGATGGAGGTGGAAGTCGTCGATGTGTCGTTATAGATGTCCCCGGCGTGAGTGACAAAATCCTCGAATGCGTCGGGTAATCCGTCGACGTAATTGGTACCCTCGAAATCCGCCAGGGTATACGTTCTGCCGTTTAATGTGACCGGATATGCCATTAGATCAATTCCTCTATTTCAAGTTGTCGCCCGTAATACTCCATCGTTCGATTCTGGATCGGGGTCGTCGAGACTAGGCGCCCGTATATGTTCTGCGTGACAAATGTCGCTTCATCATTCGGCTGCGGGATCACTAGGATATCTTTCGCAATCCCGCGCCGACGGTCGATGCTATTAAAGACGTTCGAGAAAATCTCCGCCTCCGGGATGTTTATCAGCTCAAAAGACACCCGCCGGAATCGCTCGACCTCATCGATGAACGTCTGCCCCCCTCGTGATTTTACCACCCGAGACTCGTCAACGAACTCAAATTCAGCGCCGAATGAATAATTTTGTGACGGTCTATATGCCGGCCCGGATATCAGGCGCCCGATTTCAATATATCCATCGGTGTTGGTGGGGTCGACAATATCAATCCGCAAATACTGGGCGACGACCGGGCTCGTCAATACTCGATAAGTCGAGATCGTATAATCCGCCGCAACCGATGGGTTCAGGAATCCGCCCCAGGAAAAAACACCCCAGGGAAGCGTTCCGAACTCCTCGATGATCGGCCAGGCTTTCGCCGTTCCGCTGTCATAAACAGTTGTCGAAAAATCTGACACCGTAGACAATCTGACCCGCACCGTTCCCGACTGCGTGATGTTGTGGCGGATAATTGCGACAAAATCGATCACCTTGCCGGACCCAAAATTCGCGTCGATCTGGATCGTTGTCGCCGCATCGGAGCGGTAAACCTTGACGAGCTGGCGATCCTGCACGTTTGCGATCGGCAGCGTTGAAACCTCCGAATCAGCCGTCAGCGATGTCGCATCATCGATGCGGTTTTCGCTTGAAATCATCATGCTCGACATATCAGCCCCACAGCTCCAGCTCTACTTCATTGACCGCCGCGTCCTCAAAAAGCGACACAACCGAAAACAATTTCCCCGAATCGAGAGAATACCGCGAAAACGTCACCTTTACGACGTCCCCGAGCTTCAGCGTAAACGGCTGCGCCTTGCAGCGGATTCGATAAATGTCCCGTTGCACCTTGTAAAGATTCAGCAGCCGGGTCGCCTCCGCCGATGCCCCGGCCGATGCGGCAAATGCCGAATCGAGCTCCAGAAACTTCGCATTTGGGTAAATCGCCGCAACGGCCGAGTCGGTCGCGACTACGCTGGCGCCCTCCCGCTGGAAAAAATCAGGGTCCGCTGCGCCACTATCGAGCGCGTCCTCGTCGAATACGGTGTGATTTTTCTTGTATTTCACGATGACCGTCGACGTCGGGATTTCGGTTGGCAGTCGCTCCAGCTCGATGATATTGGTCGAGTCCAGCTCGAGGTCCGGCGTACCGCTGGCAACCGCCACCCGGCCGACGTTGAGCTTGCCGGATCGGTCGAATCCATAAAATGCGCCGACTGTATTGGCGATATTGTCGAGCGTGTTCAGGATGTTCGACCTGGTGGGGATATAAGCGCCCACCGGCGCGCTGTTCGCCGTATTGAGATCGGCAAATGATGCGGTATCGAGATCATCGGGATCGGTCAGTCCGCCATATTCAGCCGCCAGGAACCGAATGATATCGGCAGCGGTCTCCTTGTATGTGCCGCCCGGCTTGGCGCCTTTAACGTCGCACGTTAAATTCCCGGCGACTGCCGCCGTCATGGTGAAGCGCCCATTCGTCAGGTCGGCGGTGAGGTTGGTCGTCGCGACTCCATTCTCATATACCGCGACAATCGATTCGATCTGCCCGTCATGCACCTGGTACACCTTCGCGGCCGCGTTCGAGTCATCGACCAGAATCGGCGTGATATTGAATACCTCCCCCAGGCAGATCGGTTTCGCGACGCCCTCCATAATCGCCGAACCCTCATTCCCCCCGGTGCCGGCGTAGGTATTCGGCGGAAATGTGCGCGTGAACTTATCCTGGCCGTCGCGAATCACGACCCGGAGAACAAGGTCGTCGAAGTCGACTGACTTCGATTGTCCCTTGAATATGGTGAAGTGCTGCGACAGATTGGCACCCTTCTCGCCGACCTTAACCTCGACCTCGCGGTTGTCCCAGGCATACCCAGCAAATGCGTCCAGACCGCCGTCGGCATTCGCCAGCTCAATCGCCCCGAACGATGGCCTTGATTCTCCGCCGATCTTCGAGGATGTGAACATCGCGCGTTCAAAATTCAGCGCCTCGATCACTCTGGGCTCGAAGTAAGTGCTCGCCGGGGTTTCAGACGGAGCCGATACATAGCCGCGATCCGATAGGTAAACCGTGACCGTCGACGATGTGCCGGGGTCGTAGGGCTTCAAAATCACAATATACGATTTGGCCGCGTATGGATTTTCGACCAATTCGGCGAGAGTTGTGGCGACCATTATTGTCGGCCACCCGCCAGCGCACGACCCGATTCGATTCTGGTGAATTGCCTGCGAAGGTCGACGATCTCGTCGCGCACCTCATTCACGGCCTTGATCAAGTCCTTGCCGCCCCGGTCATTGATTGGGGAAACCGTGCCGCCTCGACCGGGGATAAACAGCTCCGGACCATCCTCTCCGACTATCGACGCCTGGCCGCGCTCGAGCGGTCCACCGAACTGTCGGCCCTGGACATATAGAGACCCACCCGCCACCGCGTCGGCCTTGTTGAATAAGGTCTTTACATGATCATCGAAGCTAAAATCCAAAATCATGTTCTGGAGATTTGTGATCATCTTAATCAGCTCGTCGATCATGCTCTGCGAAAATGGTTCCGAAAATTCATCGCTCACATTCGGGAATGTGCCACCCTTGAAAATGGCCTCTCGGATGCGGTCGAAGATATTGCCGTCTGTCGGTGCTTCTCCGCTTTGTGCGATATCCACCAGACCGCCGAATACACCTTCGAGAATTTTATCGACGATCTCCGTCACATAACTAACATCAAAAACGGATGTCCCGCCGAATATCTGCTCGGTCACCGCATCGATTGCCCCGGTAACGCCGTCCTTGATTGCTTGCTGGAATGTCTCCATCGTGACCAGGATCGTTTTGATCACATTCTGGATTCCCTCGATATTTCCCGCCGGTCCAAAGTTTCCGAAATACTGACTGAAAAACTCGAACCAATCGAAGTTATCAATCGACCCAGAAAAGCCGCCAAATAGTCCGCCCGATGCGAAGCCGGGCATTCTGCCGGAATTGATTGCATCAAAAAAAGATGAGCCGAACTTGCTGACCGAGCTTGCTCGAATAACATATTCGCCGTCGGACAGCATAGCCGGGACGCGATCCGCCGTCGGCCCACCCGGACCGCTCACTCTCCCGCCGGTAGCAAATCCCTCAACCATGCCGCCATCGCGCAATCCTGGGATCAGGTTTTTCAGAAAGCTAAGACCAACCGACGCGATCGCGGCGGCGGCAATCTGCTCAAGTGTGCGGATGATCGCATCCTTGAAGCTGGAAAAACTACTCAGCGCGCCAGAGAAAAAACCGCCCAGCGCATTGGTCAGATTTCCAAGCGCGGCGCCAAATCCTCCCAGCGCCGAGCCGCTCCCCCCGAATAAACCTTTAACTGCATCGCCAAACGCAGTCACCGGAGCCGTGCCGAAACAGTTGTCGATCGCGGGTTTTACGCCCCCGGCGCCGAGCAATTCATCGATCAGACCTCCAAGCGCGCCAGAACCGCCAACAATGCCATCAATCTCGTTCAGGAATTCACCGACCGGGGTCGCGTCGAATGAATCTTTTATCATGCGCTCGAAATCGGTCAGCGTGGAATCGTTAAGCTCGGTGATTTCCTCTCGTACGCCCTTCACGGCTCGCGCGTGTTGATCCGCCGAAATGGCTCCGCTTGCCAGCAATGCGTCATAGTCCGCGAGATCTTGGTTCAGCTCGGCAATCTTTCGCTCGACCGCCGTCGCTTCCTCGAGTAACTCCCGTTGGTTTTCAGTCATTGTCGAGGTCGCTTGTATCGCCTCGACCAGCTCGCCACCGAGAGACTCCAGCTCCATCTCAAGGGCGCGAACTTGGTCCGAATTTTCGCCGAATATCTCTTTCGAATCGGCGAGAACCACGTTCAAGTTGCTGATTTTTTGGCGTATCTTCTCGACCTCGCTTTCGACGCCGGTAAAGTCGCTCGCCAAAACCTTGACCATCGCTCGGTATTCTTCGATGCCGATCTTTCCGGTTTCAAACTGATTTTTGAGGATCGCCATCTGGGCGGTGTAATCCTCGAGGTCTTTCTTCGGTTTTAGTGCTTTCTCGCGCAGTTGCTCGAGCGCGACGCGGAACTCATTGGTCCGCAATGTTGCGTCGATTTCCTCGTCGGCAACATGGTCAACCGCGTCAGCAAATGCCGGGAGCTCTCGCCGCTCGGCCGTGACGACGATCTCTTGCAATTCTTCAACCGCTCCGGCAAATTCATCGGTCTGAACTTCCGCGCCTTCGGTACTTTTCTCGAGGAGCCCGAATTTTTCCGCTATCTTTTGAAGGTCGCCAGTAAATGCCGCGACCCCGACAGTCACCGCCGCGATGGCCGCGCCGATTGCCAGAATCGGAAGCGCGGCCGGTGCCGCTGCAACGGCCAGCCCTGCGAGCGCGGTCGTTAAAGAAACGAGACCGCTGACTACCCCGGCGAACTTTATCGCCGCCCAGGCTGCGGCAAACGCCTTCACCGCCGTCACGATCGTCCCCAGGTTGTCGAGCATCCACTGAAGGCCGGTCAGCAATCCCTCGGTGATCTGAACAATCACCGGCGCGAGCTTTTCTGATAGCTCCTGCAACACCGGGGTCGCCTCGCCGAGCCCTTGAATCATCGCGACCTGGACCTGGCGCTTCATCAGCTCCATCGTATCGTTGAATTCTTCAATCGCCGGGACAGCAGTGTCGTCGATCTCGAGGCCGAGCTCCTTCATTCGGCGCTCGGTTTCTTCCAGCGATTCGCTGCCGCCCTCGAGCATATTGACCATCGAGGCGCCTTCGCTATCGAATAGCTTGAACGCCAAACGCAAACGATCCGCCGGGTTTTTGACCCCTTTGAATGCGTCCGCGAGAACCTTCATCCTTTCGGATAGTGGCAGCTTCTGGATATCTTCGGCGCTAATCCCCAGCTCGATAAGGGCATTTTTCGCCTCGCCCGTCCCCTGGGCGGCTTCCGCTGTCCTGCGGACAAATCGCTGGAGTGCCATGTTTGCCGTATCGGTGGAGATACCGGCAAGCTCGGCCTGAGTCTGGAATTTGAAAAGCTCGCTCGAAGTAACGCCGAGCTTTTGTGATGTCTTGCCGAGAGCATCGGCAGTCTGGAGCGCATTGCGCGCCATGAGACCGAAACCGGCGGCGCCGGCTGCTGCGGCCAGCGCCCCGGTCATTCCGCCGAGTGAGCGTTTTAGATTGCCGATAGCCTTATCGGTATCGCCCAATCCCTTTTTGACATTCTTGACGGCTTTCGAGGTCTGATCAACGCCCTCGAATATGACCTTTATGACCTGATTTGCCGCCATTCATCGCCTCTTTTCTTTGCTTTTCAGTTTCTTCCGCTTGTAGCTGAAAGAAAATTGACCATTCGATGAACTCCTCGACCGACATTTCGGCCTCGAGCTGGGCGACGGTCTTGCCCAGTTTCTCAGCCAGCACAAAACGAAATCGCCTGTCGGCCGATTCCTTTAGTTTCCCTCAAGCGCCTCAGCATCGGTAGACATGATTTTGTTCGCGATTCTGGCGACGATAGTTGCGTCAACATCCTCTCGGAGTGCGCGCTTATCTTCGATTGTGAAGATCTTATCGCCGTTCTCGTCGACCAATTTCATAATCAACAATTCGGCCAGGGTGTCCGCGTGGGATTGCTTCTCCGTCAAATGCTGGAGTCGCCCCTGGTCGCGCAAGGTAAAGGGCGACGAGTACGCGACCAGCGGCCCGTCCTCGTCACCCCATTCCTCGACTTCGATGCGCTTTAATGGCTTTGCCTTGAAATGATCGGTCGCGCGCGATATGACGCGAGACTTTTCACCCTTGGCGGCCATTATTGCACTGTGCCTTCAGTCAATGCACCGTCGCCCTGGAGAGACAAGGATGCCTCGACCAGGCCATCGAATGAGCTGTTGATCGTGCGACCAGTAACAATCGCCGCACCAGACAGCAAGTGATCGCCAGCTGTCGATCCTTCGATCTGAAAGTTTACAGTGACCTCACTCCCCACGGTGAGAGCGCCCTGGCCGCTGGTGTCGGTATCGTCGAAAAATACATCGACGGAACCACTCCAGCTTTTGAGCGATGTTTCAAATGTGCGATAAGTGTCGCCCATTGAAGTCGACTCGATGGTGTCCATTGTCTCGTCTACGCTAAAAGATCGGATCTCCGCAATCGCGTTGGCTCCGACTTTAACGGTCCCGCTGTTGCCCGTTAGTGTTGCCATTTAGTTTGCCTCCTCGGCTTTCGGTGTTGCGGCTCGATCTTTCGATTTTGCCTTTGGTTTGCTGGCCGGCTCAGTTGTCCAGCCGTTCATTATGAGCCGACCCGCATCGACTTCATAAACCGTTATCGGGTCGCCACCTTTAGGCGGCCACACCTGAATTCGTTTCGCCATGTCTTGCTCTCCTTTATGCGGCAGTACCGACCGCGTTTTCGACGGTCACATAATCGACCTCGATGCTGATTTTCCCGGTCGCGATAGGTTGCTCACCTTCGCCGGAAAAATCGGCCTGAAAACTAGAGACCCGCGTATCTTTCGCGAGTCCGCCTCGAGTTAAATCCGCCGCGAGTGCCTCCTCGACTTCCTCGCTGATTGTATCGAGATCGTTGTCAAAATTCGAGACCCCCTTGACATAACAATCGACAGTAACCGTCAGCGTTCGCAGTTGGGTCCTGGGGGGGTTGATTGTCTGCGGCGCGATCTCCTCGGAATCGGTATAAATCGCCAGGCCGGGGAGCTTGCTGGTCTCCATAGGGTAAACCCTGGAGCGGAACACATTGCTCCCGGTTGTCGTCAGCCCGGTCAGCGCCGTCACTACATTGTCGCGGATTTGTTTGCGAACGTGAGCCATTTACTGTTTCTCGAGCTGGAGCATCGTAACGCCGGTCCCGTCGTCCATTACGACCCGGATCAGATAGCTTGTCGCGTTTACTGTCAGCGCATCACCTTCCGCCGCCGATGCGACATCGCTGGTTTTGCACTGGAAAATGGGCGCGCTTGATGCAACCGGGACAAATCCGCCGGCCTCTACCGGCTCGAATGCGTCGTCAAATATGCCGGAGATCGTCGTCGCAGCTCCCCCCGCCGGGGTATAAGTTGCAGACACGGCGAAATCATCGGAATCGAAAAATACCGCGCGCTCGGTGTCTGTCTCAACGGCCACTTACTTCGCCGCCTTTTTCCTGGTTGCTTTCGGCTTTGCTGCGCGGGTATCCGCGTCGACTTCATTTGCCTCGGTCCAGGCTACCGCCCGACCGCGAGATATCAGCCAGTGAGCATCGGCGTCGCTTACTTCGAGCGCCCTGCCGGCCTCCTGGTGCTCGCCCTTCCAGGCGATTGAACTAACGAGCTTCACTTTCATGTTATGACCTCAAAAAATAAAGGCGCCCCGAAGGGCGCCGTTTCGACTATTAAGTCGTGACGTCCAGAATCGCAGCGAACGATTCCGCATGACGGACAGCGACATCAATGTCCTGATACATCGCGATTCGGGTCGCGCCGGTAGCTGATCCGGTGTAGGGATCAACCAGCACATCGAGACCGCCGAACATGCCGATCATCAGGTCATTGAAGTTTCCGAAGATTATAGCCGAGCAAACACCAGAGCTGGTTCCTTTGGTCAAATCCGAAGGAACAAGCGTCGAGCTTGCTACGTTGTAACCCAGCAGGGTGTTGCTGTCGTTCAGGATGAAGTTACCCTCAACACCGCTCGCCTGGCGCGGAGTCTGACGCATAGCACCGACCACTTTCGGGTTGGTGAGGTATGCCAGATTTCCAGCCAGCGCGTTGTCGATGGCGACTTCCTTCTCGAGGTCGACCAGCTTGGCGTAAGTAACCGCACCGCCGTTGTTGCCCATTACAACGGAACCGATGCCGCTGGTCTGGGTGATGCCTTCCGGCTCGTTAGAACCGCCGCCCTCGATTGCCACTTCGTCAATCTTCGCCGCGAATTGGCGGGTCAGATCGTCGCGGATCACCTGCTCGACGCTGGGATCAGATTGCATTGACAGCTTGCGAGAGATATCAACGTACTGAACCAGAGTCTTGGGTGACATCGTTACCTGTCGGAAAGTCGGAGCGCCTTCAGCACCGGGCGCCGCGTTCTCAGCGACAAAGCCGACTGAGGTCTTGGCATTCAGTGCAGGAATGGCGACGTCGCCCTTCAGTCCTTGCATCATGCGAGCGCCCAGGCTAGAGATCACCAGGTTCGCGCGAAGCGCGTCGATGAACTCACCGCCAAGGTGGTCGGTTGGCTTCAAAAATCCGCCGGCGGCGTTGGTGCCGACCGTCAAATCCCGCTTGAAGATGCTGGAAGGAACGTAGAAACCGCGCGGCTCCTTGCCATATCGCTTGGCAAGCTCCTCCGATACCTCACGCTCGAAGCCGTCAAATCGGCCTGTCTGCGCTGATCGGATTGCGTTGATCAAGCTATATTGTCGCTCCTCTTTTGGTGTCAGCTCAACGTCAGCGACGTCCAGCGGCTTGTCGGCAATCTTGTCCAACAAAGCGCCCCGGAACTGCGCCAATGTCATGCCCTGGCGGATAGCGTCGTCAGCGAATGAACGCTGATTGTGCTTGGCGGCCAGGCCGAGCATTTCGTTTACTTCCTTGGATCGTTCGGCAGCGGCTTCCGCGCGTACCTGATCCAAATCGATTTGGTTTTCTTGTTCCATGATAGGAACCTCCTTTTCGATGGGTTTAATGGTAGCGGTGTCGGATACCTCGACCGAACGCCCCACACCGACCGACGGGTCGGCGGGAAGTGAAACGATAGAGACCTCCATGATTTCGGCATCGATTACTCGGAACAAATCCTGTTCGTCCTTGTCCCTTTCCATTCGCCGAACTTTGTACCCGATCGAGACATTCGAGCGAATGCCGTCGAGCACATCCTGATAAACCTCGTCAGCAAGCGCACCCTTTCCAAAGCGCACCGTCGCCCGGAGACGCCGGGCCGATCCGTCGAGATTTACGGATTCAATGACCCCGATTTGTCGTTCGGGGTCGTGATCTAATAGCAGCGGCGCGCTGCCGGATCGTAAAAATTTAAGGTCGAGCGTTTCCTCGGTGTGAACAATCAGCTCGCGACCGAATGATCGCTCGACTTCCTGCTCGCTCGAGACGGACATTTGAACGCGCCGGTCGTCTTTCTCCTCGACCTCGGCGTGTTCCATCCGATGAAATACCTCGGATTTCGAGAGGCGCTCCTCGTCGTAATCGTCGACGGCCTCCACGATATCAGGCTCGTCCGCCGCTTCCTCCTCGGGCATAGATTTCCCGAATGTGATGATGATCTCGTCGTCGGTCTCGACGACGTTTTTGATATGTCGCTGTTCCACTGCGCGATCTCCTGATTCTTCCATCTTGCCAGTATACTCCGCCGCTTTCTCGCTTTCATCATCTGACGCCAGCGGATGACCGTCGGGGAATAAGTCGGTGTCATGTTTGCCGCCCTGGAATCGGTCGTTCTTCATTGCAAACAAAAACGAATTAACCCTGGCATATCCCCACTGTTCCGGGGAGCTCACGCCAGGGCGAACCGAGCCGGGGTTTGTCTTATACGCGCCGATCCCGCGCTCCATTACTTCGCGCAACATGGCAAGCGTAACGCGGCGGAGCGGATCGTCGCCCACCTCCTCGTTGTGCTCGTCGCGCTTATTCTCGAGTGCGGTCTCGACCTGATCGGAGAGCTGGCGGTCCTCTTTCTTGCCTTCCAGCTTTTTGATCAGCTCGAGAATCGCGTCCTTCATGCCTTGCTCGCCCAGGGTGCCAATGACACCCCATTTCATTTGAGCGACGACGCCGGCGATATTGCTTTTGTTCGGCTCCTCGCTCGATAGATGGGCGCCATCCTCAAAATGACGCGCGGCCCAGGCTTCCCGCTCTTTGATCCAGTCCAACACCGAGCCAGCCTCATCGCCATCGCGCGCGCTTCCCCACAGCCGGAACGCATCATTGCCCCGGACATTCCCGCCGAGCGCCCAAACCTCGGAGTTGAATTCCTTGATGTTCTCCGCGAATTCACGGTCGAATTGCGGATATTCGGAATTGCGAAGCGATATCTTCTGGTCGTCGCCTTTCTTCGGAAAGTCAGTCGCCATCGGGCTCCTCCGTCATCGCGTCAAACGATTCGCCGGTCATTAAGTTGATCTTGCCGGGTCCGTATGGCGATTGGCCGCCGCCAAACGGCTCGAATGCCAGCTTCAGGCCGAACTGTTCGGCGAGCTGTTTGTCTCTGGCAATCTGCGCGAATACTTCCTCGACATCGCGCCCGTAAATGTTCGCGACATCCTGCATTGAGATCAGCCCGTTTGTCAGTGCGACAACATGGGCGGAAATCTCTTTTTGCGGATCGACCCATTGGAAGCCGCGCGGTCGGAACTGCGAAGCATCATAAAACTTGTCGAACTTATCGATGGGCAGATTCACCCGCCCAATCGTGAAAGCATTGGTCAGCCATCGCTGATAAACCGGCATGACAAAATGCGCGATCATATAGCTCTGGATCGTTTTGTAAAAATCGCGGTCCTCGATGCTACCCTGGCGGATGCTGGAGTAGCTGGTTTGCGTCAAATCATTCGCCAGAGAATGATATGAAACCCCCAGCCCGGACGCGATGCCGCGCAGAATCGACTTTTCAAAATCGCCGAACGCGGTCGTCGGATGCGATGGGTCCCAGGGCTGGAATTCGACATCTCTGGGGAGCTGGAAAAACGTGCCGGGCTCCGCGTCAGTGATCGGGACCACATTGTCCTCGAGATCGTCACCCATAAACCCATCGCCAGAGCGCGAGATGAAAAAGCCCATCTTGCTCGCCGCTGTCCTGGCGGCAACCAGCTCCGCCTCGCGATAGCCATGCAGCATTTTCAGCGATGTCAGCGCCGTCGACATCCAGGGAACCCCGCGCGTTTGCTGGGCTCTGTCTGGCATATACAAATGAAGGATGCTATCCGCTTCGACCCGCTGAGTGCGGCGATCATACTGGTGGAATTGGTAGTCGCCAGGGTGCTCGGTCATCATGTGATAAGCGACCGGGCGCCGGTATTGATCGAACTCGACGCCCATTCTGATCTCGTTACCATTTGGCGCGCGCTCGTTTTTCTCCTCGTCGATCAAATCAGGCTCGAGGAATTCGAGAGCGAATCGGTCCTGGTTGCCGTCATAATTGACAAAGCGCACCAGTGCCTCGCCGTCGCGCGCCATAGACTCCGCGACCATCGCCTGAGCGTCGGTAAATGACAGACGCCCGTCGACAGTGCAATTTCCGACGCGCGTCCAGCGCGCCCACTCCTGCTCAATGATCGAGTTGCCGATCGTGTCCAGGCTGCCGTCGACATTGGTTGCCTTGACCTGAAGCGTCGCGCCGCGTTCGCCGACGACGTTGGTTTTTACTAGATGCAAATACCGCCGCGCATATTCGTTATTGCGCGCCAGCTCCCGACAGCGGTTTCGCAGCGTTTTGAGTGAATAACGCAGCTCGGAGTCCGCCGAGCGTTGCGAAGTCACAAAATCAGAAAACAGCCGCCCGGTCGAAGCGCCATCGAATCCGCGCTTTTTGATCGGCTTCGGCTTCCGGCGGAAAATGTCAAACATTCCCATCAGATGAATCTCACTTTAACCGTGGCCGACGTTTTGCGACCGAGCTTGATTTCCTCGAGGCGCTTGGTTCTGTTGACCTCGGATTGATAATAGTCGCGCCATTTGACCAGCTCATCGATGGAGAGTTTGGTCAGACTGCGACCCTGGATCGAATAATTTGCGACGTCGGAGTCGGCTCGACCCTCGAGCAGCGATTCGATTTTTGTCAGCATTTTCTCGGCATGAGTGCGCGGGTCGCTGTTGTTGACATCAAGGTCAACGATTGCCGTGAACGCGCCGCGATCCACCACGATCCGATTGCTGTCGGAATTGCGGACAATTTCGAGTTGCCAGTGATAATAGCCCGGATTGAAATCCGCCGATGTGGTCGAGTCAGCCGTGAAAAGATAGGCGCCATTCGACGCGGTGCCGGTGATCTGTATCTCACTTGCCCCGCCGCCGGTAATCCGGGCGACATATGTGGCGGTGTAGTCGGCGGTCGGGTAGTCGGTCGTCAGGTCTGACCGCTTCCATTGAATATAGTCGCCGACGACGATCTCGGACGGTTCGCCCTCCGGCGCGGCTGCGGCATCAAATAGGTTTGCCAATTCCTACCTCCAGTTATTAACGAATCCGCCCGATTTTCTTGAATTCGCCGGTTGCTTTTTGCGCTCGGGTCTTTCACCGCTACCATTGATTCGCTGGTCCGCGATTTTGTCCGCTAGTATATTGACATTGAGACCGGAAATATATAGCGCCGCCATAGCATAACATCGAACGTCGAGAGCTTCATTCCTTCGGCGTTTCTTTACCCATTGGCGTTTCGCATGGCCGCGAATGTATCGAGTGACGAGCTGCTCCGCCGTGAGCTGGAGAAAATACTCGGGATCACGATTGTCGGGAAAGTGACAGTATCCAGGTCCGGGCTCGGTGATCTTCAGCCGGCCATAAACCAGCTCTTTCGCAGTGTCCGACCCGACCGGATATAGCCTCACCTTGCCGATATTGTTTTTGCTCGGGCGCCCGACCAGCGGACGACCTTCACCGCCGACACCCTTGATCCCAAACACCCGCCGCGCCTCGCGCGTTTTGATGTATCGATAAGTCGCCTGGGTGTGATGTCCGCCGGTATCGATGCAAGTCGCGCGAACGCCCAGCTCGCGACCGTCGGCGGTTTCATAGCTGGCGAACAGTACCGCGTCCAGGTCAGCCCACACTTGGGGGGCACTGGGGTCGCCGGGGAGAACCATATACTCAAGCGACCAGGTTTCCTCGTCCCGCCCGACACCCACCAGCTCCAGCTCGAGCCGGTCGTCCTGGACGTCGACCCCGGCGACGACCGTAACGACCTCCGCCGGCCAGGTCTCGCCCCAATCCTCCGCGCGAGTCTCGAGCATATCCTGATCAACGCTGTCGCCCGATTCCTCCCAAGTTTCCGCCAAGGAAACATTCACAAAGGTCTGGAGATCGCCGCTTCGCTTTTTCTCGAGGAATGATTGCGCGATATCGCCGAGCTTTCTGAAACACGAATATAGCTCGTTCAGGTGATAGCTGGCATGGCCTCGGAACTCTCTCGCCCCTCGCCATTCGCCGCGCCTGATCGCCGCGATGCGCTCGCCGTCTGACCACATAACGCCGCACCCGGTGCAAGCGTATTTTGCGGTCTCCGGTTGATCCTCGTCCCAGATGACGCTCGACCAGACCAGTTGCTGGCGGTGATCACAGCTCGGACACGGAACGTAGAAATGTCGCTGATCCCCTTGGACATAAGAGTCCTCGATCCAGCTTGCATTTTTGATCGTTGGCGTACTGATCTCGAGGAGCTTCCGCCGGTCGCCAAATGTGGCTGCGCGCTGCCAGAGTAGCGACACCGGATGACCCTCTTGGCTTTTGTCATAGCCGTCAGTCTCGTCGCAGACAATGAAAGGCGCCGAACGGCCGCGCATTGTTTTGGGTGATCCCGACCAGGAGAACATCAAAAAGCCGCCGGGGTATGACTTCATGCGCTGATTGTTCACGCCCTCCCGGCCGCGCGGCTTCGCGATCAACGCCTGGAGCTGGTCGTTACTCTCCACCAACGGATTGAATTTGGTCTCGATCCAAGTCGAAAGATCACCTTGCGACGGCTGCATCATTATTTGGCTTTGCGGGTCTTGCCCGATCTTGAACGCCTGGGCGCATAGCGCGAGCATCGTTTTCCCGACCTGGGCGGACCACATGAGCGTGATTCGCTGGCATTCCGGGTTAGCGGTCATATCCAGCGGCTCGCGCTGGTATGGCGCGTGATCGAATCGAATCAAGCCGGGGACCGCGTTACCAATCGGGACGCGGACATTCTGCTCCGCCCATTCGCTCGGCTTCAGATTCGGCGGCGGCTTTAGATGACGCGCAGCGGCGCCAATAGTCCGCCGCAATCCGTCGAAGTTGTCGAACTCACTCGTCATCGTCATCCGGCTCCAGGTCGAAGTCGCCGAGCGCCTCGAGCGCCTGATCGAGCTCCTTCAGAATCACGGCCTTGATCCGAGTCTCGTTTGACTCGCCGATGATCGCGGTCGCCACCCGGCTCGGGACCGAGCGGATGTTCGTTTTAATCTCGGCGAATGTATTGGCGAGAGCGCGCTCTAGTTGCGCCAGTGGCACGACCTCGCCGCGTACCTTCGCCAGCTCGAGCTCGACTTTTGCGGTCTCCGCTGCGAGCTTGCGGCGCTTCAGCTCGCGCTCGTCGGCCTGGTCGCCACCGGCGGCGGATTCCTTGGCACGTTGCTCGAGCCATGCGGAAACCTCCGCCGTGTTGATCCGCCAGGGCTTGCCGCGACTGCCGCGCTCGGAGACCGGCATCCCGCGCTTGATCCAGGCGTCGACCGTAGTATGTGACACACCAAACAGGTCGGCGACCTCTTGGCGTGTTACGTTTTTACCCCTTGTTGTTACCGGCATTCACACTCCCGTTACTTTTGGTAACACTTCATTATTCCCGAAATGCAATTTCCTCGCAGAATGCAAAGACCGCGCTCGCGAATCACCAGATCGGAAGAGCGT
>JGI10211J34971_10001920_pt1 | contig 17099 bp, 14 predicted proteins | sample Etolagsediment_FD_34971 | JGI IMG/M metagenome (IMG submission 34971) | reverse complement strand
ATATATTTAATAAAAATCAACTGTTTGGGGAACGCAACAACATGAGTGATCCAAGACCAAACCTCACCAATATCGATGCGCCTTCCGATTTCAGAGATCGGATTTCGTCCATAGACGATCGTGGCAAGCGAAAATGGATTTTCCCGCGAAAACCATCTGGCAGGTTCTACACTGCCAGGAACTGGTTCTCCTATTTTTTACTGGCACTCATGTTTGCTGGACCCTTTTTGACCATCAATGGTCGCCCCGTTCTGCTTCTCAATATTGTCGAACGAAAATTTATCATCCTGGGCATGGCCTTCTGGCCACAAGACAGTTATATCTTTGTGCTGGCGACTCTTACCTTTGTGGTGGGAATCATTTTGTTCACGGTCATTTTTGGCCGCTTGTTCTGTGGCTGGGCCTGCCCCCAAACCATATTTATGGAAATGGTCTTCCGAAAGATCGAATATCTGATCGATGGGACTGCCAGCCAGCAACGCAAGCTGGCAGCCATGCCCTGGAACGCCACAAAAACCTTCAAACGGGTTCTAAAGCATGGTATCTTCTGGCTGCTTTCCTTTATCATTGGCAACACCTTTCTGGCCTATATCATCGGCAAGGATGAACTGTTTGCCATTATTTCTGAGCCCGTCTCGGCACACATGACCGGCTTCCTGGTCATGCTTGCTTTTTCCAGTGCCTTCTATTTTGTGTTCGCACACTTTCGGGAACAAGTCTGCACACAAGTCTGTCCTTATGGTCGTTTTCAGTCAGTCCTTCTGGATGACAAATCCATTGTGGTTGCCTACGATTTTGTCCGGGGTGAACCCCGGGGAAATCCGCGCAAGCAGAGCCCCGAAGAACTGGGTGACTGTATCGACTGTCATCAGTGCGTGGATGTTTGCCCCACCGGGATTGATATCCGGAATGGGACGCAACTGGAATGTGTCAACTGTACCGCCTGTATCGATGCCTGTGATTCGGTCATGGATAAGGTGAAGAAACCGCGTGGGTTGATTCGCTATGATTCTTTTGACGGGATCAGCAAAGGTGAGCAGCTCAGCCTGACCTTTCGCAATGTGGGCTACAGTGTCGTGCTCTTGATTCTCTCGATCTTCTTTTTCAGTTTGCTCCTCACCAGAACCGATGTTGAAACAACCATTCTCAGGTCTTATGGCACACTGTATCAGGAGGCTGGCAACAATCAATACACCAACCTCTATTCCGTAAAAGTATTGAACAAGACCTTTGACGATATGGACATCCGTCTGGAACTGGCTGAACCTGAAGGCTCCTTGAAGATGGTTGGTTCTGGCTTGAAAATGGTCGGGCAAGACAAGGCCGAGGGTGCTTTTTTCGTGCAGCTGGACGGCAGTCTGTTGAATGGAACAGAAACCAAAATAAAAATCGATGTTTATACGGGAGACCGACTTTTGGAAACCGTAAAGACATCATTTATGGGACCGAGGAAATAGATGAATAAATCAGACGCCTCGGGAAGGGGCTGGATGTGGGGGATCATTCTTAGCCTGTTGGCTTTTGGTCTCTTCTTTATCGGATTTGCAATCTGGACCTTTCAATCCGATGTCGAGCTCATGTATGACAACTACTATGACAAAGATGTGGTCTATGAACAACAGATCCGACGCATTGAGCGGGCCGATGCCCTTCCGCTGAAGCCGAAACTCACCTATCGGCATGCCAGCCAGACCATCACGATTTACTTTTCACCTGACATGTCCCAACGTGATCCCCAGGGAACCTTCCTGCTATTCAGGCCTTCTGATCTGAACCTGGACCGCACATTTCCTCTGTCACTTCAAGGAGATAGTCTCCAAACCATCTCTGTCCCGGACCTGCTACCGGGATTGTGGCGGATGAAACTGGACTGGTCCAGCGAAAATGTTGAATATTATTTGGAAGAGATGCTGGTGGTCAATTGACCAGCGAGGAGTTGTAATCAGCTTGACGGGGTTCGAAAGAGCCCCGTTTTTGTTTATAATCTTGGCTTTGGAGGCAATCCTCCGGGGATAAATAAGCCTTGCTGAACATGTGACTTCAATTAATTTTTTCCAAACTGGTTTTAAGGAGATCTACATGGGTTTAATGCGCTGGCTCAACCTGCTTTTATTGGCAATTTTATCGCTTTCAGCGTGCAGTGAAGATCCCTCTGTTCTCTATTCCAAAGCAGAGACGGAAGCCGCCCTGGGATCTCGCCAAAAAGCCCTTTCCTATCTTTTTCAGATCCAAAAATCAGCCCCTCAATACACAGAAGCCTATCTTTTTGCAGCGAAACTGTTTTTTGAAGACAATAATCTGACCGAAGCCGTCAATCAGTGCAAACGCGGTCTGGATGCACAAGCAGATTCGGCTATGATCTTGCGCTATATCGGTGAGGTGTACCATCTCAGCGGCAGCATGGAAAGCGCATACCGCTATTATCTCATGGCCGCCCATGCCGACCCCAAAAATCTGGATGCACAGATCAGCATGGGAGATATTCTCAATGATAAGGATCTCTACGAACAGGCCATGACCTATTACGACCGTGCGCTCGATCTGGATTCAGCCAACTACCTTGCCATGGTTGGCAAAGCCAATACCTTGCGTAATACAGATGAGATCGCCAAAGCCATTACGCTCCTGGAGACTGCCATTGAGCAAGAGCCCATGGAAGGGGCTGCTTACGGCGCGTTGGCCATGACCCAGGAAAAGACAGCCATCGAAGACAAGGCCATTCTCGACAATTATGCTTTGGCAGTCAAATTGGCCCCCAAGGATAAACACATCTGGAATGCCTATGTCAGCTATATGGTAAAAGAGCAGGAAGCCAAAGAGGCCGTCAAAGTGCTCCAGACCTATCTGTATCATTTTCCAAGCGCCATCGAAGGGCGTCATTTGCTGGCTGAGCAATACCTTGAATTGGCACAGACCGAAAGCATCTCCTGGCTGGATGCTGCCAGACAACAATGTGAGAAAGCCCTGATCACCGATTCCAATGATCATGTCAGTCATGGCATGCTTGCGCGCATCTATCTGCTCCAGGAAAAGCCTCGTCTGGCTGTCCTTGCAGCTCAACTGGCATTTGAGATCAGCCCGACAACCGAGTACCGCGAACTCATCGACCAGGCAAAATTTTACAGTAATTGATCCTCCCAATCATGGTATGATACGTCCTTTTCAGTCATGGCTGAATAGGGTCTTTTAATGTGAACAAGTGATACACTAGAATATTTATTTCGGAGAAATACAATGAAACACAAGGTCGTCATTTTGGGTGCTGGCATGGTCGGTCGGGCCATGGCCATTGATCTAGGTCGGGATCATGAGGTCCTGTCGGTGGATCGCGATCCCGCAGCCCTGGACCTGCTTAAAAATAAGGCTGGAATAAAGACACAGATCGCCGACCTCTCCCAGGCTAATGTTGTGACCCAGGTGATCACCGGCGCAGATATTGTGGTGGGCGCCGTACCAGGATTCATGGGGTTTGAGACATTGAAGACGGTGATCAAGGCAGGAAAGAATATTGTGGATATTTCCTTCTTCCCAGAGGACCCCTTTGAACTGGATGCCCTGGCCAAAAAGCAGGGCGTCATCGCTATCATGGATGCCGGGGTTGCCCCGGGGATGAGTAACCTCCTTCTGGGATATCATAATCAGCATATGCAGGTCTCGGATTTTGTCTGTTATGTGGGTGGACTACCCAGAGAGCGGGTGTGGCCCTATGAATACAAAGCACCCTTTTCACCCATTGATGTCATTGAAGAATACACCCGGACGGCCCGATATGTGGAAGGCGGTCAAGTGGTGGAAAAACCAGCGCTCTCTGAACCAGAACTGATCGACTTTCCCGGGGTTGGCACTCTGGAAGCCTTTAATACAGACGGGTTGCGGAGTTTGATCCATACCATCAAAGCGCCCAACATGAAGGAAAAAACCCTGCGCTATCCCGGCCATATTGAGATCATGCGTGTCTTGCGAGAAACGGGTTTCTTCCGCGAAGATGAGATCGTGGTCAAGGGAAAATCCGTTCGACCCATCGATCTGACCACCTCCCTGCTCTTTCCAAAATGGAAATTGGGGGAGACTGAAGAAGAATTCACCTTGATGCAGATCTCAGTATCTGGGTCTGAAAACGGTGTACCGAAAACCTATCAATATGATCTTCTGGACCGCTACGATGCCGAGACTCAAACCTCATCCATGGCTCGGACCACAGGGTATACCTGTACAGCAACCACACGCCTGGTCCTGGCAAACCGCTATAGGCGGACAGGTATCAGTCCGCCAGAATTTGTCGGCGCTGAATCAGGTTGTCTGGAATTCATTCTTGGAGACCTGAAAAAGAAAAACATTCATTACTGCCTCACAGAGAAATAGCAAGCGTGACCACCGATAATAAAACAAGGGGCTTAAGTCTGTGGACACTGGTCATGCTGATCTTTGTCCCAACCTTCGGCTTTAACAATATCACCACCAATGGGGTCGCCCTGGGACCGGCGGCCGTCCCCTCCTGGATGCTGGTTTGCCTGCTGTATTTTCTACCCCTGACAGCCATCATTGCCGAATTGGCTTCGGCCAACCGGGATAAGGGCGGCGGGATATACAACTGGATATCCTGCAGCCTGGGACCCAAATGGGCCTTCTTTGGCACCTGGTCCTATTTCATTTCCAATCTATTCTATCTTCAGTTTGTCTTTGCCCGCATCCCGGTGATGGCATCCTGGGCTGTCTTTGGCGAAAATCGCTTTACTGACAGCAATGTCGATCTGCTGCCCTACTATTCCATTGTCCTGTGCCTGGCTCTGACCTGGATTGCCAGTCGCGGTGTTGCCAGCTTCTCAAAATTGAGCAATCTCGGTGGAAAATTCACATTCGGTGTTACGGGAGCATTCATCCTGTTTGCTTTCCTGGCCTATTTCAAGGGAACACCTTCTGCCACAGAGTTCTCTGTTGAAACCATGACACCGGACTTTTCCACCAATTATTTTGCCACCTTCTCCTGGCTATTGTTTGCCGTGGCCGGTGCTGAAGTGGGTGGAACCTATATCGGCAAGGTAGACAATCCATTGAAGAACTTCCCCAAGGGCGTCTTCATTGCCACCATGCTGGTGGGCGGAGCATACATTATCGGTTCATTGGCCGTCGGATTGGTTGCATCGCCTGAAGTCCTGGCGGAAGCTGGCCTGAAGGACTCTATCTTTGTGGTTCATAAGATGCTGGCTGAGAGCTGGGGCATCAACGGGGAGGTCGTTGTTCGGCTCTTTTCTGCCATCCTGCTGGTGACGTCAGTGGCTGCTTATGTGGTCTGGATAGAATCTCCCCTGCGGGCCATGTTCTCTGAAGTTCCAGCAGGCACATTTCCAAAATTTTTGACCCGCAAGGATGCCGATGGGAGTTTGACCCAGGCTTTGTGGAGTCAGGCAGGGATCGTGATCATCCTCATTGCCATTCCTCTGGTCGGTTTGGAGTCCATTGACGCTTTTTTCAGGCTGATCACAGATCTCTCCGCCCTGAGTCTGGTCCTGCCCTATGTGATCCTGGCGTTGGCCTATTTGGTATATCGTTCCAAGCATGGTGCGGCACCTTTTAGTATGTTCAAATCCAACGGGGTGGCAATGACCGTTGGCATCGCTACCGTTTTGGTGAGTATCGCCGGCTTCTTTGGTGCAGGAATCGACTATTATGTGGATGCCGAGACCGGTCTTGAGGCAGTCAAGGCCATCCTGCTAACTTACGGCGGACCTTTCATCCTGATCCTGCTGGGTTATGGACTGACCTATTTTGGATCACACACAAAACCATAGGCTATGCGTCACCTGCCAGGGAAGAAGAAAGATTGGAAACGTTGTTCAATTCATGTTTCAGAGACATGTTAAAGGGGAAAGGGGAGACATATGTTAACGTGGTCTGATGAATATAGCGTCGGGGTCCAGGAGATCGATACTCAGCACCATCGCATGCTAGACTATATCAACGAGTTGGAGGGAGCCCTGGGGGGCGAAAATGCCAGGGAGCACATGGTCAATGTACTTAATGGACTGGTGGCTTATACCAAGGAACACTTTACGACAGAGGAAAAGTATTTCAGAATGTTTGACTACAAAGAGACTGACGCCCATATTGCCGAACATTTGAATCTCATTGAAGATGTAGAGGTCTTTATCTTTCGCTTGGAGACGGGGGCTGAATTGACACCCGCCACCATGTTGGATTTTTTAAAGACCTGGCTCATCGAGCATATTCTGGGCGCTGATAAGCGATACATGGAATGTTTCCATAAAAACGGATTGGCTTAGCCAAGGCAACCGGATAAAGATGAAACGCAGCGGCCGTAACATCGTAAAGATGACCTTGGGTCTTATTGTTTTTACCCTGATCATTGGCTGGCTTGATGGTGTTGGATTGGATCCAGCTGAGCTTGAGAAACTGGATAGCTCGTTGCTGCCAAACAGTGTGAGATCCATTAGCGAAGGTATCCGGCAGGCTGGAGATACCAGTCCAGTCTATCTTGTCATTGAAAAAGGGGCAGTATCAGAAGACCTCATCGATTGGGTCCGTGCCAGCATTCCTGATCCCATTGTCAAACTGCAGGTCCGTAAGGTCTTATCCAGCTCCTATCCGGAAAAGGGTTTTGCTGTCATCAGGTTCCGCAACCTGAAGAGTTTCTCACAGGCCATGCAGACAACGCCAGGTTTCCCCCGGGATGATTCGGATGGGATACTCTTCTCGTCGCAGCGTTTTGTACTGAATTTGAAAGGGGTGGTTGCAGCGATTCTGGCGGCCGTCATGCTCGTCATTATTCGCAAGCTCGACAAACCTGTTAACAGGGCCATCTCGACATGACCTCCTTTGATGGCGGATGTTATCAAAATGCCAGAAAAGTGAGCAGCAAACTGTGGCCAAAACGGCATAAAAAATGTATGTTAAAAGCTCAAATGCGAAGACTAAACACGTTAAATAAATTAAACAGAAATTAAGGTGTTCTTATGAGACGAATTCACAGTGTGATACTGCTGTTGGTTGCCATTTCCATGGTTTTTTATGCCTGCGGTGGCGGGGAGAAAGAAACAGCATCCAGCGAAGGGGCTGCATCAAAAATTGTAGCCAAGGATACAAGCACGCCTGCCGAACAGGGTGGGTACGGTTTTGATAACCTTGCTGAAGAACTGGGATATGTTACCTACGTGATGAAGCCGGAAGAGCAGATATTCTTTGGAGATCCTCGCGCCAAAAAGGGTGGTACGTTTCGTCACATCACCTCGCGCTTTCCAGCCACCATGCGGATTGAAGGGCAAAATGCCAACTATGTAGAGAACAGCACCATTGCCGGCTTGTGTTACGAGGGATTGATTTCCACCCATCCTCTGACCCTTGATTTTATTCCAGCGCTGGCCAGTCACTGGAAGATCTCTGACGATAAAATGAAATTCTGGTTCCGCATCAACCCGGATGCCCGCTGGTCTGATGGGCGCGAGGTCATCGCTGAAGATGTGGTTGCCACCTGGGATCTCCACATGGATGAGACCATTCTGTCTCCATCTGACCAACTAACCTTTGGCAAATATGAAAGACCTGTTGCCGAAAGTAAGTATATCGTTTCTGTGGTTTGCAAACAGCTGAGCTGGCGCAACCTGCTCTACTTTGGAGGCATGTCGATCCTACCGTCTTATTACCTGAATCAGGTAGATGGCACGGACTATCTGAAGGAATATCAGTTCAAGATGATGCCCGGCACAGGACCTTATGAGATTCATGAAGAGGATATCATCAATCAGGAATCCTTTACCTTCACCCGTCGCCCTGACTATTGGGCCAAAGACGACCCCATGGGTAAATACTCAGCTAATTTTGACAAGATCAAGTTCAGTGTTGTGAAAGATAACAACGCCCTCATGTTTGAAAAATTCAAAAAAGGAGAGAGCGATTTCTATACGGTAGCAGCTGCTCGTGAATGGGTGGAAGAAACAGATTTTGACGCTGTGAAAAAAGGGTGGGTCCAGAAACGCAAGATCTACTCAGAAAAACCAGCCGGAACATCAGGATATGCATTCAACATGCGCAAGTGGCCCTTTGATGACAAGCGGGTTCGGATGGCATTCACCTATCTCTATAACAGAGAAAAAATGAATGAGGAAATGTACTACAGCGAATATTCCATGATGAACTCACTGTATTCGGGTTCCGTCTATGAGAATCCCAACAACGAAAAAGTAAAATACAGTCCTGAAAAGGCTGTTAAGCTTCTCAAGGAAGCTGGTTACACCAATCGCAATGAGGATGGCTGGCTGGTCCATGAAGATGGGCGTGTCTTGCGTTTCGAACTCGCTATTCAAAAGGGCCTGGACTATATGGTGACTCCGGTCCAGCAGATGATGAAAGAGTATGGCATCGATATGCAGATCAAGTATGAAGATGGCAATACCAGTTGGAAGAACCTCATGGACAGGAATTTCACCATCTTTATGCAGAACTGGAGTGGTCTGGTCTTTCCTAACCCAGAGACATCCCTGCATTCCTCTCTGGCTGATGAGAACAACACCAATAACATCAGCGGTTTCAAGAATGCCCGTGTGGATGAGCTCTGTGAAGAGTATGATATCACCTTTGACCAGGCCCGCCGGGTTGAGATCATTCGCGAGATCGATGGAATTTATTCCGATATTCATCCAGCTGCCTGGGGTATTGCCCGCAATTATCAGCGTGTTCTGTATTGGGATAAATTTGGATATCCAGATTACATGGTCGGTCGCTATACTGGTGATTATCGTTCTGCCTTTACCTTGTGGTGGTTCGAGCCTGAAAAGGAAAAAGCATTGGAAGAGGCTATGACAAATGACACATCACTTCCTGTGGGTGAGGTTGATGTCATGTATTGGCCGGAATACCTGAAGAAAGCCAATGCAAACTAGATCAGAATAGAAATATTCAAGATCAATGATTGAAGCAGGACAATTAGTTTCAATGTTTAAAACAGAATGTCATCGCAATCCCGGCACCTGTGTCGGGAGAAGCGATCTCTCTTTTCAATGTCAATGAGTTTGCTTCGTCCCCGCTATAGCGGGTTCCTCGCAAAGACATATTCCTTTTAAATCATTCTAACCCAAAGGTAGTTAGTGCATATCGGTAATCAATTATGACCACATACTTTATCAGACGCATCCTTCTTATGATTCCAACATTTCTGGGATCCACCATTCTCATCTTTGTAATCCTGCAAATGGCTCCTGGCGGGCCTCTTGAACGAACCATCCAGCAACTTCAGGCTGGTGCCATGCAGCAGGGCGAGTCTGTTGGGAGCGTCGGTGATATCATGAGTGGCGGCAGTTCAGTCTTGCCGGAATCCGCCATGCGGGAACTGAAACGATTCTATGGTTTTGACAAACCGGTTTATCAGCGCTACCTGATCTGGTTGGGTGTCTGGCCCAGGGAGATCAAGCATCGTGAAGTTGAATTTCGAGACGGCGTCACAGAAGTTCAAAAGAATGTAGGTCGTGGGACCTATATGACCCTGAAGCTCAATGGGGAAAACGTTGTTGTCACGGATGATAACGGACAGGTCAGTACAGAATGGAGGGCCGCTATCGATGCTGAAGGCACAGAAGATGGCGTTATCCTTACCACGATATTCCAAACAGAATTTTCAGGTATTCTTACCGGAAATCTAGGAACCTCCTATACCTATGATCAGCCCGTCACCGAGGTCATGGCCCCTCGATTCAAGATCTCTATGTTCTTTGGGCTCACAGGCATGTTTTTGTCCTATATCGTTTGTATCCCCCTGGGGATTCGCAAGGCCTTGAATCATGGGTCCGCATTTGATTTCCTTTCCAGCGTGGCCATTTTTGTTGCCTATTCCATTCCAGGTTTTGCCCTGGGTGGTGTCCTCCTCGTGCTCTTTGGAGGTGGCTCCTTCTGGGATGTCTTCCCCCTTGGGGGCTTTCGATCCCCCACAGATGTTTGGGAAACCCTGTCCTGGTGGGGACAGGTCAAGGATCAGCTATGGCACGCCGTTCTACCCATTATCGCCTGGTCTATCGGCAGTTTTGCCGGACTTACCGTTCTCATGAAAAACAGTCTCCTTGAGAATATTTCACAGGACTATATCCGCACTGCTTTTGCCAAAGGTCTGCAGGAAAAACGCGTGATCTGGGTGCATGCCATCCGTAACTCTGTCATCCCCATCGCATCCGGTATCGGTGGCATTATTGGTGTGGTGATTGCCGGGTCCTATCTCATCGAAAAGGTGTTCAATATCGATGGCTTTGGAAAAATGGGTTTCCAGGCCATTCTGGACAGGGATTATCCCATTACCCTGGGCTTTCTGGTGATTGTGGTGGTTATCCGCCTGGTGGCCAATATTCTCTCGGATATTGCGCTGGCCTCTGTTGACCCCCGGATCCGGTTTAGGTGATCAAGATGCTGTTTAAGAAAAAGACAACCACAATGCCTGAAAATCAAGAAATATCACTCTCCATTCTCAAGAAGCGCTGGCTGAAATTCAAGACCCTGCGGCGGGGATATTATTCATTTATCCTCCTCATCGTTCTCTATGGCCTTTCCTGGTTCCTGCCCATCCTGGTGAACAATCGCGCATTGGTCGTCAGTTATGAGGGCGAGCTCTATTTTCCGGTTTTCTCAGGCTATCACGCCGGAGATGTCTTTGATCAGGATGTCCCAGGTGAAGCCATCTATCGTGAGCTTAAAGCCACCTGGAAGGCTGAGGATAGTGATAATTGGCTCATCATGCCCCCTTACCCTTATAGCCCCTATGAAGACATTACTGTCCAGGGCAATAAGATGTATGAAGCCCCTTCGGGGACCCACTGGCTAGGGACGGATAATACAGGCCGCGATGTCTTCGCCAGACTGTGTTATGCTTTCAATATATCCATTTCATTTGCGCTGGTTCTGACCATCCTGAACTATATCCTGGGTGTCCTCATCGGAGGTAGCATGGGTTATCTCGGTGGAAAGTTCGATCTGTTCTTTCAGCGACTGATCGAGATCTGGTCCAGCCTGCCCATGCTCTTTGTGATCATTATCATCAGTTCTATTATCCGACCATCCTTCTTCCTGCTCATCTTTATCTATACCATCGTGAACTGGATCGGTATGACCTACCTCATGCGGGCAGAATTTTACAGGGAAAAGTCTAAAGACTATGTCGCTGCAGCCCTTTCCATGGGACAAACCAATTTCAAAGTGATGTTCAAGCACATCCTGCCCAACTCCCTCGTGCCAATCATTACCTACTTTCCTTTTTCAGTGGTGGGAGGTATTTCTGCCCTGGTCGGCCTGGATTATCTGGGCTTTGGGATGCCGCCACCGACCCCCAGCTGGGGACAGATGCTGGATGTTGGTCTTCAGAATATCAGTAAATACTGGATGGTTATGGCGCCTGTCGGGGCTCAGTTCATTACCCTGATCATGGTTGTCTTTATCGGTGAAGCCGTGCGTGAAGCCTTCGACCCCAAAGTGTATTCGAGGTTACGATGAGTCGGGAAAAGCTGGTTGAAGTCAAAGGTCTCAAGACCCGTTTCAAAGTTGGGGACCAATGGGCCAAAGCTGTGGATGGTGTCAGTTTTGACATCTATAAGGGTGAGACCCTGGGTATTGTGGGCGAATCGGGTTCCGGAAAATCGGTATCCGTTCTTTCACTGATTCAGTTGATTCCCAATCCCCCCGGTGAAGTCTTTGATGGTGAGATCATCTTCAAGGGCGAAAGAATTTTCAACTCTGATGACCTGGCCAACGTGCGCAAGGTCCCCCAATTCAAATATTTCCCCTGGATTCCTGAAGACAAACGCAATATGGTTGCCGGCATCTTCTTTGTCCTGTGGATGGTCTTGTACAACTTGCTGCCAATTGAAGGCTTGCTCTGGGGTATACTGTCTCTTGTTGTCAATCTTTCAGTGATGGTTCATTTGTTCTATAACTCTCCCTTGAAAGTTGCCATGGCAGAATTCAGGGAAAAGATATATAGCCGCATGTGGGATATCAGAGGCTCTGAGATCGCCATGATCTTTCAGGAGCCCATGACCTCCCTCAACCCGGTGTTCACCATCGGGATGCAGATGATGGAGAGCATCTACCCAACAAAGATCAAGGATTCCATCAAGGGCTGGTTCATCAGTCAGGCGAAATCACTGAAATCACTATCCGTTAAAAACCGGGTTCAGACCTCAGGTGTCTTCGCTCTCTTTTTTCTGTTCTTTTCACAACTGGCAGGTGGGTGGAACTTTGAGTGGTTGGCCATGCTGAAAGCCGTGGTAGCCGGTGCCCTGGTTCCCACATTCCTGGCCTACTTCGTCCTGTTGGTCAACAGAATGATAAGCGACAAATTCAAACAAGAGTACCTGGCCCTCTACCAGGATGCAGTGGGTTTGCTGGATATGGTGGGGATCCCCTCTGCAGAAGCAAGAATGGGTGATTACCCCCATCAATTCTCCGGTGGCATGCGCCAACGCGTGATGATCGCCATGGCCCTGGCTAAGAATCCTTCTCTACTCATTGCCGATGAACCCACAACAGCTCTGGATGTGACCATTCAGGCTCAGATCCTGGATCTGATGTTGGATCTGAAAGACAAGAATACCGATGCGGCTGTTGTCCTTATCACCCATGATCTGGCTGTGGTTGCTGAAACCTGTGAGCGGGTGATTGTCATGTATGGCGGCCTGATTCAGGAGGTTGCCGAGGTCAATGATCTTTTTAACAACCCCCTCCATCCCTATACCAATGGTTTACTGGGCTCAATTCCCAGGCCGGATCGGGAGCATAAATCAGCAAGACTTGAAACTATCCCCGGTATGGTTCCCAGCATTCTGGAGCTTCCCATCGGCTGTAAATTCTGTACACGTTGTACAGTCAAATTGGATAAATGCGAAAATGAAGAACCCCCGTTACAGGAGATCTCACCGGGACACTTTGTCCGTTGTTTTGTTGTTCAGGAAGATCAGGTGTCCGCATGAGTAAGAACCTGGTCGATGTAAAGAACCTATCGGTTCATTTCCCCATTCATGGTGGGGTTTTCTCCAAACGCGTCGCAACGGTGAAGGCCGTTGACGGTATTTCTTTTTCCATCGCCCCCAAACAGATCGTGGGGATGGTTGGAGAATCTGGATGCGGCAAGACCACCGTCGGTCGAGCCATGATAAATATCCTGAAACATGTTTCACCTGATGTTGAGATCGGCGGCAGTATCGAATATCATTTCGAAGAAGGGACTGTGGATTTTGCCAAACTCAGCCCCAGGGAGATGCGCCAGTATCGCTCCCGGGTTCAGATGATCTTTCAGGATCCCTATGCATCGCTAAATCCCCGCATGACCGTGGCTCAGATCATTAGCGAACCGCTTCAGCTCCATACTGATATGAACCAGCAGCAGCAGCGGGAGCGCGTGGGCTGGTTGCTGGATAAGGTCGGTCTTCAGCCCGAACAGGCCCGACGCTTCCCTCATGAATTCTCCGGTGGTCAGCGCCAGCGTATCGGTATTGCCCGCGCTTTGGCCACCAATCCCGATCTGATCATTTGCGATGAGCCGGTCTCAGCTCTGGATGTTTCCATTCAGGCTCAGGTGATCAATCTTATGATGGACCTCCAGGATGAATTTGATGTGTCCTATCTCTTTATTGCCCACGATCTTTCAGTGGTTGAACACATCTCTGATAAAATTGCGGTGATGTATCTGGGTGATATGGCTGAATTTGGCAATGCCCGTGATGTGTATCATCATCCCAGGCATCCCTATAGTAAAGCCCTCCTGTCAGCTGTGCCGTTGCCGGATCCCAGTCGCAAACATCGTGAGCGTATCGTCCTCAAAGGTGATGTGCCCACGCCTCTGAACAAGCCCAGTGGCTGCGCCTTTAGAACCCGGTGTCCCATGGCGCAACCCAGTTGTGCAGAATCAAAACCCGTTTTTGAAGCCCACGCCAAAGATCACTTTGTGGCTTGCCCTATTGTAAAAGGTGCCTGACCCCCTCGACTGAGGAAGATGCCTGAGATACGAAAAGCAGCCATTGTTACGGGAACCAGCTCAGGTATTGGAGCCGGTCTGGCAAAAGCGCTTATCTCAAATGGCTGGATCGTTCTTGGCCTGTCCCGAAGGTTCGTTGATCTTCCTGGTCAAAACTATACCCATCTCCAGGTTGACCTGGGCAATCTGCTCACACTGCAAACCACGGTAATACCCAGGCTTTGTGAATTTCTCAGCCAGGAGAAATGGCAACGCGTGGCCCTGGTGAACAATGCGGCGGCCATGGGATCCTTGCAGGACACGGGTGATTTGACAGCGCCAGGCCTCGCCCAGGTCTATGCCATCAATTCCATTGCACCAACCCTGCTCATGGGCTGTGTCAGCAGCGCGCTTCCTGAAACCACATCGCTTCGGGTTGTCAATGTGTCCACCGGAGCCGTTCATCGCGGTATCCCCGGGCTGGGCGATTATTCAGCCAGCAAGGCAGCCCTGCGATTGAGCGGGATGACCCTGGCAAGCGAGTTTGAACAGAAGGGTCGATCACATGCGGCTGTGCTTAGCTATGAGCCGGGCATTGTTGATACTGAAATGCAGCAGAAGGCGAGATCGGGACCGGAAAACTTTGCATCCCGCCAGATCTTTCAAGAATTTCATGCCAGTGGTTCCCTCCAACCCGTTGAAGCGGTCATGGCTGACATGCTGGATTTCATGGAAGGGGATGCTCCTGACTTTTTTATCGAAAAGCGATTTGGAGCCTAGTTCCTTCCCCCGTTACTTTCTCTTTGCAGTACAGATGAAATCGGTTAGTATTTATAACCATCTGAGGATGCTTGATCTTAATGCCATATCATTTACAGAACCGAGGTGAGCGAAAATGAGGGTCCTGCTTTTTCTTGGTCTCTTGCCCTGGTTCATCTTTGGGGCTGAGATCCAGGTCGTAGATGCCTCCAATGGCGAACCCCTGGCTGGCGTGAACATCACCATAGTCGGTACAACGGATGGATTGAACACCAACATGGATGGCTTTTTCGAGCTCAGCAACCGCCATCGGAATCACCAGCTCAAATTTTCCTATATCGGCTATCTGGACACCACAATTGATTACGCTGTTCTGTCCAGTATGACCAGGGTGGAGCTGGCACCGGCCATTCTTGACCTCAGCGGTATTGAAGTGATCTCATCCAAGCTGGAATGGGAACAGACAGACATGCCTGCCATTGTCAATGTCATTCGAACGAGGGAAATGGTACACGAAGGCGCCACGGAGATCAAAGAGGTGCTTCAACGAGATCCCAGCGTGATCATCGATGATGGTTTTGATGGGGAACAACAGATTTCCATCCGCGGGAGCAATGCCAACGAAGTGATGATCATTTATGATGGGATCCCCATGAATTCCAGCTACCAGGGGCGGTTTGATCTTTCCTGGTTGAACCTCAACGATGTTGAGAGTCTTTCCATCATCAAGGGTGGCGGAACCCTCAGGTATACATCAGGAGCTTTTGGCGGGGTGGTGGTCATTGATCCTCCCCAGACTGGAAATACCAGCTTGCAGGTCAACATGCAGAGGGATGATCAGAACCTAAATTCTTTCAGCGTTTCAAATACCCTGGCCTGGCGAAAACTCCAGACCAGGTTTTCCTACTCAGGCAGGGAGTTCATGCCCAATGGCCTGGGATCCAATATTATCTCTGACCGGCGTTTTCTGAATCTATATACCGGATATGCGCTCAGGGATACGGCCAACATCGTTTCTATTGGCCATGTTGATATTCAGGAATCCCGGGCAGCCAGCACAGACTACCAGGATGAGTATCGGGACACCTATACCCAACTCAGATACAAGGGCTCTCTTGGCGTGATACCCAACCTTTATCTGCAGCTTCTGAATCGGGATAATACCAGCCATTTTCTGAATCGCACGGCCACAGATTACCACCATTTCAATGACGCTGGCGAATCCAGCCAGATGCTGGTCCTTGAGAATCGCTATGTGAGAAGCTCGCTGATCAATTTTATGCGATTTGAGCTTAAACAGGATCTCCATTCAAGCACGTCACGGGTAGATAATTTGCAGTGGGAGCACAGTGACATCCATGACATTGACCTGGATCAGGTACGATATGCTGTAGCCGAGGTAATAAAATTTCGACTCAGCATGGGGCTGCCGCTGGTAGACTTTATGGAATTGAATGGATCCATTCGCTACGACAATGTGGCGTTGGAGAAGAAACACCAGGCAACTCGCGATGGAGAGATCTTCATTGATGACCAAAGCAGTGAGTCCAATGATTATTTTTCAAGACGAAACGGGTTTACCCTGAACAAAACCAGGAAGCGACTCAAGTACCAGCTATTTTATGGCTCAGGTACAAGCATCCGTTACCCCAGCATGAATGATCTGTATCTCCGGGAAAACACCACCATCGTGGCCTATCAATCAGAAGGACTGTATCCGGAATTGAATTCTTCATTGGAAGTGGGGTTTCAAATGACAGTGCAAGCCCAATCACATTCGAGATTAATCCAATCCATGGACATCCAGGCCGCCCGTTTCCGCAATCAATACATTGACAAGATCTATTATCGTTCTATTCCACGGGCCTTGCCAACTCCCATCAATTTTAGCGCCACCACCAATCTGACCGGTTTTGAAATATCCACGATGATTTCCATGTTGAGTGACCATGTACGGCTGGTGCTGGGGACCACCCGATTGAATATTTCATCCTACACCATTTTTCCCAATAAACCGGAATTCAAAGATGTGGCTGAAGTAGAGTTTAGGGCCAAACACGGTCGGCTCAGGGTGCACTATTTTCACGAGGGCAAACAGTATTATGCTGGATCTCTTGATGGGATAAATTATGTGGTTCGAGGTTTGTCAGGCCGGGAAAATGTACATCTGTATGCATCCACCAATATCCCCATTCTTAAACAGGAAATCATTGTAGGGGCCAGTCTGCAGAACTTCCTCACAGCTGAAGATGCCCCACTCTATTTTGACCAGCGCCGCTGGGTGGTCAACGTAGGCTTGAATTTTTAGGCGTTTTTTATTGTATTCAAGCTTGAAGTGCTTTTGTTTTTTAGGGAATAGATAAAGGCTGGTTTAATAGAGCGCCAGGAGGATGATTTTCTT
>JGI10211J34971_10001917_pt1 | contig 17110 bp, 11 predicted proteins | sample Etolagsediment_FD_34971 | JGI IMG/M metagenome (IMG submission 34971) | reverse complement strand
AATTTTGCCATTGAAAACAGCCCACTGACGCCGGCACAAATTGACCTGCCATATATAAAACAGCCGAACCACACAAAAAACATCCACAAACGGAATGCCTCGACTACTAACAAAACTGAAAAATAGGTTGACAAAATGGAATAATCCAATTAAAGAGTATAGGTAGTCAAGGCAACAGCAAACATTTAGAGTGCCTGAATGTGGTTTCCCGCCTGAGGCATGTGTACAGGTTTGCCGATGGTGGACAGAAATTTTGAAGTTTATGCCAAAACGGTGAAAGGATAAGGTAATGGCTGAAATTAACCGTGTATCATTATTCGGCAAGCTCAACAGTCTGGGCTACAAAGCTATCGAAAGCGCAACGATTTTTTGCAAGATGCGGGGCAATCCCTATGTGGAATTAGTCCACTGGCTCCATCAGATATTGAAGTCGCCGGACTCAGACCTCCACCGTATCATACGACACTTTGAAATAGACGCTTCCAGGTTGGCCAAGGATATGACAGACCAGCTCGATCAGTTGCCGCGAGGCTCTACCTCTATCTCGGACCTGTCTTCGCACCTTGAGGAGGCCGTAGAGCGGGGGTGGGTGTACGGTTCGCTTCTGTTTGGAGAATTACAAGTGCGCACAGGCCATTTAATAGTTGGCATGCTAAAGACAAACCACCTCAAGAACGTTCTGCTGAACATCTCGCCCGAATTCAGCAAGATTAAGCTGGAGCAGCTAACCGACGATTTCGCTAAAATTGTCGCCGGTTCACCCGAGGAGACTCTTTCTGCAAAAGACGGCTCTTCCGTTCAGGCCGAGGCCGAACCCGGTACCGGCGCCGGGCCGATGGCACCTGCGGCGATGGGCAAACAGGAGGCATTGGCAAAGTTCTCCGTTGACCTTACGGAAAAGGCACGGAGCGGCGAGATGGACCCCATTGTCGGACGTGACGGAGAAATCCGGCAGATAATCGATGTTCTGATGCGTCGGCGTCAGAATAACCCGATTCTGACGGGCGAGGCGGGCGTTGGAAAGACGGCAGTCGTCGAAGGGTTCGCCCAGCGAATCGTCAGTGGCGACGTGCCGCCGTCCATTCAGGACGTAACGTTGCGTGTACTGGATATCGGCCTGCTTCAGGCCGGTGCCAGCATGAAAGGTGAATTTGAAAACCGTCTGCGCCAGGTCATAGAGGAGGTCCAAAGCTCACCTAACCCCATTATCCTGTTTATTGATGAGGCACATACCCTTATCGGTGCGGGAGGGGCGGCGGGTACAGGTGATGCGGCCAACCTGATGAAGCCGGCGTTAGCTCGCGGCACCTTGCGAACCATCGCGGCCACGACGTGGGGGGAGTACAAGAAATATATTGAGAAAGACCCGGCACTAACACGGAGATTTCAGGTAATCAAGGTTGACGAACCCGACGAGGAAAAGGCGTTGTTGATGATGCGGGCACTGGCCTCAACCCTTGAGAAGCACCATAAGGTTCAGATATTAGATGACGCTCTGGAAGCTGCTGTGCGGCTTTCACACCGGTATATTCCTGAACGGCAACTCCCTGACAAAGCAGTCAGCTTAACCGACACCACCTGCGCCAGAGTTGTCATAACCCAACATGCGTTGCCTGCAGAGCTGGAAGACTGCCGCCGTCGGATTGAGGCGTTCGAGACGGAGATGGGAATTATCGACCGGGAAGCGGCAACCGGCGTGGACCACACGGTTCGCCAGGCTGAAACCACGAAGAAACTGGAAGCCGAGCGCAAAAGGTTGGCTGAACTGGAAAGCCGCTGGTCGCAGGAAAAAGATTTGGTGGATTCGATTCTGGAAATCCGGGCCCAATTGCGCAGAGACTCCGAGGGGACGATTGAAGAGGCACAAGCCGCTGAAAAACAAGCCGTCCAGGCCAGCGGCAAGGCTCAAGACGTTTCCAAAGAGACTGCCCAGCAGAGCACGGAAGCATCATCCGAACAAACTGTTGATTCCATTCAGGCGGATAGGGCCGCACTGCTGGAAAAGCTCAAATCGCTTCAGACACAACTCAAGGACGCGCAGGGGGAAACTCCTCTGATTCTCCCGTGTGTGGACGCACAGGCGGTAAGCTCGGTTGTTGCTGACTGGACAGGAATTCCCGTCGGTGGAATGGTGAAAAACGAGATCGAGGCCGTTTTGAGTTTGGGAGACAGGCTCCGCAAGCGTGTTATCGGCCAGGACCATGCCCTCGAAGCGATTGCCAAACGCATCAGAACGTCCCGCGCAGGCATAGAGAATCCGAACAAGCCCATCGGGGTAATGTTTTTGGTTGGCCCCAGCGGCGTAGGCAAGACCGAATCGGCACTTGCTTTGGCCGAGGCGCTGTATGGAGGCGAACAGAATATAGTCACCATCAACATGAGTGAATTTCAGGAGGCCCATACCGTTTCAACGCTCAAGGGCTCGCCTCCCGGATATGTCGGCTATGGCGAGGGCGGCGTCCTGACTGAGGCCGTACGTCGGCGTCCCTACAGTATCGTTTTGCTGGACGAAGTGGAAAAAGCCCATCCCGATGTACATGAGATTTTCTTCCAGGTGTTCGACAAGGGCCAGATGGAAGATGCCGAAGGACGCCTGATCGATTTCAAGAACACCATCATTTTGTTGACGAGCAATGTTGGTACCGACCTGATTATGAACATGTGCAAAGACCCGAGCCTGATGCCGGAACCTGAAGGGGTATGTAAAGCTCTGCGCGAACCTTTACTGAAAGTCTTTCCGCCGGCTTTGCTCGGCCGGCTGGTTGTCGTGCCCTATTATCCACTCAGTGACGAAACACTCAGGCTCATTATTCGACTGCAACTGGGCCGAATCGGGCGTCGCACAAAGGCTAATCACAAGATACCGTTCAGCTATGATGATGAGGTTGTTGACCTTGTCGCCTCTCGTTGCACGGAAGTTGAAAGCGGAGCCCGGACGGTCGATGCCATCCTGACGCATACTTTACTGCCTGCAATAAGCGACGAATTGTTGAAACGTCTTATGGAAGGCAAAACCGCAAAACGCGTACACATTGGAACCAAAAAAAGTGAGTTTACTTATTTGTTTGACTAAGTCCGGTTGCCTTCAGTGGCTGGGTGTTTAGAAAGTGATATTTGTTGCAGGCAAGCGGTTCTTAGTGTAAAATGAGGTTTGCTTGATTAAGGCAATTGGCCATGGCAAAAAGGACACAAAAACATAGAGATGTAGCGATTGGGACGCCGTTGGGCGAGGACGTGCTTTTGCTGACGAACATGTCGGCTACCGAGCAGCTTGGCAGACCGTTCCGATATGAGCTTGAACTGGTCAGCGAAGACCTCCAGATCAAAGCTGCCGACATCGTCGGCCAGAACGTAACCGTCCGCCTTAATCTTTTAAGTGGTGAGGTTCGCTATTTCAACGGCTTTGTCAGCCGATTCGTCCAGACCCCATCTTCGGGCGATGAGGCACAGTACCAGGCGACCGTAGTGCCCTGGCTGTGGTTCCTGACTCGAACGGCTGATTGCCGAATCTTCCAGGAGATGACCGTCCCTGATATCATCAAGCAGGTCTTCGGAGACTATGGCTTTACCGGTTTTTTTGAAGACAAGGGCCTGAGCCGAAAAAGCGAATATCGTACGTGGCCATATTGCGTACAGTATCGAGAGACCGGCTTCAACTTTGTCAGCCGGCTTATGGAGCAGGAAGGAATATACTATTTCTTCACGCACGAAAACGGCAAACATACACTCAATCTGGCCGATTCCCCAAGCGCGCATAAGGCTTACCCCGATTACGAAGAAATCAAATACCGCCCTTACAAGGCCGAGGAAGACAAAGAGGTAATTACTCGCTGGACCGCCGAGACCCGCCTTCAGCCCGGCTCGTATACCCTGAACGATTTTGACTTTGAGAATACAAAAAAGGACTTGGAGGCACGCTCGACAATTTCTCGTGACCATGCGGTGGCAGAGATGGAGATATTCGATTATCCCGGCGAATATACCGAGACCAGTAACGGTGAAAACTATGCCAGAACACGAATCGAAGAGCTGCACACGCAGTATGAAGTTGCAACGGCTGTATCCGACGCCCGCGGCATCAGCACCGGCTGCACCTTCACACTGAAAGAGTGCTCCCGTGAAGACCAGAATAAAAAGTATTTGATTGTCTCTGCCAACTACAACATCGACGCAGGCAGCTATGAATCGGGTGCAGGGGGTGGCGCGGCTACTTATTCGTGCAGCTTCACCGCCATCGATGTCACTCAGCCGTTCCGCTCGCTTCGCATAACGCCCAAGCCATCGATACCAGGCCCGCAGACAGCATTCGTTGTCGGCCCTTCGGGGGAGGAGATTTGCACCGATGAGTATGGCCGGGTGAAAGTCCAGTTCCACTGGGACCGCCGCGCCTCAGGCGACGAAAACAGCTCCTGCTGGATAAGGGTTGCACAGGTCTGGGCGGGTAAGAAATGGGGAGCGATGTACATCCCCCGCATCGGCCAGGAAGTTATCGTCGAGTTCCTTGAGGGTGACCCCGACCAGCCAATCATTACCGGCAGGGGTTATAACGCACAGGCCATGCCGCCTTACGACCTGCCGGGCGAGAAAACCAAATCCACGCTTAAGAGTAATTCGAGCAAAGGCGGTGGCGGCTTTAACGAAATCCGCTTCGAGGACAAAAAAGACTCCGAGCAAATCTTCATCCACGCACAAAAAGACCATGATGTCCGTGTTGAGAACAACCTGAAGGAGTGGATTGGCAACGAGCGACATCTTATTGTAACGAAAGATCAACTCGAAAAGGTCGAAGGTGACAAGCATCTGACCGTTACGGGAGACCAGAATGAGAAGATAGACGGCACAATATCCATCGAAGCCGGGTCGGATATACAGGAAAAAGCAGGCATGAATTACGGCTTTGAAGCGGGAAGCAATATTCACATCAAGGGCGGAATGAATGTGGTCATCGAAGCCGGGATGCAGCTAAGCATAAAGGCCGGCAGTTCATTCGTTGACCTCGGCCCGGCTGGCGTGTCGATCTCCGGCACTCTTGTAAATATCAACAGTGGCGGAGCCGCTGGCTCAGGTGCGGGCTGCTCACCCGACCCACCAAAGTTACCCGAAGAAGCCGATCAGGCCGAACCCGGCGAGACCGCCGAGCCGCCAAAAGCAAAAGAATATAGTCCCCAGGCAGTAACGCTGACGCAGTCTTCTATAGATGGTACACCCTTCTGTGAACAATGTGAGAAAGCCAAGAAAAAGAAAGCTAAGAAAAAGAAAGCTAAGAAAAAATAGCCAATCGCCCGGATTGGAAAAGTGCAATGAATAAAGAAGCCATAGTTAGGTCCCTTCACCAACATTTGTTTTCGCAGTTTGATACGAATGTTTACACGATTATTGATGGAGCTTCTGTGCCGGACCTCGAACTACCTAAATTACTCTGGAAGCTTAAACCCGAGCACGTGTGTCTCTACCGCGGCCAGCTCGAGCCCGATATGGCTGAAGTCGCCCCTTACCTTGTCAGGCTGGAATATGACCATCCTTTCACCAAACTGGTTCTTGAGAAGGGCTGGGGCAATCACTGGGGAGTTTTTGCAGTAACGGACGTCGAGGCCGACCTTCGCGAGATGCGAAAACATTTTCGCAAATTCCTGATGGTCGTCAATCCCGAGGGTAAGTCCATTTACTTTCGCTACTACGACCCGCGTGTGCTGAGGGTGTATCTGCCCACCTGTAACGCCGAGGAAATGGAAACCGTCTTTGGGCCGATAAGCTGCTATATCGCTGAAGATGAAGACCCCGCCATTCTCCTTCGACTTTCTGCCGATGACGAAAAAGTCCGCATAGAAAAAACAAAACTGACTCAACTTTAGCTGACGGTCAAAAAGAAAAATATGCTCAAGATTCGAAAAGAACAGAATGATGAACTGGCGAAAGTCGCGGTCAAGCGATTTGAAGACAGAGTGTTAGTTCACCTGAAAAAGTTTTGGCCTGACGAGTGCAAGGAATTGACCGAACAAGGTGTTCACAAATCGATCCGGACAGGTATTGATAACGCCGGGAAGTATGGTATCAAGACCGAGTATGATGTGGCCAGGTATATCGATCTGATGTACACTCTCTGTTTCGATTTTGATACGAACAGCCAGGCTCCGTGGGCCTCAAGAATCTTAAATGATGCCAATATGGACGCTCGTGAGAAGATGGACAAACTATACGAATGTACCGAGCGCGAGTTGCAGATGCTTGCAGACCAGCAGGTCAAGCAGGTAAGGAGAAGCTGAAGCTATGGGAATCTGGGACGCCATTATTAGCGCTGTCACAAAAGTAGTCGATTATGTCAAAGCACTTTTCACACATAAAGAAGCCAAGAAAGATACAGAGAAGTGCTTTTCCAAGGATAAAGATAAAAAGGTAGGAGAAACGGAGAAGAAATGCCCATTGGACAAATATAAAATCATCGACTTGACCCTTTGGGTAGACGCTCCAGATGATAAGTTGATTATGAATGATCCAGATCGAAAAGTCGAAGTCAGGGCAGTAGTGACCTATACAAAATCGAGCGACCCAAATGATTTGGATTCATTGCCGGACGATGTTACTTTTTCTTTTAGTGATCCGGCATCGGATAACACAAAGAAGGTTGACTCATATAAATACAACACGAAATATCTTGGAAAAAAGGACGACGCTACCGCTAAGTATTGGGAGGGACATCCCGAGCATTCTGCTTCAAGTGACGATGGGTATAAGCAGAAATGTAAAGCGTCGCTCAAAACCTTAGAAAAGGACAAGAAAAAGATTGCTAAAGTTTATCATAAACCTTCAGGTGTGGGGAAAGATGATTTCAAACTCAAAGCAACGCTCTTTAAGCAAGATGGAAGAACTGAAATCAAGCACGCCGAGAGCAACGAACTAACTGTTTGGCGGAGAGTATCCTTACGTGGATTTCAAATGACCGGTCAAAATCATATTTCCTCTCATGGCACAGATGCGAAGATGGCGGCTTTTTACAAAGACGAGACGTTTGTGGAATACAAACTTGGTAATATTACTGCTATTGCAGAAAAGTATAGCGTGAAATATATCGGCTTGTGGGATAATGGCTCCAAAAAAATGATGGTTTGGTCGACCCACTCGGCTAAAATACTTAGTGAGAAACCAACGGACGATGAGAAAAAGAAGGCGAAGGGCCCAGCCGGAGGCGCACGCACAGCAGCCAGAAATGCCATTCAGACTAAGGCAGACGCCTGGAGAGACCGAATAAATAAACAATATACCTCAGGGCTAAAAAACTGGGCCACCGATGCCGGAGTTCCTGCGAATTCACTTGTCGCTATCGAACACGAGCATCCGAAATACTCTGCAAATGCGCCGAAAGCAGACTCGGAGACGAAGGAATGGGGGGAGTTTGGGTGGCTGAAAATCGAGGTCGAGGGTGCGAAAATCCATCCGGACAAGCGCTGGGTCGGGGGTGTGGGACTTTCCTATGGAAAGCGTGCTTATATCACCGCAGGTGACAGCGCTGCAGGCACAAAGAATACTATAGCTCATGAGGCAGGCCATGAGACGAAAAATCAGTTCAAGAGAAAACCTTTCGGTGCCGGAGACCACAGTGCCGTAGCCGGCTTGATGGATCCGACTGGGTCTCTCAATAATTTCACTGCGACTGAGATCAAAGTATTGCGAGGTTTTAAGTGAAACTAAGAAAACTTTTGTATTTTTTAATTCCTTTAACTTTTTTTCTTAATGGAGGTTGCAATATGACGAATCAGAATGTCCATAAACAGATAACCATTTCGACCTCGAGAAGCCAGTATGAAGTAGGAGGATCGATCCCGTTGAATATCAGCTACCTGAACCCCGGCGAAGGAAAACTGACTTTTCGCGATCCAGCAAGGACTTGGGAAGTTAAGCTGGCGGTTTGGTGTCAAAGCACGGGCGAGATGCAAGTCCCTTTTGGTCGTAAGTTCTTTTATCAGGGGGAAAACTATCAACGTATTTCGATAGAGGATGCGGATGAAATTTCCCTCAACCCTGGTCAACGCCATACATTTGAGCCGGATATTGGCAAGCGGTGGGTAGGGCTTTTTCCACCTGGACAACTCACGGTCAGGATTGTTGATGAATCTGATGATTCTGAAACGGTCACTTCCAACAGTATTGAACTTCATATCATCTTTACACCCAATTCATTTGTCAGTCTGCTTAACATTGTACCTGATAATGATTATTCCTTAGATTCTCGGATGTTTGCCACTCATTGGGTAGGCCAGCTTTATCCAGGCTTTAGGGTCTACTTGCAAGAGCCAACCGAAGCTCAAGAAGCAGGAAACCGCAGGATGGTTCAAGATGCGCGTAACTGGTGGGCGACAAACCAACAGAATCCTGAGGTTCTGAAAAAAATAGCAGAAATCAACATGGCCGCAGAGTCTCGATAACTGAGCGAATTGAGGAAGGAGCCCAAAATGCCTCCAGCAGCAAGAATTAGTGATATGCACAACTGCCCGCCAATAATCGGGGGGGGATGTGAATATTACTCTGAAAAACCACTTGCCAACTTGACTTGTTTTCGATACAATGAAAATGGTTTCTGAAAAATAATTCCAAAAAAAAGGAGAATCTGAAATGCCTGCAGCAGCGAGAATTGGTGATATGCACACGTGCCCGATGGTTGATCCCTGGCCGAAGCTGCACATAGCTGGTGGAATCGAGGATATATTTGGAGTTGAACAGTTATGAGTGATAATCCCGCTGATTACCCATTCGACCCCGAGGAGCAGGCAAGACTCAAGGCGGAGGGGAAAGAGGTTCCCCCACCGCCGGAGCCGCCGGCAATGCCGGCACCCGCGCCGGGAGGTGGTATGCCGGCCGCACGGCTTGCCGACACGACCATGCACTTTGGAACCATTGGCCCGGTAGTTTCCGGCATGACCGTGATGATAGGTGGTATGCCCGCTGCGTGCATGGGCGACCCACAGGTATGTCCGATGTTTGACGGGCCCAAGCCGCACGTCGGTGGAACGATTATCAAGGGCAGCGCAACGGTCATGATCTGCAACAAGCCCGCTGCCCGGGTAGGTGATACCACCGAATGCAAAGGCCCGCCCGGTGCCATCGCCCCGCCCGGCTGCCCTACCGTCATGATCGGCGGATGACCCCGACCAAGTCCACCAAACGCCTTCCATAGTGTCAGGCCACGACCATTTGAGGATGGCTCGGCTGGGCTGCACTGGCCGCTGAATTATGTCAATATTCCACTTGACAGCTGCTTATCAATCAATAAAATGCAGCAAGAATATGCCTTCGATGGTCTTTCGAGCCCGGCTCGTAAACCACGAAATAAAGGCGACATAGAATAGGTTGATGGCTATTAAGGCGGATTGCCTATGTCATTTTCTGACACAAATAACGCTCTTAAGCTGCCCGATGGTTACATCGCCATACCTATCAGCGAGGACCAGAAATCGGCAGTGCTGAAAATCTGCGTTCTGGTAAAACGACAGGCGGATACTGTCGGTGGCCATCTTGTCCTGCTCCGTGATACCATCAACGCAAAAGTATTTCTCGGATGTATCGTTGATGCTTGCGGCCAGACGCTCGAATGGCTCGAACTTTGGATTCAGTGCAATGAAATCCTCATCAACACGGTCTCGGCAACTCGCCAATCGCTTTCAAATAGTATGCTCGATGACCGCTGGCGCCGGCAGGTCAGCGCTTTTGAACAACTTGACAGGACAGGAACGATAACAACAGGGTGGGAAACCAGCCATCCGCTGCCGACATTTCTTGATATCTCCTCACTTGTCCCGATTCATCCGAAGGATACGGATTCCGGGTCGCACTGGCAGTTGTGTACTGATGAAGGTTTGCTTCAGCAAAAGGGCCTGCCAGGCTATGGTAATTCTCTGCATCGCTACCTGTATATCCCGGCACGGGGCGCCGAATCACATCTGGTATCCCTTACGTCCGGAGCACCGACTAATGCCTCTGCCGTAAGGCATCCTGCGGAGACAAAACCGATGTCTGAAATATGCCCCGACCCGAGTCGTATGATTCCATTTAACGCCGGTGCCGGATTGATGATGGTAAAAAAGCACTCTCCAATCGGGCTGGAGACCTTCATCGACATTCTCAGCAACGCCCCATGGGATGGGTTGAAACATGGCACTTCGGTAATCGACCTTGGTGCAGGTATTAACGCATTGAAAAAGGACGAGACCGCCTTTACGCGTGAGGGTCGGCTTTTTCTTGAATCTCATGGACGATGCGGCCGGCTTGTCGAAACATTCCACTTAAAACTTAGATTGCTCGCCGATATTGCATCATCAGTCCACTCAATGGTCCGCCATCTCCAGCAACCCTTACTTAACGTCAACCCGGACAACTGGCGCATTTCTCTTGGCCGGCCGGGACGCGGATTACCATTTCTATGGACCGCCAGAGCAGTGCTTACCGATCCTGGAGATGCTATTCCATTAGCAATAGCAAGAAGCGACCAGCAATACTATCTGCCGTCCCTTGCAGGTGGCACATCGGTCTATCGACCGCTTGTCACCTCCCTGCCGACGAAAGGACACGCGTCAATCCGCATACGCCGGGTGTTACCCGATACCGGCGACACAACCATTCTCGAAGGCACATTCACCACGCACGAGCGCATTGCCACTGCAAGTCGTGACCTGGTATGGTTACGCGTTAATCTTGCTCATGGAGACATCAATCTCTACGCTCATCTCGAAGCTGATTCAGCAATGGCACTTGGTGAATGGCGATTTCGGACAATCGGTCAGAGCATGAATGATGCCGAGACTACAGACTTACGAGCAGCAGAAGGTGTGCCGCTGCCCAATATACCATTTGAGATAATACCGCTTTTGAGCAGTCCCTGCGATCTATACTCACTGGCGGTGATGGCGGTAAGGGTCCTTCTTGTCGATAATACCGCCAGCCTGCCTGTGGCTCTTGATGAGACATTGAGCCTGCCGAGGCAAATTGCCGGTGATTATGATGAGAATGTCGGCCTGGAGCTGCGTATAAAGGACATATTCGCCAAGGACAGCAGATGGATTGAATCGCTGGGCCCGCAACACTTAACTTTTGATCAAATAACATCCGAGGAGGCTTTAAATCTTGTCACGCCTCAACTGTGGTGGCAAACTCTGGCCGTGATTTTACGGATGTTCCCTGGATTAGGAAATGACAGCGAATGCGTAGATTATGGTGATGCTCGGCAGGGAGGCCTTCACAAAGTTTTTGAACGGACAATCGCCGATTTGGACAACCTGATATTGAAAACTCGCAGCCTGATAGTCGCAGATTGGAAATCCAATCGGGAGATATGTGATTTGATCCAGAATTACCTCGCATAGATATAGATGCCGCAGTAATATAACCTGAGTGACAGCCGTTTTGCTGAGCCGCCAAAAGGATGAGCTAATTGGAAAATTTAAGGAGTTGACAATGAGAGTAGCATTATTATTGAAAGGTCAAGTGTTTGGATTGCTTTTAGTAGTTCTGTTGATGGGAGGATGCAGAACCATTACTGTGACAGCGACCGATGACACTTGCAAAAAATCGGTCGAGGTTCATTTGGTTGGAGTCAACCGATTCGAGAAAAGCCGGTGGCAATCAGTATCAATGACAGAATACTGGAAGCCAGGAAGCGACCTGAGAAAAAGCTCTAAAGGATACAGGCACACGATCCAGTTTCCACTCAGGCCGGAAACACTACTTAAGGAAGAAACACCGTGCCATAAAGTCTTGGCCGAAGAAGACAAGGACCCGATTTGGGGTATATGGAAAGTCAGAAGTGCCGAATATCTGTTTGTGCTCGCGGATCTGCCACGCGGAGTTAGGAAATTCAAAGACCTGTCCGGCAACGCCGATGCAAGGCGTCTGTGTCTGCCCCTGGATAAGGATTGCTGGGAAAAAAGTAAAATCGATCTGAGCATCGAGGCGGCCAACATTGTTTCTCTAACTATGCCAAAATCAAAGCCACAGTGCCAGTGCGATTAGCACGCGCCCTGATTTCCGTTCAGAAAGGTACGGGTGATGCCGAGTTTCGGTCCCTATGAAACTGTTTCAGAGCTTCACCGCACGGGGTTTGTAGTACTTTATCGCGCCCGGTTGGCAGCCGGAGGCAAAGATGATTTCGCCATAAAGGTCTTTCAGCCTATTGCCCTGCTCGCGGGAGCCGAACAGGTAAAGTCCGAGTCTGAGCTATTTCGCAGCAGCGCTCATACACAACAGTTAGTTCAAGCCGAAGCCGGTGTGCACTGGGCTCCAATTCATCAGTGTGACTCCACTGCCGAGGGTGCATTTTACGTCACCGACTATTACGACCGTTCACTCCAACAACTCATTGACGGTCATGCCCGACCGTCGGCCGGTGTACTTCACAAAATCGTCGAGTCTGTTGCTCTCGGCTTAGTCGAACTAAAACAGGCATGTAATCGTCCTCACGGCAATCTCAAAGCTACAAACGTCCTCATTGCCGGAGAAGCAAAAACAGCAGCCCTGAAAATAGTTCTCTCCGACCCGTTGCCTGATGAGCATATAAAAAAGTATCACTGGACGGATGATTTGAGGGCTGTCGGAGAACTGATTTATCAGCTCATAATGCACCGCTCAGCCCCAGCCGCGCACGGCTGGAAGATATCAGAAACTGATGAATGGAAAACCCTGGGCAGACAGGCGAAACACTGGATAGCCCTGTGCAATCGACTGTTGAGTGCTCCCGCTAAGCCCGGCGCAATAACCCTCGAAGGCCTCATCGAAGAACTGGCCAGGTTAAAAAAATTAAGGTCGGCCTATTTACGCCGCTGGATTATTGCTGCCGCGCTCATGGTGGCCGCAGGTATCGTCGTCTATTGGGTGCATGATTATTGGAACCAAAAACCACCACCCCTTAAAGACTGGAACAAAGCCTGCATAGAAAATATCGCCTGGGTCAGAGAGCTTTGGTACAACAAGAATCAATCCTGGGAAGGACAAGCCCCCAATCTCAAGAAAATCTTAAAAGAAATTGATGATGCCGCATATCCCCATACATTTGCGAAAGAAAAACTTTCTAATGTTGAGGCTTATAAACCCGAGTCGAAGGACAAAGAACCCCCACCAGACACCGAAAGCGGCAAAACCAATGCCGCTCTGAATGCCATTGAGGCAATCAAACAATGTCTCAAGCCACAATCGGAGGATGGCTGGCCTCTACTGGACAAAATTAGCCGGTTGGCAAAAAAGTTTAAAAACTATGACTTAACTGAATTGAGTCGTTCGTTCCAGGATATAATCGACTCAGTCCAACCACCTCAGAACGAGTTTAGAATCGGAATCGAGGATGAGGATATTACCAAAAACAGTAAGATTACTGATAACATCAATACAATTCTTGCGTCAAAAAACATCCTCATTCTGCAAAATATTTGTGCGTCTGTGGATAAGCTTGATGAGGATAAGGCAACAATCGAAGCTGCAGGCGAACCATTTACAATGTGCGCCCGTTCAATCAAATCGGAACTGTCCAACCTAGCCAAAGCTATAAAGGATACGGACATACAGTACGATGAAGACAATGTCCTCCACATCTATACCGAAAAACTTAGTACACTATCGGAGCAAAGCAAAAAACTTAAAAATAAAGTTGATGAACTTGCCGGGTACATCGTAGAACCCCGTAAGTTCCACAAAGAGCTTTTTGCCAACGAATTCAAAGACATAATAAAGCTTACAGGTCAGTCCAAATTGGAGGACTGGCTCCAGGCAGTTAGAGATTACCAGAAGATAACAGACCCTCGAGGCGAAAGTGAATGGGGGGATATTCACGGTAAGTTGGAAGAAGACATCAAACGCCTCGAGCAAGACCCCCAGTTTGCAGGGAAAGGGGAGCAATTTAGGAAAACACTTGGCCAAGTCGAAAGCCGCTTTGAACAATTCCCAAAAACTCTCGAAAATGAAGGTCTTTATTTTATAGTGAGGGACAAACCCAAAATCGAACAAAAACTGGACGACCTGCTGAGTAAGCTCCACGATTTCCAACAGGAAGTCTCTATTGAGGTTGCCAAACTTGTGCCCCCCGGAGAGTGGTTGGTCAGACAATTGCAATTGGAGTTCACAGAATCCCAAATCCTTCAGGAAACCTGGAGCCGGATACGGAGTAATATTCTCCCGGCAGATGCACAAGCGAAACTTCAACAAGATGATCAAGACCAACTTCGAAAAGTCAGACCGGACGTTGAGCAGCTCTGGAGTAGGCTGCAAAAAATCGATGACAAGAGAAAAGAGCTCGGTCGAAAATTCGACGATTTGCCGACACCACAAAACCGCAGCATCGACCTTAAAAGCGAATTAAGAACTGCCTATAAACTGGCCAGAGAGAAAGTATTCCGCCGGATTATAGGTCAATTTCCGCCGGACAAAGTCCCGGACATAACGCAGAACCGAGCAGATGATCCGGAAGCCTTCACACCTCAATGGCATGACAACTTAGACACGTTCAGCAGCCACGGCGATGATTTGGTCAGACTAACCGAGAAACTCTATGAATTGAGCAAAAGTTTTGCCCATTGCTATCTACCCGATGACGATTCGGTGAAAGAAAATTCGGATGAATTTATCAGCTTGCACAATGAGTTAAAGAAGCAAAGTGACATTGCGGACATCTTCGTCGGCACATCACCTATCCAAGCCAAACTCCAAGACTTCACAGGCAGAATCGTAAAACTCGAAGAAATCATGTCCTCTGATGACAGGGCTTATCTTGCCCAAACAGCCACTGACGGCGATTCTCGGACTGAAGCGATTTACGCCGCCTGGAAAAGGCTTGGTGGGATGAAATCGCCCCCGTGGCCCGATCCAGGTGAGGGTGATACTGAAGAGAATATCCGCAACATACTTAGTGCCGGATTTGAGAGTATCTCTGACGCCGAACGAAAAAAAGAACTCACTGATGAGCTTAACCGTGTTGGTAAAGAACGGTCGCTTGTTCTGAATCAGAACGTTACAAATGAACTTGAGAAGGAACTGAATGAAGGCGTCGAAACTGTTAATACCGAGGGGGTAAACATTGATGGGTCTGTTCTGTCTCCATTTAGTATGTTCACTAATTACGTTCAAGCAAAGATAAGCGAACACAAGAGGTTGCTGGATACTGTTCAGCTGGACGATTTTACCTCTGCGCAAGAACTTAACAGCAGATTGGTGCAATCAACCAGCGGTCTTGAAAGCCTCAACGATTCTGCAAACCTGTTGGCTGCTTTTCTCCAAAGTGCCGAATGGAATAATGATTCAAGCTACCGCAAGAACCTGTTCATAAAGGCTTTGGATGGGTCTCCGCCTGAAGACAGTTTGACAACTTCGGAGTGGACAAGTGCAATACAGGGATGGATAGATGATTTTGCAAACTATAAAATACTCGACAGTGACCCACGCGATGGAATCACAGCCGATGATATTACTAATCTCCGTAAAAAAATCGCTGCCGAAAAAGACTCTGAAAAAAGAAATAGTCTTCAAGCCAGACTGGATAAGCTCGCCAAAGACCTCGAAGATTCCGAGGTTGCTCATCCCGCAATTGTGCTTCATAAAGACCAAATTTATGACAGCTTCAGGGAATTTGAGGACCGTCTTAGAGGAATCAAGAATGAATTGAAGCCGGATTTCTGCAAGTATGTAGAGTTTCTCGATGGACAGGTTCGTTTTGCCAGCGAGTATGAGAATTTGCTCAAGAATTTTGAGCCTGTACTGGCGCCGGCCCACGAACCTGCAAAGGCATCTGACTTCAAGCCTCTCACTACCGATCAGCAATGGCTGAATCTGAAAACGAAAGGCAATTCGCTGATAGATAAGTTCTTTCACGTTACCCAGAATGATGCTGCTGAAGATGTCGGCTTGTGGCCCAAGTATGTCAACTCCGCAAGAGACAATAGTGTGATATTCAGATTCATACCACATGTCGGCAAGCCCTTCTACATGGCCATACATGAAATAACCAATGCCCAATATGCCCGATTCCTCGAAAATATCGGTGCAACAACAAGTGGATTGTACATTAAAGACACAGACGGCAAGATTTTAATAAGGAAAGCTGGCAACCCGCCTTGTGCCATAAAATGGGAAAAACCAACAAGCACTTTTGTTATCACGGCCGGTCTTGAAAACGCACCCGTTACATGGGTTTACTTCCATGGAGCAAAATCCTATGCGGCCTGGTTGGGCACTGAGTTACCGACAGCCTCACAGCATAAATATGCCCGGCAGGCACGCGCTGATACTATATACCCATGGGGAAATGACCTGTCACAGATTTCCAGATATGCCCACTTACCGGGGAAAGCCTGGGCGGGCGCTGCGGACACGTATAACAACGATAGAGGTAAAACTTTCCAAACTCCCCTCCTGCCGCTGGGAGCAGTAAGACCCTCTGGCTTTGATTATGGAGATGAGCTTTCTGCTGAAGATGACCAATACTTCTCTGAAGGAAGCGAGGAGCATATCTGGCCGTATAACACAAGTAGTACAAACACCAAACCTAACAACTGGGGCCTATATGACATGATTGGCAACGTATGGGAATGGTGTAAAAGTGACGACACAGCCAAACCTGCAATATGTGGCTTCTCCTGCTTGACCCCGAAAGAATATATCATTGACGAAAAATATGTGCTCGACGACGATGACAAATCTGCGGATTACGAACACGATTTCAAGAAATCCAACAATGACATAGGTTTCCGCGTGATTTTTTCGCCAGCTAAACTCACTGTTGTCAGGTGAACCAATTATTCTGCGCACTTTTTAACCGTTTTTTGACAATTCTGTGCATTCTTTAACACTTTTTTGCAGTTTTTTAGTAGACCTACTATGTCGTCAACCACTTTTTTTCTTTGAATAGTAATTTGGGGTTATTTTTCTCGCGATGACCCATTTTTGGGGGTTTATGAACTGGCGATGCAAAAAATAACCTCCATGTGCCGATAATACCTAAAAAGTACTCGGCGACATGGAGGTTATTATGAAAAACACTAGCCTCACAGATATATCTGGCTGAATATTTTCGCCGTAGCCGCCTTCACCCTTATGGGCGTAAGCCCTTGAGGCGGCGAAAGAAAGGCGAAGGCGAAAACCATTC
>JGI10211J34971_10001915_pt1 | contig 17111 bp, 28 predicted proteins | sample Etolagsediment_FD_34971 | JGI IMG/M metagenome (IMG submission 34971) | reverse complement strand
AACCATCTCTTTCTTCGGGGGGAGTAATACCACCCCATGTACAGCTTGGACGTTGACATTATGAGTTTCTTGCTTCCCGAGACCCACTCTGTTGAGGAGAGATTCGGCGGCTTGGAGTCGTATGTTATCTCCACGCTCAATCTCCGGCGCGTCGATGGTCCGTACAAGCTTATTCGCGGCCTTGAGAGCACCACCTGCAAGAATATTCCGTGCTCCTTCGATAATTGTGACAATAGCGGAGAGGATCAGCAAGAAGAGCGAAACTCTTTCCGCCTCCGGCCGCCCCGCCATACAGAACATCCTGCTCTGGGGCACTGAGAAAGTCCTCCTGAGGGCCTCCATTAGGTTGGAATACAATTTCAGCCTCGCCAACGAGGTCTGAAACAGCTTGTGGTAAAACATTCAGGTCTCCTTGGTCGATTACTCTGGATTTCTCGCCCTGTAGGGCTGTTTCGACCTTAGAGGCGGCTTTTTCTCTTACACTTGCTCTGTATGCTTGCTTATTTGCGGCGGCTCGCTTCTTCTCAGCCTCTTTCTTAGACCGACGTATCGATGCTTGGGCCGCTCTACGCGCTTTTTCCGCAGTAGAGAGATTGTAGCGGCTTTTGGGTGCATTCGGGTCTTTTTTTGGGCGTCCCGGCTTGCGTTTGGGCTCTTCCGTCGTATCTTTCTCGTCTGTCATGGATAATCTATCGGTTTCATCTTAAAAAACCGGTCCATCTCCTTGAGATCATCATCCGGTTCGGCAATGTAACAGTCGATGTGGGTGTATCCGAGCTTCTTCGCCGCGATAAACCGGTTGTTTCCTACGTGGACCTTGTGAATGCCGTCCTCTTCGGGTAGTACGAAGAGGGGGTTGAGTAAGCCAGCTTCCTTGATAGACCTCTTCACTTCGGAAATGACAGAGATTTTGCCTGCATAGGAATTCTTTAGTTTGTCTATGGATATCGTAGTGATCGAACGGCCCAATGGATTATTGATCGCGGACAACTTCATTAAAATCTACAACCATCTCTTTCTTCGGGGGGAGTAGTACCACCCCATGTATAGCTTGGACGTTGACATTGTGAGTCTCCTGCTTCCCGAGACCCACTCGGTTGAGGAGAGATTCAGCGGCTTGGAGCCGTATGTTATCTCCACGCTCGATCTCCGGCGCGTCAATGGTCGAGACAAGCTTATTCGCGGCCTTGAGAGCACCACCTGCAAGAATATTCCGTGCTCCTTCGATAATTTCGTCGGCAAGAGACTCTTTAAGGTACCCGATGGAACCTTGCGAGTAACCCGACACTTCGCATGCCCGTGAGAAGTTACCGCCGTTCTCGAAGAGCGCGGTGAGGAAAGCTTGTTGTTTGTCGGAGAGCTCACGCTTTTTACTCTTTTGGGGGAGGAGGTTCATAGTTAATCACATATATGTGGTAGGAAAACAGGAAATTATCACCTATTAGTGATAAATAATTACAAAAAAAGTAACTATCCTACGGTTTTAGGTGCAAGAAAGTGGAAAATATTCCGTTTTTACGCGCATAAAAGTGGAATACATTCCCTACTATTGCTTGGGGATGGTATATAAAGTGTACCAACGGGGCCCGTGGTCTCGGAACTTTGGTTCACATGGACTATAAAAGTTGATTTCCCCTGCCATTTCGGCCCCGGTACATCCCCATTATGGGGAGCAGTTGTTTAATTTGTCAACAAAAAAAATATTTTCCGTAACTATTGACAGATGGCGATACCGACGGTACAATGGAATTGTAGGTTCCGCAGGGGTATATACACTACACACCCCAGATCTACCACCCGCCCCATAGCCCTGACAGTATCCTCTGCTGTCGGGGCTTCTTTTTGCCCGTCTGTTTACCATTGGGCAAGCCGTCGGGGTACCCCATCGGTAAGCCGTCGGCCTACCAATGGCAAGCCGTCGTGTGAAACACTCTGTGAAACATACCCAAAACCAACAAAATTCTGTCGGGATTGCTAGTCCTGTACCTACCACCCCCCCGTGTCCCATGCCTTGGACCCCGCGCCCCCATTTATTTATACCTCAGTGATGTCGCGATACTGACCTTTGGTTGGCTTGAGGCCACACCGCAGGCAGGCAGGCAGGCAATGGGGCGCGCAGGCGCATATATTTTCCTTTGGCCTGTTCACCATTTGGAATTCCTTTTGGAAAACCGGCGTGTCTAGGGCGTGGTATATAGCCCCTATGGACACCACAGAAAAACCCAATCCCCACTGGCGGCAAGACCTTAGGGTATTTTCTGGGTTATCCGGCGGTAAGCCGTCGAGGTGGCAAAAAAAAGCCCGCACAATGGCGGGCAAATGAGGGAATGGTTTGTTCTATATGCCTTCAGATGTACCGACGATTGCGGCGGTATCCATGCGGCCGAGTATGCCGGCAAGATCCTTCGCAAACTTCACGCGCTGTTCTGAGACGTAGGCGTCAATGTGGCCGGTCTCTTCGTTGCGTGTAGACCATCCGACAGTGTCAACGATGCGCTTGAGTTCGTTGAGTTGTTCGGCTGTGAAGTTGAGAGTTGTTTCAGTTTTCATGGTTTCGTTTCTCCCGATTAAACCAGTTTGAAGTTGCCATTGGTGGACACGTCGTCTCCCAATGCATGCAGTGTATAAACTCCTTTCCGAGACTTCAAGTCCCCGAGATGGTGCTTCCTGATCTGGGTGGCCAGTTGGTCGACGCTAGACTCCTTCAGACCTAGAAGCTTCGCAACGTGCTTGCGTGGCATTTCGCCATACTCATTCAAGAGTGCAAGGAAGCGGAAGTGTTGCGCTTGGATGCGGTTTTTGTTCGCCGGCTTGATATCGTCGACGGCGCGTACCAAGTCAACGGCCTGATCCTTGTTCGATACCGACTGGTCATACAGTCCATCCAGTTTCTCCACTAGATCACTGAGAAGCTCCTGCACCTTTTCGACGCGGTAGGTTGTCGCGTTAAGGTCGGTGCGTAGTGTGCCGAGGTCGTTCTTAAATGTTTCAAAAGTTTTCATGGTTTTCATCCTATAAATTTTGCAATGATGATGAGGATCAAAAAGATCCAAAGAAGTTTCCAAACGTTGGCGATTAGATCACTCATGCGGCGGCCTGCTCCAATGCGATCCACTGGGGCGACTCAAGGACATTCCGCACCTTGGCTTCACGCTGTAACCGGACGCGGTGCGGGTTGCTGTTTCCGCGAGAGGTCGAGAGTTCGGTAACTTTCCCGTTCTCGTCTTCGCGTTCCCAAGTCTCGTCGACGTGAGTAGCCCAATGGGTGAGTGCGTTGTATGCGCCCCACATAGTCGAACCAAGCTCTCTCTGCTCCTCCTTGAATCGGTGGTTCAGGTAGTCGAGTAAGCGGCCGTTGACCCGTGCGCTTTTGTCGGTCGAGAGTTGAGCGGCCTCGCCTCCCTTCTTGCACACTGTGTTCTCGAGGATTTCTACCCACTGAGACGGATGCAGATCGATGGTGCGCCACTTGTTCATCTGGTCACGGTGTGAGTTGAACATACCGAGCCCGAGAGTAGATTTCGCGATCATGGCAGAAACCGACAGGTTGGACGTGTGCTTGCGTTTCTGGTGGTACGCCTTTTGTCCGCCGAACACACAAGTATTGCGACAGTAATCACGGTAGGCACCAGAGAAGACTTGGAAAGCCCAAGACATATCGACAGAGTTAATGATATCGGCTCGTGCTGTGATCCCTTGTCCCTTCCCGTCGATATCAAACGTGAGGTCGTTGAAGTAAACAGCGCGAGTTGCGCGGCGGCCATTGTCGAAGATCCGGTCAACTACCGTGAGGTTGTCGTGCGGCAGTGATGGATTGTCGAGGATGCTTCGCGCCTGTTCTTGGAAAGCCAAGGCGTGATCAACCAGTTTGTAGGTTTTGGCTACTGGTGGCGATCCGATAAGCTCCTGCGTGTTGCTGTTTTTGAGTGCGTAGTATCCTTCGACAAGTCTCCCCTCGCGGTCGTACATCGCTTCCTTTTGGACACTCCCGAGTTCACGGAAGAAGTCAACGTCGAGCGGATTGCTGTGCGTAAATTCCAAGCCATCTTGGATACGTTGAGCGGTTCGCCCTTGTGGTTGTACTAAAGTGTTCATGGCTAAAAGCCCTCTTTAAGTTATCCGGTCGGCCAGTCCGATCCGGTAGGTTGATTATATAACGGAAACAAAGAACCAAATCAACAAAAGAATGAAAGCAGGCTCCATCAGCGAGCCGAATCCCGAAGGGATTTCGATGCGCGGGCGTCGAGTGTCCTCGCCTAGTGTAAAATCGACGCAAGGAATCCTCCCATAACCCACGCGCCCAAAGTGAGGCGTTGACTTTTTTTCATTTAAATTCGATTTAGTACCCGCACCCAAATTGAGGTGTTGACTTTTATCCTTTCTCAAATCATTCGCTCCCCTAGTGCGTCTTAAAGATAATGTTCTTTTCGGGAGCATCCCAACATAGGGAACAGGTTGTACAGGCTTGCGTTTGTCCAGTCTGCTCCGGACACACAATACCCTCGTCGGTTATGTCTTCACTGTTCGCACTAAAGCGCATACCAGTGTCAGACCAACGGACGTGCCAACGGTCAGGGAAACCATTACGGGTAGCAAAAAGCTCCTCGTATATTTCTCCGCCTTCCTTCGCTGTGTGGTGGGTGTATCCCCACACATAAAGGTTTTTGTGTAGCACAAGCAACTGTCGCCACATACGGACGTAACCCACACTGTAAAAGTCCCCCAGTACATGCAAGCGCACCAGTACCTTACGGCCTTTCCCTGCGGCTAGCCGGCATTTATCCTTCACTTCCTTGATCAATCGATTCTCGAGTTCCTTCCCATGTTCTAGACGGTGGGCAAACGGCATGTTGTTCCCGTAGCAATCGTCCCAGTGTCCGCAAGACTGCGGGCAAGTCTCCCGTTCGGTCAGTGTTAGGGTATAAACTTCCGCCCCTTTAAGCTTGCCCTTCTTTACATACCGCCCCGCGCTTCCTATTTTCGCGCTCGATGGCTTCTTTAAGACGTCGTGCGAGTAATCCTTCAAGCTTCGTTTGCTCTTTTGGTAGCGGGTGCTTGTCATTGTTTGCATAGTTTGTTTCTCCACTAAAAGTATATGTTCTTTCGTCGTTTGCTCGCCAATCCGCGAGTGCTTCAGGATGACAAATTGTTTTCGGTCTCATGCGTTCTCTCCCAAGAAATACTCGAGTTGATCAATCGCATCTTGCGTATAGCAAACTGCATTATCCAGTCTTTCGGATTCAGTCTCGCCAGTGTCGTGAATCAAAGTCACCGCCTTCGTTAGGTGGTCGAGTGCTTCAGTCACTTGTTTATATACAATATAATCTACGCGGGTTTTGTTCTCGTTACTTACTGTCGGCATTGTCTCTCTCCCGTTTTCTGTTCCACACAATAACATCTAGCGCGGCCTCGATAGTATCCCAATTGATACCCAAGTTTGCGTCAAAGTTTATCTCAACTAATTCCATCGCCTTGATTAGCTCATCATCAGTAAAAGTTTCGGTATCGTACCCGTCAGCAACACTACGGAAATCCTCGAGATCCCAAGTGTCCTCAATGTACGATTTTTGTCCATCAACTATTAGCTTTGCCATGTGGTGCCTCCCGTAACGGCTGTTGTTCTGTGTTGTCGTAGTATTCAAGCCATGACTCGAGAAACTCATCATCGCTATTTAAACCAATCGCCCTATCGGCAACCATGATATCACACCACGGATACTCTTCCCCTAAACAATCGATAACTTGGTCGCGTGTTTCTGCAAACACATTGACGACAAAGTAACGCGCCGGCTCGAATGGGGGATTCTCTGTGTCTTGGTCGAGCAAGATACAACGGAATCTAAACGCGAGCGGTGAAATTCTACCGCCGGCAAAGTGTGGTTTAATGTTTCGATATTGTTCTGCAATCATCTCAATAACCCTCGTCGAGTAGTTCACTAATTAAATTATGCCCAATGTATTTAGCGGCCGCATCAATCCGGTCGTTCTGGAATGCGATGGTGCGTTCTTTTTGCTTAAAACGCTCCGCAATCTTGCCCGCAACCCATTCATAGGATTCCTTCGAGTCTCCTATGTTGTGTACCAATTCAACCAATTCGTCGTCTGTATAATATTTCATGTTACATAATCCCCAAAAATGATCCGTCTTCTTGCTCAAGCGTTACTGTGTCGTGTGTTTGTATCCAAACTTTCGCGCCACATGCTAACGGCTTGTCTGGTGAGTATACAATATCAACAGCACCATGCACACTTGCTTTAAAACCCTTGTGGTTTGCGTTACTTGTTTTTACGGTAATTACCGGCAACAAATCGTCAGGGTTTTTTGCGTTATGTCTGATGTTATGTTGGTTTATGTGTATGCGTTTAATCATCGTCGTTCACCCTCGCGGAAACAATCCGCCCCGTTTTGTCTGTTACTGCGTGACTAGCGTCTTCATCAATGACGCCGCTATAATCGCCCTCCTCAATTTGTGCAACAGCATTACTCAAGCTTGATGCTTCAACAGTGTACTGCACAAGTATCGTGCGTTCTTGCGTAACAACAAACTCGTGCGGCTCATTGTCGGCATAATAGTCAGCCATATACTCTGATTTATATTCCACGTTAACTTTCTCCCGTTTCGTGATTGAGTGGATACAGTACCGCGCCTTTTATGTTGTGTGTTATTAGACTTTGGTCGTAGAGAAGCTGATGTGTTGCTTTTGTTTGCGTAAGAAACTTATGTGTTGCTCGGGGTGTGATGTGGGTGTACCCCCGGCGGGTTTGGTCAGACTTTAGCACGAATTTAACAACACGTCAACAAAAAGGGCGTTGACTTTTTTTGGGTTGACTTTAATTCGAGTTGACTCTATTCTTGCCCCGATGAATTGGAGGCTATGCCCATGCAAATGAAAGAATACGCTGAGTCCCTCGGGCTCTTCGACGGTGAGTCCCGTCGAATGAACTGCCCATCGTGCGGACATAAGAACACATTCTCTGTGACAAACACGAATGGAGAACTCATGTGGAATTGTTTCCACGCAGACTGTTCGGTGAAAGGGCGTACTGATCGCCGCATCACCCGAGCCAACTCGGACAATATAGTAGCCATACTGAGTAAAAATACTCACAAAAAGACATCATCATGTCCAGAGGTTCCCTTCGAGAAACCGAAGTCGTGGTCCCGTACGATCCCAGAGATCGGCAAGACATATGTCGAGACAGTAAACACATCCGGAAGATACGACGATATTTACTACGATGTTCGACATGACAGACTCGTGTACCCGATCTATGATTCCCTCGGTATACTCGTGGATGGTGTCGGCCGCTCGATGATAGGGCAGAGGCCCAAATGGTATAGGTACGGTAATTATGATGGTGGCTTCCGCATAGGCACATCAGACATTGCTGTCGTCGTTGAAGATGTACCCTCCGCAATATCAATTAGCGAGTGGGTGTCGGGATACGCATTATTAGGTACAAGTTTACGTGAACGACACATAACTGAGTTATCCACGTATAGAAGAGTAATCTTTGCCCTCGATAAAGACGCAACAGATAAAGCGTTGACAATGATGCAGGCTCTCCATAATATCGTGCCCACAGGAATGCTTATCTTAGATAAGGACTTGAAGACTCTCGGAGATGAAGAACGTGAACGAACAATCAGAACAGCAATCGCTTGAAGCGAAGATACTCTCGTTCTGTCTACGGACGGAATGTTACGACAGAGTAAAGAACATCCTCACGAAGGATATGTTTGAGGGAGAATGGGCACCCATGTGGCAAGCCCTCGTCGACGCCCATGCAGAATACTCCTCAGACCTCACAGGAGCCGAGCTACAGGCTTATTTCGACTCGAGGCACCCCGCCCTACCAGACAGTACTCGATATCGGTACTGGGAGCTTTTCTACACACTCGAAGACAATATCGGAAAAAACACCGATTTACAGGAAAGAGTGATACGCGACCTCTGGATGCGACATCGTGCTCGTATCATCTCGGAGTTATCCGTCAACATATTCCTCGGCAAGGAGAACAACTTTGGAGAACTCAAGCGACTCATTGAATCTACAGCGGAGGATTCGATTGGCGAGAAGACGACGTACACGGAAGTTGACCAAGGGCTCGTGGAGCTTCTGGACTCCCTATCGCTTACTCCCGATTTCCCGTTCGCGTGGAAGCCACTGTCCGATGTCGTTCCGGGCTTGGATCGAGGGCATTTTGGAATCATCTTTGCGCGACCGGAAACGGGCAAGACTACATTCATCTCTTTTCTCGCAAAGAAGTTTCTCGAGCAAGGGTTTACCATTGCGGTTTGGGGAAACGAAGAGCCGGCTGTACGAACTAAACTACGTATCATCCAGAGCTATTTTGAAGTTACGCGGGAAGAACTCTATGAAGGGAAGGATGAGTTTGCAGAAATTTGGCTTGAGCAGATCAACAACCGTCTTCATGTTCTTGACTGTGTTGGAACGACCATTCAGGAGATTGATGATTGGTGCAAGATTAACAAACCCGACATTGTCTTCATCGACCAACTCGACAAGGTGAAGATCGCAGGTAAGTACAATCGTGGTGATGAGAAGCTCAAGGAGATTTACCTTCAAGCTCGAGAGATAGCCAAGCGCAACAAGTGTCTCGTGTGGGGTGTCTCACAAGCGAGTGCTGAGGCTGAAGGGATGCGTAATGTTGAGTACCAGTATCTCGACAACTCAAAGACAGGTAAAGCAGGTGAGGCTGACCTCATCATCGGGATAGGCAAGCGGAATGATGACCAAGGGAGGGATGGCTTACGACATCTCTGTATCTCGAAGAACAAACAGAATGGTTGGCATGGTAGCATTGATGTCCGAATGGATATGCACAGAGCGCAGTATACCAAGGGGGCACGACCTGCTGGAGACTTAAACAATGAGGAGGTATTCAATGTTTAAGGACAAATTTATATATAGTATCGAGAATATTGATGGAGAAACAAATCGTTTACGTGACTTGATGGACAAGTGCAATGATCCGGATGATATGATCTACTATGAAAAAGCCATCGTTGGTTTACAAAAAGTAAAGTACCTCGTGGAAAAAGATTGCGCTGTAGTTGATTATGCGCCGGGATTAGTTTTGATCAACGACCGGTTCATACTGGCGTATAGAGGGCACAAGTGGAGGATTCAAGGTAAAGCCCCTTGGTATAACTACAAAGACATAGAAGCTTTTTACATAAATAACGTCGAACGCAGTGCAGTGAGTATGACACCGAACAGAATGATTCGTGTCATTGAAGGCTTTAAACTCACGTGTGAATTTGATAAACCTTCTCTCCAATGGAATGTGCGCAACTATAAGTTTGAAGGGCAGGGGCCAGAACTCAAAGAGGCTGTCGTTGACTTCTTACACAAACTCGATGAAGATAAAAAGAAGCGGATAGCTCAAGAAATTAAGGAGCAAGAAAGCGTATGAACATCCTAACCTTTGACGTAGAGACTACCCACAAGGAGAAACCCAATGGTGGGTTTACACCACTTCCCTATTTTGGTAATCATCTGGTGACCATCGGGTGGAAGGTGTCCAATGAACCAGTCAAGTATGCGTTTGTCCATCACGATGAGCACGAACCAGACCTCGATAAGATTGAAGAGTTTAGGGAAGACCTGTCTCAAGCTGATGTGGTTGTGGGACATAATATCAAGTTCGACCTCAACTGGATACGGGAGTGTGGGTTTGAATATGAAGGTAATGTGTATGATACGATGGTTGCGGAGTATCTCTTGGCTCGTGCAAGAAAGTGGCCCCTCTCGCTTGAGGCCCTCGCTAAAAGGTATGAGGTTACTGAAAAGAAGAAAGACCTCACGCAGGATTATCTCAAGAGCGGTAAGACATTTGCTCAAATCCCGTGGGAGATAGTTGAAGAGTATGGGATAGCTGATGTACAATCAACGTGGGAAGTTGCCTGTAAGCAGGTAACGGAAAAGTATAGGACAACGTGGGAGGAGCTGTATGAGAGCCAAAGTAAGAAAGATTCTTGAAGACTGCGTACATCAAGGTATCTGCATCGGACATACCAGAGCATACAAACACTCTGACAACCCGAGTGATGACATCCTACAGATGGCCATTGAGGATGCAATCTGGTTGGAGATCGATGAGAACTTTGATTTTGAGTTGCCCCCGTCAGTATATGACATAGGATGGAAATGACATGAAGATTGAACTATCAGACGAAACCTTCTGCAACATCATCGTGGCAGAACTACAGGACTTACACCAGCACTGCACGGATAAGGTGTACGAATGTGAGGATGTAGAGGCACTGCAAAGTGCTGTACGCCTCGTGCTGAAACAGTATATGATACCACAGGAGTACCAAAGATGGATGCTCGACTTGTTAAGCGAACAGGACCAACGCATAATGAGCGAGGAAATGCATAGGGATACTATGCAAAATGAACAGGAGATAAACCAATGATGGACCCAGAAAAAGACGCACTCATCGGAGTGAGCAACATGGTAGAGCACGAGGATGGTTCTGCCACATTTCAGATTGATACAACACCAGAGGCGACTCGACTTCTCGTGGAGATTGGCTTAGTATCTTTGCTCGAGAAAGCAATCGACAAAGAGAACAAGGACTACTCTATCGATGAGTCACTCTTGAAAGGAGATAAGGATGACCAAGAAACCAGTAGCACATAAAGGCGCGATGGGGGGTATTACCATCGAGTCTGCTGTCAACATTTACAAGTTTCTACGTGATGAAGCTGACATGGATGATGACTTTATTTCAACCGAATACTATAATGGTGTGCTCGACGGAATGACTTCTGTTATGCACGGTGAGATTTTCTCAAATAAACTCCTAGAGGAGATGAAAGCCTATGGCATCGAAACTATTGAACACCCTAACCCTGTCGTTGGAGATGACGGACGTCCTTGCGAACCTAGAACGGACCGGTATCAAGATCGACCCAGTTGCCCTCAGTGAGATCGAGAAAGAATATCGCGATGAGATGAACGCCCTCGAGATTAAGCTCCAGCGTATGGCTGAAGATGCGATGGGTGACACACCTGTCAACCTCAACAGCGCGGACGACCGCTCGATGCTGTTCTACTCACGTCGAGTCTTGAGCAAGAAACGGTGGGCTTCAATCTTCAATCTCGGATCAGAGCTACGGGGTGCTACCCGTAAACCTAAGCAACGTACTAAAATGACAAAAAAATTATTTGGCATGTACGTGCGGGATGAGACTGAAGTCTTACACAAGACAGTGGCTTCCCGATGCACAGTGTGTATGGGGCACGGCCGTAAAAAAGTTATCAAGAAAGATGGTACGGAAGGTAAAGCCGTGCGTATCTGTAAGACGTGTGGTGGCGAAGGAGTCCTCTATGTACCGACTAAGGAGATCGCGGGGTTCAAGATCATCCCGAGGGATGCATGGGACACAGCGGCGGCCGGATTCAAGACAGACCATGAAACACTTAAAGAACGCCTCGATGAACTTTCTGGTACCGCCCGAGAGTTTGCAGAGTCTTACTCCCGATATAATGCACTTCGGACTTATCTCTCTACTTTCGTTGAAGGACTCAAAAACAACAGAGACAGAAACGACATCGTACACCCCGATTTCATGCAATGTGTCACAGCTACAGGACGGCTCAGTTCTCGTAACCCCAACTTCCAGAATATGCCCCGTGGTTCTACATTCGCTATCAGGCGGGCAATGGTCTCTCGTTTTGAAGGAGGGAAAATCCTCGAGGCTGATTACGGACAACTCGAGTTCCGAGTCGCAGGATTCCTAGCGAACGACCCACAGGTATATCATGACGTGGAGAACAAGACAGATGTACACACTGTCACTGCTGAAATTATCGGATGCTCAAGGCAAGACGCTAAGGCTCATACTTTTAAGCCGCTCTACGGGGGAACGACAGGTACTCCTGATCAGCAAAGGTACTACCGTGCGTTCAAAGACAAGTATGCGGGGGTAACTGCGTGGCACGACAAATTACAGAGCGACGCAGTCGAGAAGGGGTTTATCACGCTACCATCAGGAAGACAGTACGCATTTCCCGGTACGACGTGGACAGAGTGGGGGACGGCAACCAACCGGACAGCAATTTGCAACTACCCTGTGCAGGGTTTTGCGACTGGCGATCTTCTCCCGATAGCTCTTGTGTATTTATCGAAGAGCTTGAAAGAGAGTGAATTAAAAAGTTTGATATGTAATACTGTGCATGATAGTATAGTACTTGACGTATTCCCCGGAGAGGAGGATACTGTAACGAACTTGGTGGTGGAGGCAATGATGTCTTTACCTCAAGAATGTCAGCGGCGATATGGTATAGAATATGACATGCCAATCTCTGTTGAGTGTAAGATGGGGTCCAACTGGTTGGACACCGAAGTTGTCTACGCAAACTAAGGAGAGCGTAATGGGCGAATTGAGCGTAACGGATAATGCCTTTGATGGCATAATGGCGGCAGTGAAGTCAGGAGACCGAGAAGGTCTGATGAAACTGTCAGGACAGGCGGCGGAAGACACTCCCAAGACCGGACTGTCACGCCTCAATATTAACTACGACACTGAGACTGACGATGGTCAAGCTCTCAAGAAAGGTGCGTGGAAAGTGTACTACGATGGCGAGTTTGTGTACGCAGATAGCGTAGAGTTCCGTCCGTTAGTACGTACGTATGAGTGGAGTGTGTGGGATCAGGAAGAGGGCAAGTTCTCCTCGCGTTCTGTCCAAGCACCTTCGTTGGACTTCCAGTTCCCAGACACCACAGGCACAAACAAGTGTGGCCGTCTGTCGAAGTCGGAGGAGGAAGAACTCGGGGATAAGCATCCCAAGACACTGGCTTCACGTTTGGCAACGTGTAACCAAGTCTTCTATGCCCTGATCACAATGATGGGCAAGACAGCCGAAGGTAAGGAGGTCAAGATTGAGAACTACCCAGTCATGACATACTTCAAGCGTTCAGGATTCCGTCCTGCGCGGGAAGCGATTGAGCGTCTGGGCAAGAACACCCTCATGAATGAGGTGGTGTTTGAGCTCACTACGAAGCGTAACAAGATGGGTAGTGTGACTTACTTCACCCCTGTGTTTACGCAAAAAGAAACTATCCCGATGGATGATGCGTCAATGGAGACCATGACGATGTTCCTCGAGACAGTGAAGGCGTCCAACGCAAACATCCTCGAACAACATAAGGAGGCTGTTAAGGCGAAAGCCGACGAAGAGGAAGTTGACCTAGCGGCGGACTTCAACTAATGCTCGCGGAAGTTCAGGTTAAGAACTTCCTTCAAGCGGCAACGAGGGGGAAAGCATCGCTTTCCCCTTCTGTGCTTGAGGAGTTTGCACAGGACTGTCGCGAGGCACTCGAAAAGCAATTCAACCGTGATCCCCAGTGGCGTATCCGCATGTCGGGTCTTGGGCGACCTCTGTGTCAGCAAGTCCACGGACGTGACGGTAAAGACGAGGAGATGACCTACAATGCTATCCTACGTTTTCTCATTGGTGATCTTGTGGAGTGTGCCGTGATGGCAATCCTCAAGGGTGCCGGTGTTAAGATCTCAGAGGCACAGGGAAGGTGCCAGTTGGACGTTGGGGGCGAAACGGTACAGGGTACCCTCGATTTAATTATCGACGATCCTGTGGACGGAGAGAAGGTCTGGGACGTAAAGTCAGCGAGCCCTTACTCCTATACACAGAAGTTTAGTAAAGGTTACGACAATCTTAAAGAAGACGACCCCTTCGGTTATCTCATGCAGGGACACTTGTATGCAGAGGCTAAGGGTAAAGACTTCGGCGGGTGGATTGTGGTGGATAAATCCAGTGGAGAGATCCAGTTTGTGCAAGCCCCGGACGACCAGACGGAAGACCGAGATTACTACATCTCAGAAGCTGGTAAAGTTGTTGAAGCCTTGATGTCTAACTTTGTGTATAAGAAGCCGCCGATAGATCCTGTCGAAGAAACCTACACGTTGGATGGTGTGAGGACTTCTACAGGGAATAAGTTGCTCGCCAAAAACTGTACGTTCTGTGGCTACCGCAAACATTGCTGGCCGAAGGCTGTACAGCACGAGAAAGTTACATCACGTGCACGAAACAAGCCTGTCGTCTGGTACCACACATTGAAGGTTAAGGAACTATGAAACCCGCAGATATTAAGAAGGTTATAGAACTACAGGGTAAAATCCTGAAGTTGAAAGACCGCATCATGAAGGATGTGGAGAGACACAACAAGATGGTGATTGATGAGCTACGTCCTGCCCTCGAAGGCGTTCAACACGGAACTATCTATCAAGTCGGTGATATGACATACAAGAGAGGCAGACTATTCTGTCAACTCGAGTGTGACGACTACGGCTTGGGAATCAAGGCAGACGGTCTCGCGACCCTACGTCGTATTATAGTGGAGGATAAGAATGCCCCTTCTGATGACACAGAAAGTGGACCGTCAGCTTCTGTATCTGAATGAGGGTGCTCACGCAGTTTATATTGAAGCGGCTGACAAGAGAGGCGGAGACCCTTGGGTACGTTGGGCTCGTAACTTTGATCGATGCCTACCGTTGACTATGTGGCAACACTTCGGTCAACCTTTAGGGTATGAAACATGGGAGAGGGACAGCAGGAATACTACGGAAGAACTAGTGCGTATTTCAGAGGTGGTGCGACAGGGACGTGTGCTGATTTTCCCCGGAGATGAATATTCCCACGCACTCCTGCAAATCGGGAGTACAACTCCGAAATTGCATGATAGAATTTCTCAATCGATACAAGGGCTGAGCAACTTATGAGTAAACCACAGCGACATAAATTTCGTTCAGACTATGAGCTCAGTGTTGCGAAATACCTTTCAGAACAAGGAATTAAGTACGAGTACGAATCTCAAAAAATTGTTTACCAACCGAAACCTAAAGTGTACACACCGGACTTTTATCTTCCGGAACAAGATATATACATTGAAGCCAAGGGGTTTTTTAGCCCTGCGGACAGACAGAAGATGTTACTCGTGATTAAGCAGAATATGTTTCTTGACATACGTATGCTTTTCCTGAGAGCATCTAACAAGTTAAACCGGTCTAGTAAGACCACCTATGGATCTTGGTGTGATAAGCAAGGTATACTGTGGGCTGATGGGACAATACCACTGGAGTGGTTGGAGAAGAAAGTATGACAGACTTAACAATTGATGAAGAAAAGATTGCCGCCCTCGAGCAAGCCGGCTTACTGAAGGGGCGTTACTACATTGTCTTGGAGCCTTTAGAAGATGAAGATGGGGACGAGGATGGCTTTGCTATCCGTGCATACGCAACTCGAGATACTCAGGTTGAAGTTGATGGCGAAAAGACGTTTGATCCAACTTATGTCATCCTGCAAGGACTGCTTGGGGCTGTCTACGAAAACTTCGATGACCTCTACGACATGGGACTGGAAAGGGTTACGCTGGAGGCACTGGGCGAAGTCGTCCCAGAAGAAGAGCTAAAGCCGGAACACCGTGAGCGTATTAAGAGCATGGAGGGGAATGTCATCACTGCGAAGTTTGGAGAACTACAGTGAAGGATTGGAAGAACCCGGAGCACTACAAGAAGAAAGACTTTGAAGCGATTGAGGTCATCAAGTCTGTACTTACCCCTGAACAATTCACTGGATATCTCATCGGAAACTCGCTAAAATATTTATTACGGGTAAATGATAAAGACACCGTTGAAATGAATATAGGCAAGGCGGAATGGTATAGTGCCCGCCTCGAAAAAGAACTTTCGGAGAAATAATGGAACATATGTACTGTGGTAGGATTGCCATTGACTACGACCGTGATGAAAACTTTAGCGCACAAGCCTTAAAGTTACTCACGGATTATTACATGTTGCCTGACGAGTCTAGCCCACAAGAGGCTTTTGCTCGGGCGGCCTTGGCATATTGTGAGGGAGACTATGGCTTCGCTCAACGTATTTATGATTATGCTAGCAAGCGTTGGTTTATGTTCGCTAGCCCTGTCCTTTCAAACGCACCGCTTGAGGGCGATGAGCCAAAAGGATTGCCAATCTCTTGCTTTCTTACTTATGTTGGTGACAATCTTGAGTCTCTCATCAGCCATAACTCTGAAGTTGCTTGGCTCTCCGTGAAGGGAGGTGGCGTTGGCGGACACTGGTCAGACGTCCGGGGTATCTCAGATAAAGCCCCCGGACCTATCCCATTCATGAAAGTCGTCGATTCAGGGATGACTGCGTGGAAACAAGGCCGTACCCGTAAGGGATCATACGCCGCATACCTCGATGTATCCCATCCGGATATTATCGAATTTATTAACTTTAAAGTACCCACTGGCGATACGAACAGAAAATGTTTTAACCTGTTCAACGCCGTTAACATTACAGATGCTTTTATGGAGGCAGTAGAACATGGAACAGAATGGCAATTACGAGACCCTAATGACGGAGATGTCAGAGATTCGATCCCAGCTAGAGACTTGTGGGAAAGAATACTTGAAGCTCGGTTCAGAACTGGCTCACCTTACTTACACTTCATCGACGAATCCAACCGAAGGTTACCAGATTCTCAGAAAGCACTTGGACTCGCAGTTAGAGGGTCTAACCTATGCTCTGAAATCACTCTCCCTACATCTGAAAAACGCACAGCAGTCTGTTGCCTTAGCTCGGTCAACCTCGAAAAGTACGACGAGTGGAAAGGATCAGGAATGGTTGGAGACTTGGTTCGATTCTTGGACAACGTCCTTGAATTCTTTATCAAAAATGCACCAAGAGAACTGGGAAAAGCTGTCTACTCAGCTAAAAGAGAAAGGTCTATCGGCCTAGGAGCGATGGGTTGGCATGGGTATTTACAGCAGAATGAGATCCCGTGGAACAGCATTAGCGCGAAGTTTGCGAACCAACGGATATTTGCCGACATACATGCACAGGCTCACTCGGAAAGTTTGCGTCTTGGCAAAGAGAAGGGTGAGGCACCTGACATGGTTGGTACGGGACGTCGGAACGCTCACCTTCTCGCTATCGCTCCAAACGCTAATTCTTCTATTATCTGCGGGTGTAGTGCTAGCATTGAGCCTATTAAGTCTAATGCTTATACCCATCGTACTCGTGCGGGTGCTCACCTCGTCAAGAACCC
>JGI10211J34971_10001914_pt1 | contig 17116 bp, 15 predicted proteins | sample Etolagsediment_FD_34971 | JGI IMG/M metagenome (IMG submission 34971) | reverse complement strand
ATTGCGTATCCCGGGATTTCGCTGCCATGGATGAGAGCGAAATCCCGACAGAGGCGTTTCGCGGAGGTGCTCAAATGAAACAAACAACAGGCGTCGTGAACACGGAGGCCGTGGTCGATGCCATACGGGGGCATGTGGAGCAGGCCGTAGACTGGGCCTATCACGACATCGCGATGCGGCTCAACGACCTCTTTGACCGCTTGAATCGGTCCTTCTTCGCGGGGCGTCTTCCCAACGCAGTGATCTCGATCGGACCTGACCTGGTTGTGCGCTACGCGTACTACCGAATCGGGCGCGATGACATCGGGGCCCGGCACAGGATACACCTGAACTCCCGGCACTTCGGGCGTTCCCAGTCGGATGTGGGGGTGACGCTCGTACACGAGATGCTTCATCTGCACCAACACCTCCACGGCAAACCATCGAGGCGAGCGCGCTACCACAATCAGGAGTTCGTCCGGATGGCAGGGGACATCGGGTTCCGAGCCAGAATAGGGAGCGGCGTGACTGAAGACGTATCCCCGCGACTGCGGCGGAAGCTTGCCGACATGGGTTTCCCGGAGGACGCGGCGTTGGTACCCGGATTGGATGCCGAGGCGATCAGGCGACCGGTCCGCAAGGTCTCCTGGCGCTGCGGATGCGGTCAGGAGGCCTGGGTGACGACCGGCATTCCGTTCGGCGCCATCTGCCGGTCATGTGGCGGGCGCTTCTCCCGCGGCAGCGGAAGGGGCGTCGAGGCAAGAAACACGGGGCTCATCCCGCTTGTCACAGGTCGCGGGACAATCGCCTGGCGGTCAACCGGCGCCAGCCGCAAAGCTTTTATAGGAGAAGCACCTTCTGATGTCTGAGAGGGCATGAGTCAAGACCGGTTCCGATCCGGCGTGTAACGGCAGTCATGCCCCGGCCCGTCAGGGCATGGTGACTCACGTGACACAACGACACTTCTGCGAGATAGAGCCGGGTTACGGCTCGGGTTCTCTCTCCTGCGGACTGGGCGATCTCGGCCTCAAACGGGCTGCTCGAGATCCACTCATGGGGATTGATCGGAGTCGGCTACTGAAAAACTTGGTCCGACGTCAGATCCACGACATTTTGAAGGACGTGCGCTCGCGGCCGGCGGCCCCGTCCGTGCGCCTTGCTGATTCACGAATGGCCAAGCTATACGTCGCCTGCCGCTCGCTCACAGGGTTGATCGAGAATGAACCTGGGTGCGTTGACCTCTGCGCCGGTGATGAGGCATTGCTGGCAGAATGTCGGCAACTTCTACGCGGGATCGGCTTCAGGATGACTGATGAGTAGGCTGTCAGTCAGTCCGCAGCATCCTGTTCCTCACGGAGCTTCTTCTTTGTCAACGCCAGCAGGCGTTTCTCTGCGCGCAGAACGAGCTTGATCTCTCGCCTCTGCTGATTCTCAATCTCCTGTGCCAATGCGATGTGTTTGAGCAGTTGGGCCTTCTCCGCGCCGGCAGCCGCGCGTCCAACCTCGTCCATGGCATGTCGGAGATGGGCGTGTCGTTGTTCGCATTCGCCCGTGAGTCGGTCAATCTCTGACTCGCGTCTGATCTTCTCACGTTCTACAAGGATCTGCTTCCTCAGGGCGGTCCGCTGCTCCTCCGGCAGTTCATCGTAGTGTTGACGCAGTTCGTGGAACTGCCGTATGTCGAAGGTCCGGAGCCTGCGATCGAGCGTCCGGACCCGATGGACGATGTCCGCGGCCGCGTCTGCCCTGTGCGCGATATGGGACGACGCATACTCGATCGCCCTCCAATTGGGAGGATCACTGTCTGCCGCCTTGGCCAATGCCTTCAGATTGTGCTCGACGGCCTTGGTTTCCCCCTGAATGTCATGCTTCGTCTCGCGTCGTACCGAGCGAAGCGCGCGCAGTTCACGATTCTCGCCGCGACTGAAATGTCGCCGAAGCCGCTCCCAGAGCGCCGGCCGGACCTGTTGGTTCTTCTCTTCCTCAGTTCTGGGCTGGGCATGCGTGGCCTCGCAGTGTTTGGGGGGCGACTTCCGCAAGGCGGCGGGAGGCGCGCCACGGATGGGTTCCCCATGGCCCGAAAGTGTTCTCCGCATGCGGGAACGGCCGCCGAATGTTGCCAGCGCCAACTGCGCTATCAAGGCCAGTGCTGCGAGCATCGCCAGCAGTCCTGTCCAGGGCCCTCTGTTACGGACGTTGACCATCGCTGCGGGAATGATTGCGTCATAGAGAAGCAAGACGGTCAGGATGGCCACGGGCACGGCGATTCGTGCAGGCATGTGGAATGCGTGAAGTGCCCAATAGAGCATCATGCCGCTGACCAGAATGAGCAGACCAACGGCGACTGGTCCGGCATCCCGCAAACTCCAGCCGGCGCGTTCGCCGGCCAGGGCAAGGGCGACTCCCAGGGCGAGACCAAGCACTACGGCCAGTACCTTGCCCGGTCTTCCGGGGAACTGGCGGCGCAGGGCCGCGTAACTGAGAGCCGTAAAGAAGGAGCAGAAGACGACGAGGTCGAAGAGCCCGGCGTACCTTGTGTACGCATCTGACAGGCTCCACCACGCGAACGGGTCGGGGATTCCTCCCCCGGAGACGCTGATCACGCTGCGCTCACCCCGCCAGCCAGATCGAAATTCTGGAGAATGAGCTTCTCTATCTGATCTCCTATGCTCGGAGAAACGGAGACGATGATCTCCTTGCTCCTGCCGTAGCGTCCACGGGATACGGTACGTGCCCGGATGAACCCATACATATCGAGCTCGTTGAGTAGGTCGGTAAACGCCCGTTGCGTCAACGGCAGCAGCCCGCCGGTCCGACAGAACTGCTCGTAAAGCAGGTAGGCATCCCCCGTGTGAATGGCCTTTGTCCGTCGCTGCCGCCCCATCAGTGTCGCGTACAAGGCCGCTTGAAGGTGTTTTGGGCTTGTCCGGATCATTGCGATGTACTTGTCCCGCTCGATCTCGTTATTCGCCAGGTCGACGCAGTCAAGAGTGATACGGCTTCCCCGTTTCTCGGCGAGATGCGCAGCCCGAGTCAGTAGGTCGACAGCCTTGCGTGCGTCTCCGTGGTTCCGCGACGAATAAGCCGCGATCTTGGCCACGACCCCTTCGTTCACAGTGTGTGGACGCAGGGCTTTGTTGACCCGGATTTGCAGGATCTTGGTCAAGCTGTCTGCATCATACGGATTGAAGATGAGTTCCTGCATTTTGAGGCAACTCTTGATCCGTGGATCCAAGTTGTCGGCCCAGCCCAGGCGGTTCGAGGCGAACACGAGGATGAGCTTGCCCTCGATCCGCTGAGGGAGCCGCTTTACCAGGAACTTGTAGAAGGAATCCGCGTCGGTCCGGACGTTGTCGGCCTCGTCAATGAAGACGACGAGGTAACCACGCACGCCGCGCAGCCGGAGTTCCATTGCGCTCATGAGATCGTCGAGACTGATGCCTCTCTTGTAGTACTTGCTGGCCCCCATCAAGCACGCAAGATTGTTGAGCGCGCGGAAACAGGGGGCCGGACAGCAGAGGTCGAGATGGAATTGCCGGAAGGGCACTTGCCGTTCTCTGGCCAGTTTCTGCAACTCGTGCAGCAGGTACAGCATCGTGATTGTCTTGCCAGTGCCGGTCTTGCCCAGCAATGATAGGTGAACCGGATGCCCGTCCTGAAACATGGGCGAGAAGTGCCGGATGATCTCCCGGATCTCCTCGTTTCGGACGTTGGTGTTGAATATCTCGGTCAGCACCGCGAACTGTCCCTCGCGGGAGAGCTGCTCGTCGTCCAGGTAGGCATGGTTCTTGATAATGGCCTGGTTCACTGCCTGGTCGATCTGCTGCCGAATCAGATTGTGCACAGAGTCTTGCATTTGAAAACCACCTCGCACTGGAACGGCAGTGCGGACAGATACTTAAACTTTGCTCACCCCTCAGGAGTGGCACTGTCCGGTGTCGTGTCCCGACCCGGCGGGAGTGAATTTCCGGTGGAACACCCACGAAGGTCATGTCGTTTCCATCTGCCAACGTGCTGATGGACGTATTCCGCACTCCGTGGTAACTACGCTTATAAATCCTATAGGTATTGGTAAGAAGAAGAGAAGAAGGGCCTTCCAGCCGCAGGCCACTCCAGTGGAAATCCACTGGCACTGGACTGCCTGCGGGGATTACCGAAAGCTATATAAAGGGCGCTGCATTATCTGACGCTACTGAGTGGTAGTCACCGCTCTGACACACGATGACCGAGAACTACGGAATCCCCACTGACCCGACCTACGACAGCCCTGCCCCGGACAAAAGCGTGACAGTGATCTGTCCAGCCCCACCAGTCTGGGAGCCTGTTCAGGCTGACGCACGCCCAAGCCGACCATTCGAGAACCAGGGGGACTTGACCGACCGGATCTTCGCCGCAGGTCCCGTTGGCCCGGCGGACGCGACGGCATTCCCGGAAGAGAGAGCCCGAGAGTTGGGTGAACAGCTCTGTCTGCAACTGGAACAGCTGGCAAGCCGGCACGCGATCTCATACGAGATCCGCCGGGACATCGACTATGAAGAAACGATGGTCCGGAGCAAGCTGGACCAGATCGAGCAGTTGCAGCTCTACTACGGGAGGGGAACCAAGTTCGAGTCGGACCTGATTCGGCAGCTTCACGCGCTCACCAAGGAGCGCTGGGCCGAGGAGGTCGCCTGCTGGCGTGACACCGGCAGGATACTGAGCGACATCTGCGAGCATTGGTCCGCCTACTCGGACCAAAAACGAAAGGCGAGGCTGATGCAATTTGACCTTTGAGGAAGACCTGCAGCGGCTCGAGTCGTTCATCGGTCACCAGAAGGCTATTCAGGTGTGGCGGGCCTACCAGCTTGCGGGCAGAGATGAACGCCAAGAGCTGGAAGCCGCCATTCAGCTTCAGTTGGAGCGGCGTTTCGGCGTTGATCCGCTCTCTGACTTCGGGGGGCTCTCGCTGCCGTCTGAATCTGCCGCCGGTGGCAAGTATGAGCTTGGGACCGTGGTCAGCGGGACGCGCGAATTCTATCCATTTGGCGTGCGCGACGGTGAGTTCATTCAGCACATGGCCATCTTCGGCCGAAGCGGCGCGGGAAAGACGAACACAGTTGCCCTGCTGATCCAGCAGTTAGTGCGCCATGGAAAGCCATTTCTGATTTTCGACTGGAAACAGAACTACCGTGACCTCATTGCGGAGCCGTTGTCGGTGCCGCTCGATGTCTACACGGTGGGCCGCCCTGTTCATCCGCTGAGATTCAACCCCCTCATCCCGCCTCCCGGCACGGACACGAAGATCTGGCTGAAGAAGCTGATCGAGATCGTGAGCAACGCCTACTACTTGGGAGAGGGAGTCATGTTCATGCTTCAGGAGGCGTTTGATCACGTCTACACTCAGGCCGGTTGCTACGAGCGCGCATCGTCCTATTCCTGGCCGACGATGGCCGACGTGCTCGAACACCTGAAGACCGTGCCGGTCAAAGGCCGGAAGGCGCTATGGCTCGACAGCACCTTGCGAGCCGTGCAGAGCCTGTGTTTCGGCCAGATCTCGGACGTGATCAACGTCAACCAGAACGACAGCATCCTGGACCTGCTCAGCAAAAACGCGTGCCTGGAACTGAACTCATTGGCGCATGCGGAGAAGATCTTCTTGATCGAGACCCTCATGGTCTGGATCCATCACTTCCGTCTATTGGAAGGGGAGCGGGAGACGTTCAAGCACTGCCTGATCATCGAGGAAGCCCACAACATTCTCAGCGCCTCGAAGAAGGAGACAGTCATCGACCTGTTGCTGAGGGAAATCCGTGAGCTGGGTGAAGCCATCGTCCTGGTAGACCAGCACCCGAGCCAGATCTCCGTTCCCGCGCTTGGGAACACGTATTGCACCATTGCCCTCAACATGAAGCACAGCAAGGATATCAATGCCCTGGGTGACATCATGCATGTGTCCCGGGAGCAGCGCGATATGTTCGGCCAACTGCCGATGGGACGCGCCGTCGTCAAGCTCCAGTCCAGGCACGTCCAGCCGTTTGAGATTCACGTCCCAAAGGTGGACTTGGCCAAAGGCGTCGTAACCGACACACACCTGGCACAAGTCTACCCGCCCGATTCCACCGATTCCGCGCCGGAATCGGCTTTAACTGGCGTTTCGGAGGGAGTTGCACCGATTCCGGATGGCCATAAAGACAACATGTCTAGAGCGGAATCTCTCATGCCCCCGATTCCTGAAACGGAGCTGTGGCTCTTGCAGGACATGCGGGACCATCCTCTGGATGGGGTCGTCAGGCGATACAACCGGATCGGGGTAAGCCGGCGCCAGGGGAATCGCGCAAAGGAATCATTGATCGCCAGGGGAATAATCCAGCCGGTCGATGTGGCGACGCGAACCGGCAAGGTCGTCTTGTTGGAATTCACCTCGGCCATGGCAGAGGCGCTCAAGCGCGGGGGGAAGCTGATTCCGGCTCGACGTGAAGGCGGCGCCACTCATGCTTACTGGAAACGGGAACTGGAACGGTGTCTGACCGAGAACGGCTGGAGTGTGACGACCGAAAAGAGCATCGGGAATGGGCAGGCCGTTGATCTGCATGCGCTGAAAAACGGAACCCGCCTGGCCGTAGAAATCGAGACCGGACGTCGGGGAGTGGAGAACATCGAGAAACTGCTGGGGCGAGACGACAACTGGATTTTGAGCTTCGGGGTCGATACCGGCGTCAAGTCCAGAACGTTGAGGGCACTCAAGAGGCGGGGAATCCATGACAACCGAATCATCTTCGCCACGCCCGCTGACTTCTCCAGGAAGATCCGCTCTTTGGGGCGCTCGGATGCCCGAAACGGGTAACTGTTGTGCGACTCCTGAAGGGCTCTTCGGCAGCATCGAGGCAGCAGCCATGGTGACTATACCGGCAGCAAACATGCCCCAACTCCAGGCAGCTACGTATGGGAGGGGACCATTGTCCGGCAGCTCGAGCCAAAGGAAGTGTCGGGCCTTCCTGTCTTTACGTTCTACCGGCCACATGAAACGTACGATGAGCGCAAGCAGACCGCCAAGAACAATGGTCGGCGTGAGGCCCTCCGTGGCCATCAGGCAGAAACCGCTCCCACCAACCACGGCAGTCGCGAGGATCACCTGCAGCACGGATCCCCCCACCCCGCCCCCTGCGTCACACCTGGTATTCGAGCCGGGCTGACTCGTCCGGGCAGTGGCCGGTGCTGTGCCGGTATGAGTTGTTCTTGTGGCTACTCGACCCCGTCTTCTGCGTTCGCGCTTGGCTCTGAGTTCCTCGAGCAATGTGATGGCTTCTTGGCCGTCGGGGCAGAGGCTAAGCGCCTCACGGCACAGTTCCTCGGCATCGCGGATCTGATTACGGGCACTCGCTTCCTGGGCAAGCGATAGGAAGCTCCAGTACTGGACCAGCTCCGGAGGCAACACAACATCGACGGTCTCATGCGCTTTGGCCCGCGCCTCGTCTCGCCGGCTTTTCGTCTCTTCTCCGCGCGTTGCCCGCGCGGCCGCTTCCTCGCGTTTCGTCTGCATGGCAGATTCCCGCTCCACGCAGGCTCGTTCCGCCCATCTCGCCTTTCCGGCAGCTCTCTCTCGACAGATCTCCTCCCGCAATCGCAGCCCTCCTTTGGCCCCAGGACACAGCGACAGAGCCTTCTCACATTGCTGCTGAGCTCTCTCAAGGTCACCGTCGGTGAAGATATGACGCGCCGTCTGCAGGGCTGATCGGTAGCGGGCGATGAGATCTTCCACGCGTTGCTCTGCCTCAATCAGCAGGTCCAGTCGCCGCCCTTTTCCCGCCGCCTCTGCCAGAGCGTTCCGTGCCTGGGCGAACTTGCCCGCAGCCACCAAGGCCTCTGACGTATCGATGGCCGTCTGCGTTGTCTGGCATTCCTGCTCAAGTGTCGTCGACAGACGTTTCGGCGATGCGGCCCCCGGGCTGGTCTCCTGAGCGGCAGCGATCCATCTGAATGCATCCTGGCTCTGACCCGCAGACAGGCTCTCTCTTGCCCTGGCCAAGTTGCTCTCGTACTCACTCCGGCACTGCTCAATCCTGTTCCTGGCGTCCTGGACGAACGATGCCTCCTTCCAGAGACCCTCCGCCTGACCAAGGAGTGCAAGAGCCTGACCAAAGGCTGCCGTCTCAGTCGCAGCCAGGGCTTTGGCGACGAGATCTCTGGCGGCAGTCTTGCGTTCGTGTATCTCTGCCGCGAGAGCTCGCGATCTACTGTCCTGCGGGCATATTCCGGCCGCTCTCTCCGCCGAACCGAGAGCATCATCAAGTTGCCCCTCGGCAATGGCTTGTCTGGCCGATGCCATCGCTGCGTTGTAGCTGCATCGGGTAGTCTCCAGTTGGGCTCTCGTCTGCGGCAGTTGTGGATGGTCTGTGCGGTAGGTCTCGATGGCTGACACGATCTGTTCAGCTTCGGCGAATTCTGCCGCAGCAATGTGCTTCCCCGGTTGACAGACAAGTGTGTTACTCTCCTCGATGAGCCGTCTGACTTCTTTGAGGAGTCGCTGCGGTTCCACTGCCTCCGGGGCGAGCCCGAGTGCCACCTTGAGATGATCCGAAGCCAGCAGCAGCTCTCCTTGGCAACGTGCTGAACGAGCGTCTGCCATCGAGGTCTCGTACTGTCTCTTCCGCTGCCGGCAGGTAGTCAGTTCTGTCTTGATGGCCGCGTCGTTGGGATTGAGCGCCTGGCTTCGCTGGAGCCGTTCCTCGGCTTCCCCAAAGCCTCCGGCAGTCTGCGATTTTGCAGCCTGTTCCCTGAGAGACATGATCTCTGCCACACACTCGTTGATCTCCCGACACCCGTTCAGGGCCACCGTGTGACGTGGCGCGATCTGCAGGATCTCTTGCCAGCAATCCAGAGCAGACTGGAAGTCGCCCCGTGCGTGTGTTTCATTCGCTCTCGCGACCAGCGTTTGAATGTGCTGCTGCTTGTTCCGCAATTCCCGGATCAACTCCCGCGCCTCCCCCTCGTAGTCGCCGGCGCCATCGCGGAGGATCAGTTCGAGGAGGGCGATCGCCTGCTGCGGATCCTCGTCGATGTACTTGGAGATGAGGCCCCGTCGGCAGTTGAACTGATGGAGATCGGCGAGATCCTCGCCGCACCCAGGACAGTGGGTCTGGTCGAGCCGGACGACTCTGGCACAGCGAGAACAGGGCTCGAAGGTGGAATCGAGGCTCCTGCCGCACTGTTCGCACCGCCTGAGCTCCACGTTCCCGTTTACGTGTCCGCAGTGTTCGCAGGAAACGTTCACGCCGGGAACAATACCTGGGGCGTCCTCTCCAGGGAATGCCACGGCGGCGTTCTGCCACGATGCAGGTCGTGACAGGTTGCGGTTGGTTGCATAGTCTTGGCTCTCCGGTCGTCCTGTGCCCATCTCAGTGCTCCTCTTTCTGGCCACGCTCGCGCCCTGCGGTCCCGGGTGACCCGTGTTTCTTGGATTGTGGCGCCTGAAAGCGGCTGAGAGTCTCTGCCGCTCCCACACGTCAATTCGCCGAACGACAGGGAAGAGTTACCTGGTTGGCCAAGAAAATGACCACCATGACAGGCGGGCGGGAGGCCTTCACGAGACGTCCGTCGGGGCTGTCACCACCGAAAAGTTTATATAGATGTTCGCTACTCCTGAGTGGTGTATGCCACCAACCACCAGCGCAGACACAGCCTTGGACGAACATCTTGCCGAGATCGAAGATTGCCTTCGGGAAATCCGGCAGGACGTGTCGCGTATCCTGCACTGCGTTCAGGAGGAGCTTGATGCTTTTCGAGAACGCGAATTCTGGCGGGACAACGCGCAGTTCTACAAGCAGGAGTGAGAGGCGTCCTTTTGCCTCTCGCTCTCCCCATCTGCGTCTCCGTGAATGACCTGTCTGCCCACCCGGACATGACCACAGGGAATTCACAGATCGCGTGACTTCGACTCCGTCAGTCGCGTGACACCACGTACGGCGTGCCTCCCGACGAGGAAGCACAAATGCCGATGATTGTCGTAGCGACAGCTACCCACAGCCTCTCTCCCTCTTCTCATCAGTCCCGACGTGTTCATCCTCAAAACAAAGGACCAAGACCATGGACATCGCCCTGCAAACAGTCCGAGACATCCTGCGCCGATCACTGGGACCGGATGCCTTTGCCGCCGCGTTCATTGAGCGAATCACTCCGGACCTGGCCGTGCAGACCGCCTGCATCGACGGCAACGGCGAAACTCGATTCAACCCGGACTTCGCCCGACGTTACATCCGGACGGACGTCGATCTCTTCTGCCTTCTCTTCCACGAACTGCTGCACCCCGCGTTCGGGCACTTCGTGCATCCCGACGACGATGTCGCCAATCTGGCCTGCGATGCCATCATCAACTCAGCCATCACTCACCTGTTTGCCGAGCAGTCCGGGAGCGGATCGCTGTTCGTGAGACTCTACCCGGAACGTGGGCTTCCCGGGCTCCTACGTCCCGCAAGCGAAGTGCGCAACAGCAGCTACAGCGCCCTGTACAGAGACCTCTACCCACAGACGCACAGTGGCAGGATTCTCAGTGCCGGAGAGGTGATTCAGGCATTGAAGGTGCTCACACCGGAGATGCCGCCGAAGATGCTCCTGCTCGGCTCACATGCCGACAGAGGCTCTGGAGGAAGTGCCAAGAACGGCATTCCCGCCGAGTCCGCCGCGAAGATTGCCAACGAGTTGCTGCAGGCGGTAGCCCAAGCAGGCAGTGGCGCGGGTTACTGCGACTGCCTGCAGAAGCTGGTGATCGAGGTACTGAAACAGAAGCAGACCGTTCGGGAGGAGCTCCTTGCGCGGTATGCCAGCAGGTGCGTGCTTGGGTGCTTCTTCGGTGAGAAGCGGACGCCGCGACGAATCACCTCGCCATTCCCGGTGAACCCGTCGCGACGCGACTTGGTGCTTCTCGGGGCCGGCCTCTGGCCCGGCCTGTTCCGTAATCGACAGATCGAGCATAGACGAGAGAACAAGGGAGTGCCCATCTTCTTGGATGTGTCAGGGTCGGTGAACGAGCACCTGCCCGCGATCGTTGGGTTGCTGACACACTATCGGAACAGGATCCGGTCGGTGTATCTCTTCAGCAATGCGGTACGCGAAGTGCCGTTCGACATGCTGTGCGCCGGACGCCTGAGTACGACCTACGGCACGGACTTCAACTGTGTCGCACGTGCAATCTCCGAGAGGGGATACGACCGCGCGGTCGTGCTGACCGATGGATACGCCAGTCTGGATGACGATCACGCTCAGTTGCTCGGCGAGGATCGCCCCAGCATCCTCACGATCCTCTTCGGCGCGAAGACCGACTGCCCCGAGTTGGCCCCCTTCGGTGACGTCGTGCAGTTGGCTGATGTGATCGAGTGAGTACTGCCTCCGGCGGGATAAGGGCGCTCCGCCCCTTACCAATCCCAGGCCGGGGCGACTTGTGTCCCCGGACCCCTCGTATCTGCATTGGCGTACGATGACCACGTTGCGGTCATTCGTTCGCCAATGCGGTTGCCGACACGCTTCCGCGTGTAGANGACCTGCCACCCCTCGGTGCGTCAGTGCCGATGCAGACGTTTGAGCGTGCGGNAGCTGATGACGTCCGCGGCATCGGCGCGCACGCNCAAACAGACACGGGATTGCCGCTGCGCTGCTGCCTCCATGGCAGCCCGTCTCGCTGCGCTCGGCTCCACAAGGGACACTGTCCCTTTGGCGGGAGCGAAAGCAGAGCGAGTCCCTGAGCGACCTTGGCCCAGAGCCAAGGACTGCAAAGCGCGAAGCGCGGGGGCAGCGCCCTCGCATCCCACAACCAGAAAGGAGAAGAGCTGAACATGAAAGAACTGACCGAGATTCGCCGGGAGACGTACGGGCACGACAGCCGTGCGATCAACCGGCACTCCGAACGGTGGTACCGGGACTCGACAGGAAAGCGCTACGTCCTCTCCCGGACACTGGACGGATGCCCACCATTCTTCGAGGCCTACGGGCCTTTCGGAGACGACCACGAAGGGCTGTTGCCCCGATTGCTGGTCGATGGCCAGCAGTACTGGGGTGACGGCTGGCCCTGGAAAGCGCGATCAGGGCATTCTGCCGCACAGTGAGTGCTGTGATCGTGAACCCCAACCAACCGGAAGATGAGGTGAAAACATGAAACTGGTATGTGACAACTGCGGCAAGACCTTCGGTGGAGAAGGTGAACTCGAACACAGACTGCCCGACATCCCGAGACTGGGGAATCGGCTCGACCCAGGCGGCACGGTGCCCGCCGGCACGTGCCCGGCATGCGGTTGCCTGGTGTATCCGCGCACATGCTCGACGGAGGCAGCGGGCAGTGGCGAGCAACCTGGGGGCGCGCAGGAAGCTCCGGACCGTGAGTTCTTCGTGGAATGGACCATTGACGTGTCCGCAACGGGCTTCCGTCAGGCAGCTCAACAGGCGTTGCGAATCCAGCGTCGGGGGGACTCGATCGCCACGGTCTTCGATGTGACCTGCTCCAAGACGGGCATTCGTCGCACGGTAGACCTGTCGGAAGACAGCTCGTCTGACAAGCTCTGCTGCCGCATCTGTGGCAATCGCGTCGGCGTTACCCGACTCCGCGCGCACCTCTGCCATCACAACCCGAATGCGGACGGAATGGACTGGGAATCCGTGCGGAACACGTTCGAGATCGAGGATCCGGATTCGCCCGAGGAAGCGGAATGCGAGGAGCGCGTAGTTGTCGTTGTCCGCGGTGGAGTGGCCGAGGTCGTGAGTTGCCCGGACGGCGTGATCGTCGAAGTCCGCGACTATGACACCGACGGCTGCGACCAGGCCCGGCTGTCCGAGGACGGCAGCATGGTGGCTGTCGTCGAGGGACCAGTCCCCGACTGGATCGACGACTTCGCTGTCGGTGCAGCGGAAGAGCTGGCAGACGACGGGTTGACTGAAGCGGAGGCGCTCGCCATCGCATCCGAAGCCGCCGACATCATCCGCGAACACGAAGCCCGGGAAGCCGGAAATGAGGTGAGCTGAGAGGAACGTGAGGAAGCCGGAATGTTGGACCATTCGTGGAGGCGGACCCGCTGTCATGGCGGCCTGCCTCTCTTGTTATTGGAGCATGCTCAAGAATCGGAGGAAGAAACGATGAGCAGGTCATACGAGATGTCCGTGGAGATCACAGGTATAGATGCAGCACGGCGCGAGCAAGTCATAGCTGCATGCTGCGAAGAGTGGAGTTTCTCGCCGGAGGACTTCAACAACGGACCTCCATCCGAGGGAGACGAGCGGGATCTGACGGCATTCGCCGACGGCGCGCTCTGCGGTGGCGAAACGGAACAGGAATTCGCTGATCGCCTTGCCAGAGCCGTATGGAAAGCCAACGCCGGTCACTGCCAAGTGATAGTCCATGCAACCTACATGGAGGCACTTCCCTACGAGACCCATGTCCGAGATGAAGCTGACTTCCAGGCATGGAGCGACAGCGCGCCCTTGTCTTCGTAGGTGCGAGGCAAAGACCGTGTCGCGTCTCTGCGGCCAGCGATAGTTGGACGCGGAGTCTCGGAACAACACCGGGAGTCCAGAGGGACACTGTCCCTTTGGCAGGGGAGTGGGGACAGCGTCCCCGCATTCCATCCTGACAAGGCTCGTGGGCTGGTGTCCGCGGGCCTTTCGTGTTTCTGGCAGAACCCAACCAGAGAGGAACCGAACCATGACAAAGCTACTGGAACAGCTCGGAGTCTACGGCTGGAGTGTCGAAGACGAGAACCTGGTTCTGGCCTCGCTGCTGACCGGCGATCCGTTACTGATGATCGGCGCCCACGGCGCCGCCAAGACGCACGTGGCCTACAAGGTCGCACAGGCTTTGGGCAAGGCGTTCATGGCGTACGACGCAAGTAAGGCCCTGTTCGAAGACGTCCTGGGATTCCCGAACGTCGAGTCGCTCAAGGCCGGTCGCGTCGAATACGTCCCCAGCGCCGTCACGGTCTGGGACAAGGAGTTCGTCTTGGTCGACGAGATCAACCGCGCTCTTCCTGAACTGCAGGCGAAGTGGCTCGAGATCATCCGCTCACGACGGATCATGGGGTTCCCGACCGCCGTGAAGTGGGTCTGGGCGGCCATGAATCCCTCGGACGACAGCCGATACAACGGCACCCAGATACTGGACGCCGCGTTGGTGGGCCGGTTCGCGACGTTCTTGTACCCGCCCGAGGCGCTCGACATGGATGAGGCGGACCGAATTCGGGTCGTGCAACACATCAACGGCGACGACGCGCCGAGTTTGAGCGAGTGGACTGGCGGCCAGCATCAGCGAACCGTGACGGAGACTGTCACTGCGGAAACCGGCGANTGTATGGCCGCGATCCTACAAGCGGCGGCACGCCATTTCATGGTATTGCAGGCTCGGTTTGAGACTCTCGGGGAGTTTCTCAGCCGCCTCAGCGTCCTCGTCCTGAAGGAGACAGGAGGAAAGGTCCGTCTCGACGGCCGGCGTCTGGGCTTCATCTACCGCAGCCTGCTTGCCTGCCGTGGGATCGAGCTGGCCCGGGCCGATATGTCGGGGCATGAAGTGCCCGCATTCGAGGAGTCTGCCAAGGCCACGATTCTGGCCGGCATACCGGTCGGGATCGCGAACGACGGGATCAACAAGGAGGAGTTCGTCCACAAGGTCGAAATCTGCCTCGACCTGCTCTCGGAGTACTTCCGCGACGGCTCGGACATAAGTCGAACCGAGACGATCTACCGTCTGTTCACCTGTACGGACCTGCTGGAGAAGACGCGTATCCTGTTACGGGAGGATCTGTCTGAGCTCGCCCGGTGCAAAGCCTGGAATGACTTGGCAGATTCGGAGGAGGATGTCTCGATCTTGGCGTACCTTGCACTGCAGGTCGAAGCGCATCGCCCCGGCACAGTGCCGCGGGAATTGCTGGAGAAACTCAGCGGTCGCGTATCGGTGGCCAGCCTGAGTACGGGGAACATCCCGAACCTGAAAGGCGAGACCGTCGAGTTGGTCGAGGACGCCGAAACGCTCCTGGATCAACCGAATGACCTCGGTCGCATGCTGGCCTACCATCGCCTCTGGCGGCTGGTCGAGTCAGGCCGGGTCACGTCTGAAGCGATCGGCCTGGCCCGATCCCAAACCACTGCCGACTTCGAGGAGTTCACCAGACTCCTCGCGGCATGACTGTGTTGGCTCTGCCCCCACGCCCCCGCCGGGGCGTCTGGCCTTTCCGAACCCCTCGTATCAGCAATGGCGAGCGATGACCACGCTGCGGTCCTCCGCTCGCCATTGCGGTTGCGCCAGTTTGGGCGTGCGGGAGCTGACGCGGCAAGCGTCGGTGCGTACGCACAAACAGTATCGGGATTGCCGCTGCGCTGCTGCCTCCATGGCAGCCCGTCTCGCTGCGCTCGGCTCCACAAGGGACGAGTCCCTTTGGCGGGAGCACGAGGGCAGCGCCCTCGTAACCCACAACCAGAAAGGAAGTGAATCATGCAGATCCAGACCTACCAGTTGCGGCTGGTCGCTGATGCGACCGTGCCGCGTTTCAAGCGTCTCGTCTGCTCATTGGTCGACGTGTCGCTGTCGGATGTCTTCCATCATGGGGTGCACCCGCATTCGCACACGACCGGGCTTGGGCACGATGCCTGGGGAACAGCCGATGCCATGATCGAGCGACTGAACGACCAAGGAGCGTTCGTCCCGGGGCTCCAGCCCCATCATGTCGGCTACAACATCGTCAGGCCAACTACGGCGACGCGGCATTCGTGGCGTCAAACGCAGCCGACTGTGCTCCTCGATCGCCTGTTCGAGACTGTGCGCGACGGCGTGTATTTCGTGGACGATCTGAGCTACGTGCAGTTGCGGGAAATCGCGATCGCGCGGTTGCAGGAGATGTGGTGCCATGGCGTTGCGCGCAAGCTCGTTGGCGAGATGGGACGCGACTTCGCCGGTATTCGCGCCTTCCTGAAGTCGGTTGAACCGAACATCAAGCTGACGGGCTACGACAGCCTGGATCAGTACGACCTTGGCGACGTGCTGAGGGTGGACCACTTCCTCACGGAGGATCGCCTCCTGCTCCTGCACGGACTCGAGCTTCAGAACTTCCGGATTCCGGAGGCACTGTCGCGGCTCACTGACCGTGATGGGCGTTTACGTCTGGCGTCGCGAATTGACGGCTGTTGCATCGAATGGCGGTCGAGGCCCGACAACAAGGAAGCAACGCTCAAGTACAAATGCCTGGTCGATCATGACCGGGTCCGCTGGCAGCCGGACATTGGGGTCGCCAATGCCCCCCGGCAGCAGGCGCGCGAGATCGCGCAGGACCTTGGCAACGGTACCGGGCAGTACTGCTTCGAGACGTCTCTGGGTGAGATGGACAGAGCACTTGACGACCCTCGTTTGCGGCTGCGCTTCCCGTGGCTCAGGTACGGCGCGGCGCATGTCGAGTGGACGCCCTCGGCAAAGCTGCGGCACAGCGCGGTCCCGTGCTACATGGTCCCGAAGCCACTCGATGCGGACCGGACCAATGAGTGCCTGCAGAACACGCTGCGTGAGTTCGGCTGGAAGACATCCGGCCGGAAAGAGCAGCTGGTCAGGCGGATCGCCCAGCTACTCGCCGAGGAATACCAACGGACCGAATCTGAACTCGACGAGTTCTTCGGCAGCCGGCGTTTTGTCAAGCTGAAAGCTGGACATCTGGGCTGGCAGCGATTCCCCGTTCTCCACGACCACACGCTGAACCCATCGCTGCTTGCCATGTATTGCCTGCGCCACATGCGCGGCAACGTTATCCTCGAGGCGTCCCACCACAACACGTCCGTGACCCTCACGGACCTTGCCGAAGCCCTGCTTCATCGTCGCGTCAAGCTCGACGGCGCCTTCGTCGAAGTGCTCTGACGCTCTCCTTCTCTGGCGGCTCTGCCCCCAGGCCCCCGCCGGGAGGCGTCTCGACTCCTCCCGGGCCCACCTCATCACTTGCAGTCGCGAGCGCTTCCTGCTCTCGCAGGACTCCGCTCGCGACTGCGGTAGCCGACACGCTTTCGCGTGTGCAAGACTATCCAGCTCGGCGCGAAGTGCCGACGCGAACGTTTGGCGAGTCGGCTCGCGGGGAACGTCGCGAGACGAATCGGCAAACAGAAACGGGTGTCCAGAGGGCACGCGTGCCCTTTGGCGGGAGCGCGAGGGCAG
>JGI10211J34971_10001913_pt1 | contig 17119 bp, 17 predicted proteins | sample Etolagsediment_FD_34971 | JGI IMG/M metagenome (IMG submission 34971) | reverse complement strand
ATGGTTACACTTGGCGTGAGTGATAAAAATATCTGGGGTTCTGGTATAGGTATGGGTGTTACTATTGAAAGGTCAGAAATGACTGAATCAGCATCTTTTAATATAAGTAATTCAAGACTTAACGACAGTGATTTCTCAGGTAATTTTTCTATACACACTTCAACGAATGACTATTATGATTATATCATAGCTTCAAAAGGTATAACACTTGGAACTGGACATAGATTCTCCAGATATATATCAGGGTATTTATCATATGGGTATTCCGATAATGTATATGAAGGTAATACTACAATATTAGGTAATGCAGAGAGTTATGCAAAAAGTGCTATAACAGCCAGTGTGAAGTATGACAGCACAGATGATTTTTATCTGCCACGTAAAGGTATGGCAATTTCTCAGAGTTTAGAACAAGCTGGTATTGGTGGAGATGTTAATTTTGTGAAGTCAAGAACAACTTTTGGAAAATATATTGGACTAGAAGATTACATTGGTTTTGATGCTATTGCAAGATATAAGGCGCGCTATAATCATCTTTTTGGTTCAGGATTTATACAATATGCTGAAAAGTTCTACATGGGTGGTATTGGCAGTGTAAGAGGATATGAATCTTACTCTATAGGTTCCATTAGACCTGATACTACATATTCTCAAACTAGTGGTGGAAAACAAACATTCTCTAATAGTGGTGAAATAAGTTTTCCTCTCATACCAAAAGCTAAAATGAGACTTGTGACATTTCTTGACTGGGGATTTATAGGCGAAGATAAACTAACAGAATATTCTCGTGGTGGTTACGGATTTGGGTTAGAATGGTTTTCACCGGTTGGGCCAATTCAGCTTATGTTTGCACAACCATTAAATGATGAATCAACAGATAGAACTGCTGTATTTGAATTTACAATGGGGCAGAGATTTTAAAATATAGTTTTTAAATTCTCTAACTCAGCAACTTTCATAGTAGCTTCTTTACTCAAGTAAAGAGCTTCTTTAGAATCCACCTTTATTACACCATCTTTAAAACTCAATGTAAAATCAATATTTCTAGGTTTGTGAATTAATAAAGTAATACTGATGGAAATAATATAACTGAGATAGTGAATTGTATCTGCTTCTGGGAGTAGGTTTTTATACTTATTTAGATGACTAGAAGAAGGAAACTTATTTTTTGCATATCTTGTTAAAGTAGCGATAAGCATTATTTGAGAGTGCGTGAAACCATATTCTAAAGCACTTTTAATTAAGTAATAACTATGTCTATTTTGCGAGAAAAAATGGATGTTACTGCCTGATGGAAAAAGTTTAGCTGCCACTGCTAAATCGTATCTATATTTTGAGTCAATATGATAATATTCATGAGTCAAATCAAATAGTTTTTTACTGATGTAGTTAATATTATTCGAATAGTTTTTATTGTTAATATTAGCATCGATAAGATAGCGTACAGAAGTGTTATAGTTAACTGGAAACTTATCTTTGGAATTTCTTAATAAATCACTTAGATATACACCTTCTCGCACTCCAACACCACTAGTTATAGTGTTTTTGAGAGATAGTTTTTTAAACACTCTTTGTAGAATTAGTGCACCAGGTTTAATGACATCATAGCGAGATTTTTTAATTCCAAGATTTCTTAATTCATCTTCATTCGCTAGTAGTATTTTATCAACATGCGAAATAAAATCTTCAGCTAAGCATTCAAAGGCATGGACTTTATTTAGTGGGTATTGACTTGTATACATTATGGAACATGCAATAGAACGAAAGGTGCCACCAATACCTATTAATGTGTTGGGAGTTATATCTTCTATTGAGGATAGTTTATGATCGATGTATTCAGTTGCTTCTTCAATTTTATTATCATCAAAAAAGAGTTCCTTTAGTCTTACTGTTCCAAGTTCAAGTGAGAAATATTTTGTAATATTATCTTTATCTATATATGAGAACTCAGTAGAACCACCACCAATATCTATACTGAGTGCATTTGTTTGATGTGGAAGTAGATTTGCACATGCCATTGCTCCAAGATATGCTTCTCTTTCGCCACTGATTATTTTTATATTGAGTTTTAATTTTGATTTTACAAGGGAAAGAAAATCTTTTTTATTGGGTGCATCTCTAAGAGCCGAAGTTGCTACACATAATATTTTTCTAGCTTGAAATGAAGATATGATTTTTAAGAAATCATCCAATGCTTCAAAAGTTCTTTGCATGGCATTGGCTTGAAGATTTCCGTTGTTTTGATATGCATTTTCGGAGATTCTAACTTTACTTTTTACTTCATAAAGAAGATGAAAGGCAAAACGAGAAGTTTTTTCATAGATAACCATTCTTATAGAATTGGAGCCTATATCTATTACAGCTACTCTTTTTGCCATTAGGAAGTTTTATTCTTCCATCTCTAAGTTTTTGTATTTAAATTGTAGCTCTGCAATTGATTCTACATTGTCTTTATCTGGAACAATACAATCAACTGGACAAACTGAAATACAAGCAGGTTCATCATAAATGTTTACACATTCTGTACATCTATCTGGATCAATATAATAAATTGGATCACCTTCTTCAATCGCTATTGTCGGGCACTCTTCTCGACATGCATCACAAGCTATACATTCATCATTAATTATTAAAGCCATTAAAAAACCTTATATTTATTTTGTTAATTTTTATCTATCCGATTTATATCTAAATAAAGCTTTATTAAGTTTTAAAATAGATTACTTTCTTGGAAGTGTACATGATAATTTAGAATTCAACTGAAGGGAGGCTACTGTTCCATCTATCCCATCAGTTCTATTTTTAATTTCTATTCTAGCTCCTAATGCATCTGCAGCACTTTTTGCTAAGAATAGACCTAAACCAACACCAGATTTATTTCCTTGGCGTTTAAAAGGAGCAAATAAGTCTTGTGTCTCATCAACTCCACAACCTTCATCTATTACCTCTATTCGTAGACCAAAATCATCTTGTGAACTCTGTAGGGTAACACCACCGTTGATACCTGTAAACTTTAATGCATTTTGTAAAAAGTTTTGAATAATTTGATTGAGTAGTGAGAGTTGCAGATATGCCATAAATCCACTTGGTTCAAAATTCATATGAAGTGATTTATTTTCATTTTCAGCGAGAAGTTTAAAGTTGTTAGCTTTTTCTTTTAAAAAGGCTATTACATCAACTTCTACAGGTTTTTCAAGTTGTGCGCCTTCTTGGCGACCTACATTTAAGATGTTTGAAACAATTATATTCATCTCATCAATGGTTTTATTTGTAACATTAAGTGCTTCTATATACTCTTGGGACGAGCGTTTTTTTATAAGGGTAACTTGATTTTTTAACTTTATAACAGCAAGTGGAGTTTTAAGTTCATGTGCAGTACCTATAAAAAGTTCTTTTTGATATTTTACAAAGTTTTCAATTCTTGAAATAAGATGATTTATTGTCTCGCCGAGTGGCTCAAACTCTGATGGAAGTGACTCCACCTTGATAGGTTGTATAAGATGTTCATTCATATTTGAGAGTTTTTTAGTGAGTGTATTTACTGGATTGATTAACATTTTTGATAATGTTACTGCATATATAATTACAAGTACAAAACCAATAATATTTACAGTAAAGATATAATTTAAAATTTTATCAAGAAGACGTGCAGTTTGTGAGATTTTTTTACTGATTTTTAGATAGCTATGTTGATCTATATTAAATGGATAGATAAGAGTTATGAAGGTATCTGCATCTTTTGTTGTTTGATACATGCTAGTATCTTCGTTAGCTTTTTTTAAGTGAATTATTTCAATATTTAAACCAGGGAGAGAATCAGTAGCATTAGAAAATACTTCCTCGTTGTTTGTTATATTCTGAGCATAATGTAGAAGTTCTTTATATTTTTCTTCATAAACTGATTTTTCAATAAAAAAATAAAGAAGTGATGAAAAAATAATGATTAAAGAAGCAGATGCTATGAGGAGTTGAATTAGAAAGACTTTTCTAATACTTCTAGTTGAAAACATATATGACCCTAGCTGTAATGTTTTGGAGTGACACTAGCCCCTAGAGAGGCTAGTGGATAAGATGATTCTTAATCGATTTCTTTTGGAAAACAAAATCTATAACCACGACGACGCACAGTCTCAATAGTTGTGATTCCTAATGGTTTGTCCATTTTTTGTCTAATCTGATTAATAGCAACTTCAATTACATTTGGAGTTACTAATTCCGGTTCTTCCCAGATTGCATCAAGAAGTTGTTCTTTAGAAACAATTTGATCACGATGGCGAGCTAGGTGAGTTAGTACTTCAAAAGGCTTACCTTTGAGCTCTATCTCATTTTCTTTATAAGTGATTTTTTCTTCTTCAGGATTGATTATCAGATCTTCAATCTCGATGATATTGCTTCCACCAAATCTTAGACGAGCTTCAATACGAGCTACTAAAACATCGAAATCAAATGGCTTTCTAATATAATCATCAGCACCGCTTCTTAAAGCTTCAATTTCACTTTCGTTGTCATCTCTAGCAGAAAGTACAACTACTACAGTTTTTGGAGTATTTGATTTAATATCTCCAATGATATCAACTGAATTTCCATCCGGAAGCATCCAGTCCATAAGCACTAAATCATAGTTACGGATATCTAGGTAATACTCTCCATCTTTAAGAGTCTCAACCACATCACTTTGGTAACCATATTCTTTTAGTCCCTCAGCAAGCATTTTGTTTAATGTTACTTCATCTTCAATGATAAGAATGCGCATTAATATTTTCCTATTTAGTCTATTTATTTTGAAGAATTGTAGCATAATTTTAGGTTAGTTTAAAGTTTTTTTCAATTTTCTTTAAAAAAACTTTAACTTTCGATTAAGAATTGAAAGTGTAAAAATCGCTTACACTTACCTTGGCATCGGGAAGTATTGAAGGTTTGGTAATTTTTAAATAAATAGTGTTTATGAGATGAAATTCTTTTTTAAGTTTTTTACTGATGGAGTTTAAAGCATCTTCTATGAGTAAAAACTTTTTATCTATCATCAGAGATTTGATGAATAAGCTAACATCAGCATAGTTAATAAAGCTATCTGTATAGATATAGTCTATTTTTAAATTTACAATTATATCTTGAGGGTTTGTTCTCTCAAAATCTAAAATCCCAAGTATGGCTTGAAATTTTAAATCTTCTATATGTATGGTCATTATACGACTCTTTTTTCTTCACCTTTGAATAAACGGATAATATTTGGTATATGCTTATAATAAAGTATGATTACGATTAAGACCACTGGTGCATGAGCCATATTTGGGTGAATATAAAAGCTTGAGATAAGTAATGCTGCAACAGCTGTAAGTGAAGAGATTGAAGATATACGTATGAATTTTGCGCCTATAGCCCATACAGCAAGAGCAATTGCAGTTTCAGTTGGAAGCATAAACATCATAACACCCATACCTGTTGCTATTCCTTTTCCACCTTCAAAATTAAGGTAAGGCGAAAAACAATGACCAATAACTGCTAATACTGCGATACCCCATAAAGTAGCTTCACTCAGTCCAAGAAAATATGCGAACGTTAGAACCAATACACCTTTAAGTGCATCGAGTGCTAAGGTAATAGCACCAAGTTTTTTTGCAAGAGCTGGGTTAGTTTCTTTGACTACTCTTAAAACATTTGTAGCACCAATACTACCGCTTCCACTAGCTTTAATATCAACTCCAGCAAACTTTTTGGCGAGTAAAAGTCCAAAAGGGATTCCACCAACTAGATAAGCTAGTATAAAAAATTGTACATTTGTGTTAAAGAAAAAATCCATCGATTACCTCTATGTAATATTGTGAATGGTATTTTACAATCAATATACTTAAATAGCTTGTTTTTTAGAGATGAGAGCTTTTATTAAGGCATTTTTTATGCAAAGATAAGAACTTTTATTTTGTTCAATGATTTTTTGCTTAGGTTTAATGTCACGCTGGATGGCATCATATTGTTTTACTAGATTAGTATACTCTTGCATTGTATATTGTTTGATTTTTGAATGAGTGATGAGAGCTTTTTCTTCACGAAGTTTCAACCTCTGATTTTGGGCATCTTGAAGTTCTTGATATGCTAAAGAAAGTGCTGTTTCATCTTTTAATATAGAAAGAGAATCATGTATAGTTGCAATACGTGATGTATTTCTAATAATAATTTCATTTAAGGAGGCATAGTCTTTTTCGACTACTGCATTATGCTCCTCTGGACTCAAACCATTTTTATAAAAAGATGCAATACTCTTTTGTAAAGCATCTATCTTTGGCTGTATTTCGTTTAGTTGATCTTGTGTTTTAATGTAGGTTTTTAAAACACTTAACATCGAAACTACATTCCATCTTAGTCCATTGACATCTTTTATCTGTGGAATAGTATATTTTTTCATCTCTACTATTAGAGTATCTAGTGAATAATACTTTAAAAAATTCACTACATTTTGATTTGAATATGCAATCTCTTGCATTAAGTGCTCACTAAGATATGAGAAAATTAATTTAAAATGCTTTTTAAATAGATACACTGAGAACAATATATTAAAATCTGTTTCATTATCAAAGTTGGATTGTAAGTGTAAAATAATGAGTCTCTTAATGATTTTAAATATCTCTCGCTCGTAGGTGGCATTATCAATTGTTGAGACAAGAAAGTATTTTTCTATAATAGAATAGGAAATATTTTCACAGAAATCTTCTATTTTGTCTTGTGAAAAATATTGAGTATAAAATAAATCTAACTGATAGATGTCAGTAGTATTTTCAGACAATATAAATCTCCTAATATTTTGAAAAAGATTATACCAATAATAGTATAATAGTGAAAATTATTTATTGGAAAAACTTATTGAAAAAAAATATTACAGCATTGAGCTTTACGCCAAAGTATGATGAACTAGAAGACAGAATTAGAATATCTATAAATTATGATGATTTTAACAATAGAGTGGATTTTATGATGTCTAGGTCTTTTGTATTGAAGTTGTTTCCCATACTAGATGATTATATGTTGAAGTTTTATGAAACGGATTTAAATATAGTACAAACACCGCAAGTAGATCAAAAGGAGATGATAAAGCAAGATAAATCGACTTCACTAACAGATGGATCAAACTTAGAATTGTATAAACAAGAAGATGAACTTTTGGTAGAAGTGAAATTTTCATTTATTAAAAAAACAAAAAATACTATTGTTATGTTTGAATCAAAATCTACTCAAGCAACTGCTCAGCTAAATGCTGCCTCATTGAAGCAAATTTTTGCAATCATCAAGCAAAGTATCCCATTCTTTTCTTGGGGAATTTCACATAATCTTTGAAATAATTGTATAATCTATTCTAAATTTTAAATGGAGCAAAGTTTTGAAGGCAATATTTATAACTTTTTTTACACTATTACTTTTAACTGGATGTACACAGGAGACTCAGAATAAACTAGGTCGTAGTATTCAAAATTGGACAGGAACAAATGGTGTACTTGATATTTACATGGGAGATAAATTAGTACAAAGATTTATCCAAATAGATAAACTCTCTACAGCAACTAGTACAGATGGAAATATCCCTAGAAATTATCGCTACGGATATGGATATTTAGACTTAAACTATAACTATAAAGTAGACCCAAGTGAAAAGAAACTTTATTTTGAAATCAGCAATTTTGCAACGCCATATATTTTTTATGATAACCCAGGGCATAAATAGTGAATGTAATTGAGCTATTTAAAAAGTTTGTAGGAACTAAAACCGAGACACCTGATGATGGTGGTCTTTTAGATTATATAACAGAATATCTTCCTGGTTTTACCGCGATTAGAGTCGATGTAGAAGATGTAAAAAATCTTTTTATATATAAAAAATTCGCTGAAGGGGATCACTTATGTTTTGCTGGACATGTGGATGTGGTTCCTGCTGGAAATAATTGGGATACAGATCCTTATGAAGCTGTGGAGAAAGACGGTTTTATCTATGGCCGTGGTGCGCAAGATATGAAAAGCGGTCTTGCTGCATTTGTTCAGGCTGTACATGAAACAGATGTGTTTCAAGGGACATTATCTCTTTTGCTTACTTCAGATGAAGAAGGTGAAGGAATCAACGGCACGGTGAAAATGTTGGAGTATTTAAAAGAAAATAACATGCTTCCTGATGCTGTTGTTGTGGCTGAACCCACTTGTGAAGAAAAATTCGGTGATGCTATAAAAGTGGGGCGACGCGGTTCTATTAATGGCTATCTCACTCTCAAAGGCAAACAAGGTCATGCGGCTTATCCCGAGAAGGCTATAAATCCTATACACAATATTGCACAAGTGTTATCTAATATGGCAGGAGTGAATATTGACAATGGAGATGAGTTTTTCAGCCCAAGTAAATTTGTCATAACAGATATTAGGTCTGGTATGCAGGTAACAAATGTAACACCTAATGAGCTTGAGATGATGTTCAATGTTCGAAATACCACGATTACTACACAAAAAGAAGTTAGAATCTTTGTCGATACGTGGATGCAAGGTCTTGATTATGAATTAAAATTGACACAAGGTTCTTATCCGTTTCGAACAAACACAGACACAAAAGTGGTAAAAAATATAGATAAAGCCATTGAAGATGTAGCTGGAGTTAAGCCCAAGCATTCAACAGCTGGAGGAACATCAGATGCAAGGTTTGTAGCACAGTTTGGAGTTGATGTAATAGAGTTCGGTGTAAGAAATGACACGATTCATGGAGTGAATGAAAGAACTACAAGAGCTGAAGTGGAAGACTTATATAAAGTGTTTAAAAAATTAATAAAAGAATGGAGATAAAATGAAGTTTTTACTTGGATTACTATTGCTAAGTAGTGTGTTGTTTGGCTTTAAATCGGAGTTTATACATGATTATGACAAAGCTTTAGAGTTGGCAAAATCACAAAATAAAGATGTGTATCTCTTGGTTACATCAAGCGATTGTAAATGGTGTAGAAAGTTTGAAAAAGTAACACTTAGTGATGAAGGAACTATGAAGATGCTCAAAGAGAAGTTCGTTCTTTTAGTACTCTCTAGAGGTGTGGATGTGATTCCAGATCATATAAAAGCTAAAAGAGTGCCAAAACACTTTTTTTTAGATAGCGATGGTGAATTGATTTATTCGATTTTAGGATATTGGAACCCAGAAGATTTTGCATCTTTTGTTTCCGAAGTGGACAAAAAAAAACAGGAAGATTAACATGAAACTAGTACAAACAAGTAAAGCTCCATCAGCGATAGGACCATACTCTCAAGCTGTAGTTGCAAATGGTATGGTGTACACCTCGGGACAAATTGCATTAACNCCAGAAGGNNTTATGTTAGAAGATGATGTTGTAATTCAAACTAAACAAGTTTTAGCAAATCTAAAAGCTGTTTTNGAAGAAGCTGGAAGTTCAATGAACCAAGTTGTAAAGACGACTATTTTTATTGCTTCAATGGATGATTTTGCAATTATCAATGAAATATATGAAGAAGCATTTGGCTCTCATAAACCAGCCCGCGCAACAGTAGCGGTGAAGACTTTACCTAAAAATGCACTTGTTGAGATTGATGCGGTGGCATTAGTCTAAATTACATCCTCATGCCAGCGAGTGAAAGCTTGATTGGCATATTTTTTTCTTTTTCTCCTCCATAGTTTCTCCATCATTCTCTCATACAATAATAAATACTTTCACAAAATATAGAATTTGCAAAAGGCTATAGTATGAAAAATGACATTTTATTTGAAAAATTATCTTCGAGATTAGAGAAGTTGTCAAGTTTGCCAAAACTTGATGAGGGAAAATCGATTCCATCTTTGATAAAAGAAAAAGGTATTTCCAGACGTGAGTTTATGACTTGGGCCGGGGCTATGGCTTCTATGTTAATGTTGCCCTCGAGTTTTACACCTTTAGTTGCCAAAGCGGCTGAAATGGCGGATAGACTACCTTTAGTCTGGTTGCACATGGCTGAGTGCACCGGTTGCAGTGAGTCACTTTTGAGGTCTGCATCTCCGAGTATTGATTCTCTTATTTTTGACTACATCTCTTTAGAATATCATGAAACAATTATGGCAGCTTCGGGTTGGCAGGCTGAACAAAACCTTGAAGATGCTATACAAAGATATAAAGGCAAATATATTTTAATGGTGGAGGGTGGCATACCTCAGGGGGAGAGTAATTTTTATCTCACAGTTGGGGCTCATGGTGAAACAGGGGAACAGCATGCTATACATGCCGCTAATAATGCCGCTGCGATTTTTGCCATCGGCACCTGCTCTTCTTTTGGAGGTGTGCAAGCCGCCGCTCCAAATCCAACAAATGCACAGCCTTTAAGTAAAGTCACAAATAAACCTGTGATAAATGTTCCGGGATGCCCTCCGAGTGAGAGCAACATTGTCGGGACACTTTTACACTTTATTTTGTATGGAACGCTTCCTTCTCTTGATGTTTATAATCGTCCAAAATGGGCTTATGGGCTTAGAATCCATGATGCTTGTGAGAGACGTGGGAGATTTGATGCAGGCGAATTTGTGCAGCAGTTTGGAGATGAGGGTGCAAAAGACGGCTATTGTCTTTACAAAGTAGGCTGTAAAGGTCCGTACACTTTCAACAATTGTTCCAAACAAAAGTTCAACCAAGGAACCTCTTGGCCGGTTCAATCCGGACACGGATGCATGGGGTGCAGTGAACCTGATTTTTGGGACACTATGGGAGTTGTCAATGAACCTCTTGGTGAAAGACTCTACCATACAGCATTTGGCGGTTTAGGTGCGGATGCAACGGCAGATAAAATCGGTCTTGGCTTGCTCACACTTACAACAGTCTCTATAGCAGCGCATGCTGCTATAGCTGCAATGAAAAATCCAAAAGAATAAGAAGGAGTTTGCTATGTCAAAAAGAGTGGTGGTGGATCCTATAACAAGAATCGAAGGGCATTTAAGAGTTGAAGTTGTAGTCGGCGAGGATGGTGTGGTGGAAGATGCCTTTGTCTCTTCAACATTATGGAGGGGGCTGGAAGTGATCGCAAAGGGGCGGGATCCTAGAAATATGCCGCTGATGATGCAAAGAATCTGCGGTGTCTGCACCTATTCGCATTATCTTAAAAGCACTATGACTGTGGAAAATGCTCTTGGAATTAAGATACCTTATAATGCAGAGCTTGTAAGAACGCTTATGAATGCGGCACTTTTCATTCATGATCATCCTGTGCATTTTTATCATCTTCATGGAGTGGATTGGGTTGATATAGTGTCAGCTTTAAGTGCGGATGAGAGAAAAGCGAGTGAACTGGCATTTAAGTACACTGACAATCCAATAGGAACCGGTGAAAATGAGTTGAAACGAGTCAAAGAAAAAATAGCAAAATTTGCAAAACATCCCCAAGGGCTTGGACCTTTTGCAAATGCCTACTGGGGTCATAAGACTTATAAACTCACACCTGAACAGAATCTAATCGCCCTGTCGCATTACCTAAAAGCTTTAGAGATGCAAAGAACTGCGGCTCAGATGATGGCGATATTCGGCGGCAAACAGCCGCATCCTCAGAGTTTGGTGGTGGGTGGAGTTACCTGTGTGATGGATATTTTAAATCCTCAAAGAATGGGTGAATATTTGGTGAAGTTTCAAGAATTGGCAGATTTTGTAAACAATGCCTACTACCCGGATATCTTGATGGCGGTGGAGATGTATAAAACAGAGCCTTCAGTTATGAAGCCTATGGGTGTGAAAAACTTTATGGCACATGAAGAGTTTATGGTTGGACGTGGTCAGTATCTGTTTGAGAGCGGTGTTATCATGAATGGCGATTTGAGTGAAGTTTTTGATATTGATGAAGATAAAATAACAGAAGATGCGACGCATTCTTGGTATAAAAATGATAAGCCACTTCACCCTTATGATGGTGAAACTGAGCCAAACTACACCGGTTTTGTAGATGGTCAAAGTATAGGTGCTGATGGTAAAAACACTCCGACAAAGCTTATAGACGAGAGTGAAAAATACAGCTGGATAAAGGCACCGAGATATAATGGCGAGCCTATGGAAGTGGGACCTTTGGCGAGTGTTTTAGTTGCTTATGTAAGAAGAAATGAAAAGGTGACTAGGCTTGTAAATGATTTTTTAGCTAAAGCTGAAATTCCGGCTGCCGCACTTCTTTCAACTTTAGGAAGAACAGGTGCAAGAATGCTTCAAACAAAGCTCATCGCTGACAATGCTTTAGTTGCATTCAACAACCTGATTGAGAATCTTAAAGTTGATCAAGAGACCTGTGCCCCTTATGTTATAGATAATGACAAAGAGTATTTTGGCAGAGGTATCGGTGATGTTCCGCGCGGGATGCTTAGTCATTGGATTAAAATTAAAAATGGCGTAGTTGAAAATTATCAAGCAGTAGTTCCATCTACATGGAATGCAGGGCCAATGGATGCTCAAGGTAAAAAAGGACCATACGAAGCCGATTTAATAGGTCTTAAAATAGAAGACTTAACGCAACCATTAGAGATCATTAGAATTATTCATTCATTTGACCCTTGTATAGCTTGTGCGGTTCATGTAATGGATACCAAAGGGAATACTCTTAGTGAGTATAAAGTTAATCCACTCTATGACGGATGCAGTGTATAAAAGGAGATGTTATGGAATTTTTATCTAAAGAAACTTCAAAAGAAGAAGAGTTTGTAAGGCATGAAGTTGAATTTTCAGTGCTTTTTAGACTGCAACATTGGATTCGTGTTCTTGCTATAGCGGGTTTGATTATTAGTGGATTTTATCTTGCATACCCTATGTTGTCATCAACTTCTACAAATGAGCCGACAAACTTCACTTATGCAATTTTTAGATTTTGGCATATTGTTTTTGGATTTATTTTAATAAATGCTTTTATAATAAGGATATATATTTTCTTTTTTGGAAAAATGGAAGTAAGAGAAAGAAAATCATTTCGTGATATCTTTAGCATTAATGCGTGGGTGCGTCAGATTGGATATTATTTATTACTATGTAAACGTCCAAAACTAAGAGGGGCTTACAATCCTTTGCAGTTTGTTTCTTATTTTGTGTTTTATCTTTTGACAATCGGATTGATTGTAACAGGTCTTATCCTTTATGTTCATGTGTATCATGAAGGTTTAGGTGGATTGCTGTATGAGTCTATGAAATCTCTAGAACTGATGCTGGGCGGTTTAGCTACTGTAAGGGAACTTCACCATATACTGATGTGGGCAGTGCTAGTATTTATAGTTATACATCTGTATTTTGTGATTTTTAACACAGTCTATATGAAAGAGGGTGCGATTGATGCGATATTCAGCGGACTTAAATGGCATAAAAAACATTAAGTGTACAAAAGGTTTGATGTGAAAATATTAGTGCTTGGGATTGGTAATATTCTCTTTGGAGATGAGGGGATTGGTCCACATTTGGCAAACTTTATGGATGAAAAATATCAGTTTGATTCTTCTCTTCATGAAGTGGTAATTATGGATGGTGGAACTTTAGCACAGAGGCTCATTCCCATCATAACAGAATATGATAGGGTGGTGCTTATAGATTGTGTAAAAGTACTTGACGCTTCAGTGGGAGATGTTTTTTCTTTTGATTTTACAGATGTACCAGACTATATAACATTCAATGGAAGTGCACATGAAGTGGAGATGCTTCAAACTCTTGGGATGATAGAGATGTTGGGAGACTTGCCACCTACAAAAATAGTGGGCGTGATTCCTTATGTTATCGGTGAAGACAGCACCTTCACCATGACAAAAGAAGTTTTAAAAGCAAGTGAAGTTATGGAAGAGGTTATTATCGCTTATCTTGAGAGTTTGGGCGTGAAGAGTTTTGTAAAAAAAGATGTCAGTTTGGCTGAGGTCTCAAAATACACTTATTTAAGGGGGAGTTTATGATACTGAAGTTTGTATTTGAATATAGCGCTTCATCTTATGTGTATGAAAAAATCATCTTAAGAACTTTGAATATGTTTGATCTTGAGAATGCTCTTTCTCGTGATGGTGAAGAGCTTCTTTTATATGTGAAGTCGGATGATACAGATGACTTAGAGAATTTTGCAAATACACTTTCTTTAGAGTTGCCTCACTCTATTTTTTTACATAAGACAGAGGTTCTTGCTAATGGTGCTATGCCAGAGACAACATTTCTGCTACCCAAAACTCCAAAAATTCTCATGCCATTTTGTCCAAAGTGCTTAAGAGAAGTGATGGATGAAGAAAATGATAACTATTACAATCCATTCCATCAGTGTGAAGTATGCGGATATGATGTGCAGGGGACAAAAAATTATTATAAAGATTTAGTACAAATAACTGCTCAAACTATACACAATGGTTTAATAGTTGAGGTGGATACTTTATATGGAAGATATTATCTTGGAAAGTTGAGTGAAAAATGTAAAGATATTGATTTTGATATAGTGAGTTTTGACTTACATACTATAGAGAATTATTCACATGCAAGTAAAACTGAACTAGTCGCTCTTGGAGCTATAGAAAAACCTTTTATAAAGTTAAAAACAAATATTAAATTTAAAAAAGATTTTGAAAGTATCCAAAAAGAGTTTATACGATTTAAACTTGCAGATGATTTTATACTTCACCTTCTCTTACTAGAATTACATAGTTTGGGTACTGCCTTGGTTTTTATATCTAAAGAGTGCATTTCAGCTGATGTGAAATTGTCTTTACATGATTCTCTAAATGAAATAGAGCCGATTGAATGTGTGGTAAGTGATAGTAATGTGGCAATTCTTAGAGGTCAAAGAGGTCTGAAAGATTTTCATATTGAGGCTAATGCTAAAGCAATTAATCCACATATCGGTGCTTTTAATTCGGTTATTAAAGAGCGTGATTTATTTGAGAGAACTGTAGTTGGAGTGAATCTGAGTAGAGAATATCATAATGATATTTTAGTCTATGCTAAAAAGTTTGGAACTATAGAATATTTGTCATTTGAATTTGCATTCCATTCAATGCGAGAGGTGTTTGAAGCTCTACGTACAACAAGTAAAACTGCTGCAAGATTAATAGCTAATTATGAAAGAAAATATACGCAACATTATAAAGATATTTCAAAGATAGTATTTAAAGTAAAAGTCTTTAATATTTATGCCTTATGGGGAATTATCTCGATTATTCTTGGATTTTCTAAGGATGCAAAGTTAATGAACGCAGCGAGGATATTTGAGTCTAAGGCAAATTCATTTTTGGGAGCAAAAGGCCCGAGAATAGATTACAAATTAAAAAGTATAGATTCTAAAGTCTACTTAGACCCACTCATGACGATCGCAACTGCAATGAGTTTTAGACTTGCAGAAGTGGATTCTCTTACACTTAGTTATGGAGTTATAGAGAGTTTTGTTGAGTTTATATCTACGCAACTAGATGAGATTAAGGATGAAATGAAAACTGATGCAGTGGCAGTGACTGGTTCATTACTTGGAAATAAGCATCTTTTCACCAAGTTGTGCAGAGAAGTGAGTCTCAATCATAATCTCTACTTTAACAAAGAGTTGCCAGTGGATGGAAGAAATATTTTGTATGGCACGAATGAGCTTATATGATGCGATATAAATACTTAATAAATGGACAGGTGCAAGGTGTTGGATTTAGACCTTTTGTATATAGGCTAGCACAAGAACTTCACCTTTTTGGATTTGTAAAAAACTCTTTAGAAGGTGTTGAAGTCGAGTTAGAAGGTTCAGATTTTAAAATGTCTGAATTTGAAAAACTACTACACACGCAACTTCCTCCACTTGCAAGAATAGATACAATTATAAAAGCACAAAGAGAACCAGAGCATGAGAAAAGTTTTGAAATTTTAAAGACTCCTGAGGGTTTGGATAGTTGTAAAACTGCACTTATTTCACCAGATATAGCAATTTGTAAAGATTGTTTAAATGACATTGAAAATGAGCAAAAATATAAAGATTACTTTGCAACAAACTGCACAAACTGTGGACCGAGATACTCCATCATAAAAACAGTGCCTTATGATAGAGCAAACACTTCTATGCAAAAATTTATCATGTGTGATTCATGTGATGATGAATATACAAATCCACTCAATAGAAGATACCATGCACAACCAGTATCTTGCAATAGTTGCGGACCGACTTTGTCTCATGAGATTGAGGATGTGGCTAAGAGTATACAAAGTGGCAAGATTGCAGCCATCAAAGGTCTTGGAGGGTTTCATATAGTTTGTGATGCAGGCAATAGTGAAGTTGTAGCTAAACTTCGTGAGTTTAAAAACAGACCTGCAAAACCCTTTGCGATTATGTGTAAAGATATAAAGCAAGTGCAAAGCTTGGCAGAAGTTGGTGAAAAAGAGAAAGAACTTTTAAGCTCCAAAGAGGCTCCTATAGTGATTCTAAAGAAAGTGTCAACGATGGATATAGCGGATTCCATTGCCCCAAATATAGATAAAATCGGATGCTTTTTGCCGTATACGGCACTTCACCATATACTGTTTAAATATCTTAAAAACCCGATAGTGGCAACGAGTGCAAACTTGGGAGGTGAACCTATCATCATTGATGCAAAAGATCTACAAAGAAAACTTCCCTTTGTAGATATGATAGTTGATTTTGACAGAGAGATTCTCAATGGGGTGGATGATTCTTTGGTGCAGGTTATAGATTCAAAGATTCAGACTTTACGACTCTCTCGCGGTTATGCACCCAAGGTTGTGAAATTACCGTTTAAGAGTGAAAAAAGAATTTTAGCAGTTGGAGCAAATGCAAAAAATTCGATAGCCTTTGTGATAGATGACAACATCATTCTTTCACCGCATATTGGAGATTTAAACTCTCTTGAAGCATTTGAATTCTTCACCAAAACTATAGAGAGTTTTAAAAGCTTTTATAACTTTGAACCTGATGTGATAGTGCATGACAAACATCCAAACTATGAAACCACAAAGTGGGCGAAAGAGCAAGGTGAAGAACTTGTGGCTGTGCAACATCATCTAGCGCATATTTATGCATGCAAGGCAGAATTTGGACTTAGCGGAGACTATCTTGGCTTTAGTTTTGATGGAACAGGCTATGGAGATGATGGCTCGCTTTGGGGCGGTGAAGTCTTTGTCGGCGATGAGAGAAAATACAGTTTTAAACA
>JGI10211J34971_10001911_pt1 | contig 17127 bp, 10 predicted proteins | sample Etolagsediment_FD_34971 | JGI IMG/M metagenome (IMG submission 34971) | reverse complement strand
CGGAACAACGCCGCCGGTTCGTCGAAGAAGGTGAAGTCGGCCCGCCACAGCGGCATGGACTGCTTCGAGTAATACCCCACCGCATCCAGTCCCCGGAACAGCCACTGCCATGGCGCGTTCGAACCGTTCAGGTAGTTGTGCTGCCAGTTGTAGCCGTACCACTTCACGATGCTGACGTCCCCGAAATCGGCCCACAGTTCCAAGTCGGTATAGAGCATGTTGTAACGGCAATGCTGCGCAAGTTGGTAGATGTCCAATCCGTTCTGGATGCTCGTCTTCCACATGCCCGACATGCCGGTGCGACAGCCCGGATGACCGCGCTCTACTGCGGCCCGGATGTCGCCGAAAAACTCCGCCACCTGACGATCGATGAACTGACGGTGCGCCAGGATCCGCGGCCACTCCGATTCCGGCGGCGCCTCGATTGAGTCCGGCAGAAAGAACGGCGGCTCGGCCTCTTTCCACGTTGTCAGTCTAGTCCCCCAGCTGGTGTTCAGCCGGGACAAATCGCCGCCGAACATGCCCTGCACGAACTCCCGGAACGCCGACAGACAGTGCGGACACCGGCACGTGTTCAGGTCGCGCGACGGGATGAACTGACCGCGCCACTCAAGCCCTTCGCCTTCTTTGCAGTAGAAGAACTCGTCCACGGCAAAGCCCTGAAACGCCGAACACAGCGACGTTCGTCGATACGTGTTCTCCACCTCATTCAGCCGCTGCTCCCGGAATTCGGGGTTCAGCAGGCACGGCACGCGAATCCAGCCGTCGCGCGGATCGACTCTCTTTTCCTCCAGTTCCATACCGTCATCCGCGTCGCCGCCCGGGGCGGTCGGCGCGACCACCTTCTCGTCGAACGGCGTGATGACCGTTTTGGCCATGGGCACCCACGAGCCGTAATCACTCTTGCGCAGATTGAACCACGCCAGATGATCCGGCGACTCCCCACCCGTGCGCACGTCCCAGCCTGCTACCTCGGTCTGAATACGCGGTTCCGTGTACCCGCGCAACTCGAACTTGGGCAATCGGTCCGTGCGCGGCTCGACAAACATCCGGATGTGCCGCTCGTGTACCGGTCCGTCCGCGTCGAGCAGCGAGAAGCGCAGCACCAGCGTCATGTGCAGCGCCGAATGCAGCGGCTGGGTGAACGTCACCGTTTCGCCGTCAACTGGCTTCTCGGCCTCGAACACGGTCCGTCCCCACGGCTCCACGCCCTCCAGGCGGAGCCGCGCGTTGTCCGGCGAGTTGACAAGATCACATGTGGCCGTCAGCACCTGATCGTGTGTCGCGACAAATGTCCCCGTGCCTCCGGATACGGGGAACGCCATCGGCGCTGCCCCGTTGCGGGACAGTGAGACATTCCCCACGCGCGCCGCCGCCGCCACGACCATCGGCAGCGTCCGCCAACCCACCACGGCACCCGACGCATCGTGGATGGTCACGTCCAGGTCGAAACTGCCGGCGGGAAGCGCAGGCAGTTTGATCGCCAGGTCCTTCTTGCTGTGCGGACCAAGTCGCAACGGTTGTTCGACCGGCTTGCCAGCCGCTTTCCACAGCGGCATGGGATGGTAGATGCGCGGCACGCCGCGATAGAGCTCGAAGGTCCGGGCCAGGTCCAGATGCGGCGTCACTCGCACTGTGCCTGCGAATTCTGCACCCGGCGCGGTCACAGCGATGCTGATCTGTGAATTCCGCAACGCCGCGCGAGCCACTTGGCCGGGCTTTGCGGAATCCGCAATCCGTACGGGCGGATCGCCGCGCGCCGCCCAGAAGACGTTCCGCGCCAACTGCTGGCAATCTTGCTCCGTTCGTCCGACCCAGTCCGGGCGCATGTACTTCGGTTCGCCCTCGACGAGTACGACACGCCCTTTGCCGAACGGTCCCGTCAGAGCAGCTTCCCCGACAAACGACCGGGGGCGCTTCTCGCAGTCTTCCCGCAACGGATCGAACAGCCCCAGCTTGTCCGGACACTCGTGCAGCACGAGTCCCACGCCTTCGTCGCGGACCTGCCGGAACACTTCGTCCATCAGGTCCACGGGAAAGAACCTATCCTGCAACAGCGCGAACATGATCACGTCGTGCTTCCGGTTGAGCATGCGGCGCAACCGCTCGATCTCCCGGGCCGTGGCCACTTCGTCGCCTTCCACCTCGTAGTTGCGTCCCGCGATCACGCAGTCGACCTCCATGTCCAGGCGCTGCGCGATTTCGACCACGCCGCGCGACGGCCAGTATGGGATGACGAACAGCGCTTTGACCGGCCCACCCGCCAACGGTTTGGCTACCGCCCTGTGCGGACTGTGTACCTCGAGCGACGGCGTCCAATCGGCCCGCTCGTAGTCCAGCGTCACCGGTTGTCGGTACTCTTCGTTGACGGTGCCCTCCTTGGCGGGTGGTGTGACGAACCAGAAGCCCGTCGAGTGATCCGCCATCACCGCCTGCTCGAAGCGTGCGACTTCCGCACCAGCGTCGCCCAACACCTGTGCTCGCACGATCCACGTGCCCGGTCGATCCGGTTTGAGTTCCACCGTGGCGCGAACTGGCTTGCTCCCCGTCAGGCTCACGGTCTGCTCGGACAACGCCTGCCACTGCCCGTGCGGATTCCGCATCGCGCTGAACCGCACATGCGATCTCCGCACGCCGTGGCAGATCAGGTTGAGCGTCACTCGGGCCGCGTCTCCGCTGTAGCCCGTGTCCTGTTCCTCGGTCAGCTCTGCCACGAGCTCCCCGAGGAGGTCGTCGCCCCCAGCCGCAGGAACGGGGTCGGTCTGTCTCCGGGCGGCTTCCCGCTTGAGCCGATCCGCGAGTGTCGCACGTCGATGGGCAGGTGACAGCAGGGCTGCGGCCGGATCGACATCGAACCAGCCGACCAGACCCGGACCAACGCCGTCAACCGCTGTCACTCCCGGACACAATGTGATCTGCCCCGTTGTCCTCACCGATTCACCGGGCGCTACAGAGAGGACTGTGCGCACCAGCTCCGCCGACTGCATCGCCGTATCCACTGCCAGGAACGACAGGTGACGCCGGTCGAAGCCCACAACCAACGCGTCCGAGCCCGGTCCCGTGAGAGCCGCCCATGCGGCCGCACCGTCGTAGAGACTGCCTGACGTCCGTTCGTAGAGCAACAGCGACTTCGAATTGTGCGCGAGCCGCACCGGCCCTTGGGCTGTGGGCGTCCACAAGGTGTTCTTCTCCGGCTCCGCCGCCGCGACGAGCGTGGATGCCAGGCACACCTCAATCGGTGTCAGTCCGGTGTTGCGCAATTCGTACTCCACAGTCAACAGCGGGGCGCCTTCCTGCAGGCTGAAACGCTTGCACAGCGCCAACCCCCGGAACTCCTCGGGAACCGTATCGCCCAAGTCCGCCAGCGCCCCGGTCAGGACGCACTCGGTCGACGTCCGGGTCGTCTCGTCAACTGCAAACGTCAATCCATCGAGAGACACCCGTCTGCGTCTCGGCAGCACTAGTGTGTCCACGAGCACCGGTCCGGACAACCCACCCACCACGGTTATCCGTCCGCCCTGCTCCGGCTCGATGCGCACGGCCAGACGCCCGTTCTCAATCGTCACGTCCGCCGCCACTGTCGTCGCCAGGATCAGGAAGCCGTTCAGGATGAACTGGGTACGCACCTTACTTCACCGCTCCCATAGTCATGCCCTTGGTCAACTGTGTCTGGAAGATCAGGAAAACCACCAACACGGGCAGTGCCGTCAGAAACAGCGCGGCGGAGATGTGCGGGATGTGCGCCGTGTACTCGCCCTGCAGCGTGGCAACGCGGACGGTGAGCGTCCGTGTGTCTTCCTGCAGGATCAGGAGCGCAAACAGCAACTCGTTCCACATCCAGAGGAAGTTGAAGATGCCCAATGTCACCAGAGCCGGCCGGGCGACGGGCAACATGACGCGCCAGAGGATCTGGACGTGGTTGGCGCCGTCCACCTGGGCGGCTTCCACCAGTTCGCCGGGCACGCCGCGCAGGTAGGACGTCATCAGGTACGTGCCGAACGGCGTGGCGAGTGTGACGTAGACCAGGATCAGCCCGATGTGCTTGTTTAGCAACCCGATTCGTGCCAGCATCGCATACAGCGGAATGATGATCACCTGGGGCGCGATCATCATCGATCCGAGCACCACGAAAAACAGCGCACGCCGGCCCCGGAACCGCAGGTGCGAAAACGCGTAACCGGCCATCCCACACACGCACCACGAGAGCACGACACCGGACACCACGACGATCATCGAGTTGGCTCCGAACCGCGCCAGGTTTCCGCTGTCGCTCTCGCCCCATACGTTGCGGAAGTTGGTCAGCGTCGGACGCTCCGGCCACCCGTACGGGTTGTCGATGTACTCCGATTCGGACTTCAGCGACGTCTGCAGCACGAAACACAGCGGGTACACCGTGGTCACACTCACTGCGGTGAGGATGATCACGATGGCCAGCCGGTTGATTCGGTCACGCTGCATCGCCTAATCTTCCTTCCCGGCCATCAGTCGGACTTGGATGAGGATGACGCCGAACACCATCATGAAGAGCGCCGTGCCAATTGCGCACGCATACCCCATTCGGTTCGCCTCGAATGCCTGGAGGTAGACCTGGTAGCTCACGAGCATGGTCGAGTACCCCGGGCCGCCGTTCGTCGTCACGTAGACGAATGCGAAGAGGCTCGTGAACGACCACACCACCAGGTTGACTCCCCAGAACTCGATCACGTGTCGCAACGACGGAATCACGATGTGCCAGAGAAAGCGCCACCCGGTCGCGCCATCGAGTCGGGCTGCCTCGAATGTCTCTTTGGGCACGGCTGCCAGGCCGGCCAGGAACACGATCACCCCGTGCCCGAAAATCCCCCAGAGGATGATCACGATCAGCGTGGGCAAAGCGGTGTTCGCGTTTCCGAGCCAGTCAGTGGCCAATCCACCCAGACCGATCGCACTCAGCACGCTGTTCACGGGACCGTTCTGGCGAAGCAATGCGGAGAACAGCAACCCGATGACCACCGGCGACAGAACCGACGGCAGGAAGTAGGCCGCCCGGAAGAAACGCCAACCCGGCGTCTCCTGGTGAATGAGTAGCGCCAACACGAGAGACACGAGAATCCAGAGCGGAATCGTGCAGACGATTGCCAAGTTGTGCGACAGTGCTGTCCAGAACTCCCCGTCGCCGAGCAATCGCGCGAAGTTCGCAAAGCCCACATAGGTCGGCGGCGTCACCCCATTCCAACGAGTGAGACTGTGCAACAGAGCGCTGATTGCGGGAACCGCACGAAACGTGATGACAAGCAGCAACGCAGGCGCCACGAACAGATAGCCCGCTCTAGCTGCCGATCGCCCGACGACCACGACTGTCTATCCCTCCCCTGTTCTGTTGGCCCGTTCTCCCGTCGGCGTCAGGCGTTTCATCGCCAGCACAGCGATAGCGATGACCAGCAGAGCGCCAACTCCCACGGCGATGACCATGCCCGGCGGGGTCGGCTCGATGATCTCGTTCTCCACGACAACTGCCTGCTGAATCGCGGCCAGCGCGCCGGCCACGTCCGTCTGTCCTCCAAGTAGCCGCTGGCACTCGCGCATCACGGTGTCGTTTACGGTTTCCGGTAGTTTACCGGTAAACTGCGTGCCGGTCCTGCCAGCACCGATCCAGTCGGCGATCTGGCGTGCGTTCGGGTCGGTGAACAAGGCCCGGTCCACCTGTTGGTTGGCAGGAAACGACCCGACATCGGTGAGGAACGCCTTTGCGTTCTCCGCACTGGCGACAAACGCAATGTAGTCAAACGCCTCCTTCGGCAGTCTTGTCCACGTGGTGACCGCGTACGCGAACGCTCCCCCTACCGGAATCCGGTCCGCGTCCGGACCGGGCTGGAAGACGGGCGCGGTCATCACGCCGACGTTCTCTGCTCCGAACTGGGCCGCGAAGTCCTTCCAATGCGCCACGTCGGAAATCAGCCCCAGAAAGAAGGCTGCCTCGCCTCGCAGAAACACATACCGCGCTTCCGGCCACAGCGCCGTGCTCATGAACCCTTCTTGGAAATGGCCTTTGGTTGCGAGCTCCGACAGACGTTCGAACACGGCGGCGACTTTCGGGTCGGTCCATGCCATCTCGCCACTCACCAACTGATTCATCTCCGCGTCGCTCAATACTTGGAAACACGAGGAGTTGATGTACCATGTCGCCCACCCGCCTTCTTTCTCGCCCACAGCCACGCCGGCTTTGCCGAGCTTCTTCACTGCTTCGCACGCCGCCAGGAATTCTCCCCAGCTCTGCGGCGGTTCGCTCACGTCGATGCCGGCCTCTTCCAGCAGCGTCTTGTTGTAATACCACACGTTGCCCTGAACCGCGATCGGCACTGCGTACGGCGTGCCATTCGCGTCGAATCCCTCGCTGGTCAGGTCCCATCCCACGAGCGAGGCCTTGAACTCCGCCGGCATCAGATCGGACAACGGCAGCAGGCTATGCTTGTTGCCCAGTACGCGCGTGCCCTGGTGCAGCATGACCACGTCCGGCCCGGAGCGAGATGCCGCGGCCGCTTTGAATATCTGGTAGTACTCGTTGTGTGACTGGGCGACATGTTTGATCTTGATGTTCGGATGCGCTTCCTCAAAAGCCCGGTCAATGTTCTTGAGCCACAGTCCCGGTCCTTTCGTGGTGTCGGCTGCGTGCCAGTCCCACACGGTGAGAGTGACTGGTTCCTGCGCCGCAAGTGTCGCGGCGATCGCAAATGCGATGGTAACGACTGTCGAGGCGAATCGGTGGCTGGTCAACTGTGTCATGACACACTCCGTGTCCGGGGGGTGCGAGCGAACGGTATACGTAACATACATGCCCCGGCTCATTGGCTCGCGGGCCGGAGGACGCTATCTTCCCGTTCCATCGCGGATCACGGAAAAAGGAGTCCTTGGTGGAACAGGTGCGACAGGCAGACGTGGCTGACTTCGATCGACTCATGGAGCGGGTGACGAACAGCTTCTCTAACGACAACCCGACGCATCCGCGGTTTGACGAACTGTACCCGGACTCAATCCGGTGCACCTCGGAGAGCCTTGCCCAATGGCTCATCCTGGATGTCGACGGCGACATTGCCGCGGGCCTGCAGATCGTGCCGCGCCCGATCCGGATGCGTCCTGACGTGGAGTTGCGCGCCACAGGACTTGGGAACGTGTTCTGTTACCCGCCCTACCGGCGGCGCGGCTACATGAGCAGGTTACTGACTGAAACCGTACGTCGGCTTCAGGACATGCGTTGCCCGCTCAACATGCTGGGCGGAGACCGTCTCCGGTACGGCCGTTTCGGGTGGGAGCACGCGGGGAATGCCCGCTGCTTGACCCTCGGCTCGAACATGATGCGTGGAACGCAGGCCGACGGGATGTCCGTGGACGGTCTGCGGCGGTGGACGGGAGACAGCGCCGACGCGCGCAGGATGAAATCCGCGTATGACCGGCTGCCCTGTCGCTGCGTGCGGACGGACGAGGAGTTTCCGCTCGTGTTGCTGCGCCCGGGCACGGTTGTGTGGATACGCGAAGTGAACCACGGCTTGGCCTATGCCGCAGTCAGAGGTGGTAACCTCGCGGAATACGCGGGTGATGTCGAGCCCTTCGAGGAGTTGATACGGTTCCTGATTCGGGGTCGACGTCTGAATGCGCCGGCTCCTCCGGTGGACGTCGAGTGCGAGCTTGATCGCGTCCTTGTTCGGTATGCCGCGGGTGTCTCGGTCGACCCGGTGGGGATGGTGCGCGTGGTGGACCTGCCTGACCTTCTTGTCGCCTACCTGCCCTTGCTGAGGGAACGCCTTGATGGCTGGCAGGGAACTCGTTCACTCGTGATCGAGGGCACGGGCTACGCCGTGACCGTCCGTGGCACAGGCAGTGGCGTCGAGCTGTCCGAGCAGGCTCCGGGAACGGCGTTACGGCTTGACGTTCGGGACATGGGCCGACTGATCTTCGGTCCCTTCCCTCCTTCGCTTGGCCCGATGCTGCATGACGAGTTCCTGCGGAGGGCATTCCCGCTACCGCTGTACTGGCCCTCTCTCAGCCACGTATGAGGCCGACCGTGGTGTCCGGACGGTCGTACCCGGAGGCCCGTCCGGTTACGCAACAGCGCCCGGGGAGAAGAACGTGCTGCGCTCGGCCTCGAGCGTGATCCGAAGCACGTCCTGCGGGGAGGAGGCATCGCGACAGCCGTCGATGAACCCGTCAGACTGCAGCAATTGGGCGAGTCGACCCATCAGGATAAGGTGTGTCTGGATCGTCTGGCAGCAGAGCAGGAAGAAGATGTGTACGGGCTGTCCGTCAATGGCGTTGAAGGGCACGCCGTTCCGGCTGCGACCAAAGATGAGCACAGCCGGCTCGCGGAGCGTGGGGATGGGGTCGCGTGGATGAGGAAGGGCGGCGCCGTGTCCCACGCCGGTGCTGAGCAATGCCTCGCGAGCGCTCAGGCGTTCGCGGAGCGTCTTCATGTCCGGGAGGAGCATCTCGCGGACGGCCGGTTGGCACAACTCGCGCAGTGCCTCCTCGACGTTCGACGCCGCCATGTCAAGTACTGTGCGTGTGTCGTGAAGCAGTCGGCTGATCGGCATGCTGATGTGCCGTGGCGTAAGCTCGGAGGCAGGGACATTCTCGGGATGATCCGGATCGCTGGGAAAGAAGATCTGGTCGACCTGACTGCCGTTGAAACGCCATTGCCCGCCGATCTTGGTGCCTTGGATCTGTCCCGTCTTGAGCATACGCAGGATCGTGCGCTCATTGACGCGCAGGTGGTCGGCCAACTCTTTCAGCGTCAGGATCATTTTTCCGGTTCCGTCCTAGGTTTGTCAGTTCCTGTCGTGTATTGTCGTGGTGGGGATACTAAATGTGTTTTGAAGTGTTACAAGTGGCCCGCTATGTTTTTTTCAGTCCAGTCCCCGGCGGGACGCTCTCCTGCACGGGGTGTCCTGTCAAAGAACCATTCCTGATGGCTCCGCCGGAGGTCCGATCAGTGCGACGATTCCTGTTTTGTATCTCGCTGGGAGCTCTTCTGGCGTGCGTGTGTTGTGGGCAGGACGTCGAGAGGATTCCATTGCGGACCGGAAAGACGGTGCGTTGCGAGGTACTGGAAGTCCGCGTCAGCGGCCTGTACGTGAAGACCCAGTACGGCAAGATGCTCGTGCCGTGGGATCGCATCCACCCTTCGTACAGGAAACACCCCGAGCACCAGGTGCCGTCACCGGATGATCACGGTGGAGAGTCCGAGGACGCAGAGGGAACGGGATTCGAGGATGACGAAACGGGAGAAGCCGCAGGGGAGGGGGAAGGCGTTCCTCTGGAGCTGGACCCCATTGCCGTGGGGCTGGGCGTAGCCTTCCTGCTGTTTTGGGCAAACATTCTCAGTGTCTGGCTCGTGAGCCACGAGGAACTTGTGGGTGGCCGCGCCATGCAGAGATGGAACATGGCGGCGTTGATCCTCGGATTGCCGGTCGCGATGATCTTCCTGATCCGGCATAAGGGAGTTCGCGGCATGTTCGGCTTCACGCCGAAGACCCGCGTCGGCGCCGATGGATCGGCCGAAGCGATCGTGTGCCTGTTCACGTGGGACGGTCAACCCGTAAAACCCGGCGTTGGGAAGAGGGCCTCGACCGGCCTGATCGTCGCACAGGCCATTCTGGGCCGGGCGGCCAAAGCAAATGCGAGTGACGTGCACTTCGATACGACGTCGATCGGCGTTGAGATTCGGTTGCGTGTCGATGGCGTACTCCGTGAAGGGGAGATGCTGAGCGGGGACTCCGGGAAACGTGTGATGGCCGCGATCAAAATGGCGTCCGGCCTGGACGTGGCGAAGCAGCACGAGGCCCAGGATGGCGCTTGCCATCTGGCGGTGGACAGTGTGTGGTACGACTTGCGTATTGCACGTGCCTGGGCGGTGAACGGCGAGACGCTCGTGGTTCGCTTGCTCAAGTCCACCGGACAAGGCAGCAAGCTGACCGACTTCGGCATGACGCAGCAGATGGACGGCCTGCTGAGCGAGATCATCCAGGACACCGCGGGTATCATTGTTCTCGCCGGGCCGACGGGATCCGGGAAGACAACCACGATCTACGCGCTGTTGAGGATGATCGTGGGCAAAGGACGCAACATCCTCACGATCGAGGACCCGGTCGAGTATCGGCTGGAGGGCGCGACGCAGATCTCGCTCAACGAGAGGGCGGGGTCCACCTTCGCCAGCGCGCTCAAGGCCTCGATGCGCCACGACCCGGATGTGATCCTCGTTGGCGAGATCCGCGACGCGGACACGATGAACGTGGCGTTTCAGGCCTCCCTTACCGGACACCTTGTGTTCACCACGATCCACGCCAGCTCTGTTCTGGCCACGTTTGGCCGCCTGAACGAACTCGGCATCAGTGCGTACCTGATGAACACGGGGCTGAAAGCGATCATCTGTCAGCGGCTTGTCCGCAAGCTGTGCCCTACGTGCCGGGAACCCTACATCCCCGAAACCACCGAGCTATCGTTCTGGGGGTTCACGCAGGAGTCTGCGGCGGGTCGCTGTTTCTATCGGGCCGTCGGTTGCGAACTGTGTGGCGACACGGGCTACCACGGCCGGACAGGCGTGCACCGTGTGATGCCGATGAACAACAAGGTCCGTCAACGGTACACGGACGATGTGTCGGTAGGCGATCTGCAGGAGGTGATCGAGGAATTCGCTCTCGGCAACGCAGCCGATACGGCGGATCGTCTGCTCTGGACGGGTGAAACGGCCTCCGACGAGCTCCGCAAGACGCTGGACATGTTCGACTTCGGGAAGCGTCTGTGGAACGTGGAAGAGGAAGACGGGAGGCCGGAACTCGCTCAGCCGCCGCCCGCTGTCATGCCGCAGTCCCGGGCGAAGGTCCCCGATCCCGAGACAGGGCAGGAGGAGCAGCCATGAGGTTCGAATGGGTCATCGGAGGCGTTGTGTTGATCGGGTGCGCCCTCGTGCTGAAGAAACAGCGTGAACAGGGCTCCTTTCAGTGCCTGATCAGCACCTTCACCCTCGCCTGGAGTCTGGCCTTGGCCATGCACTACTGGGACTATGCGGTAACGACATCCGCCCTGTTGCCTTTCGGCGGGCTGACTCCGCAGACGACCGTGCTCATCGCTTTCTGGCTCGCCTTCATCTCCGGCACGATCCCCTCGCTTCTTCTTCTACGTTTCTGGATCAAGAAGTTCTCCACCACGTTCCCTCCGATCGTCGATGCGTTGATTGTAGCCCTGTGTCCGCTTGTCTCGGCCGTGGCCTTTTTCTGTTTGATTTTCATGAGTATTGCCATACAGGCCCAGGATCCGGCACAGTTTGACACGCGACAGATTAAGTTCAATGCTGATCTGGCTCCCGTACAGGCTTACGTCTGGCTCATGGGGAGGATCTCGCCGGAGATGGGGAGGGTGGCATTGGAGGAACGACTGCCGCAGTTCGTCAGCCACGACTTCCTCCGTCGTTATGAGGAGGAGTCGCCGCGCAGGAGGCGTAGGAACCGGGATGACTGATCTAACGGTCGGCATTGACTTGGGTGGTACAAAGGTGTTTGTCGTCGTTGTCAACAGCGATGGCGACGTGATCGCCAGGAGCAAAGCGACGACCAAAGTCGGGGCCGGTGTTCGTGGTATCGGCCGGCAGATGAAGGACGCGGGAACGAAGGCGTTGCGCAAAGCCGGTGCGGGGTGGGATGATGTGTCGCGTGCCGGTTTGGCGGTGCCGTCCTCTGTCGACTCGGACGCCGGGGTGGTGTTGCATGCTCCCGCATTGGGGTGGCGGGATGAACAGATCAAGGCTCCGTTGGAGAAGATCTTCGGGCGCGCGCTGACGATTGCCAACGATGTGGACTGCGGGACATGGGCCGAATTCAGGGCAGGGGCCGGGCACGGTTGTTCGTCAGTTGCGGGCTACTTCGTGGGGACCGGGCTGGGGGGCGGCCTGGTTGTCGACGGCAGGCTCCTGCGCGGCAAGCGCGGCGTCGCCGGTGAGTTCGGGCACGAGGTCATCCGGTACAAGGGACGTCCCTGCGGATGCGGGAAGAGGGGTTGCCTCGAGGCCTACTGCAGCAAAACCGCGTTCTGCCGGGAATTCGACCGGCTCATCAACCGCCGGGGCGAGAAGAGCATCTTGACCGATCTGATGGGCAGCGATTTTTCCAAGGGCATCCGGAGCAAGGTCCTCGCGAAGGCATACCGGAAGGGCGATGACGTCACACACAGCGTGGTGCACAAGGGGATGAGGATGTTGGGCGTTGCAAGTGCGAATATGATGGCAATTGCCGGGCCGGATTGCCTCGTTTACGGTGGCGGCGTCATGGAAGCCCTGGGCAAGGAACTGCTTCCCACGGTCGAGGACAGCATCAAGGAGCATCTCTTTGCGCTTGCGCCCGGGGACGTCACGCTCAGACTCTCCATGCTCGAGGACGACGCCGTTGCGCTCGGGGCAGCGCTGCTTGCGGCAGCAGAGGGATAGCCCGTCATGCCACCAGATTGCACCCCATTGCAGACACCGGGTCCCCTGGCCGTGATTGACTTGGGTGCGCACTCCGCGCGGCTCGAGATCGCCCAGATCCTCCCCGATGGTCAGATCGAGGAAATCCAGCATCTCACACAGCCGATCCGGCTTGGGGCGGAGGTGTTCGTCGACGGCCGCATCCACTCCGCAAACGTCAAACTCGTCGCGAAGATCCTGGCCGATTTCTCCACCGTAATGGCTGAGTGCCGTGTCCAGCGGTACAAGGCCATTGCCACCAGCGCTGTTCGCGAAGCAACCAACCGGGAGATCTTCCTCAGTCGCGTGGAGCGACTGACCGGGATCCAACTCGACATTCTCGAAGCGCCGGAGGAGGCCCGCCTCATCTACCTGGCCCTGAAAGAGGCACTCGCCGGAGAACTCGGCCCGGGCATCGGAAACGCGCTGATCTGCGTAATAGGCACGGGCGCCAGCCTGCTCATGCACGTGCGGGACGGGCGCTTGCAGTGTGCGGAGTCGGTGCGACTTGGAACGATCCGGATGATCGAGGAACTGGCGGGGAGCGTCACGCCGGGCCACGCACGTGAGGTGCTCGATCCCTTTATCTCGACCATGATCGATTGGTCGGGGAGATTCTCCGCAGTGACGCAGTCTGACCGGCTGATCGCTATCGGCTCTACCGTTCGATCCCTGGCGCGCTTCAGCGGGCACAAGCCTCGGAGCCGGCACGCAGAGATCACACGGGATGATCTGCGTGTCATCGCGACGCGCACGGCGGGCAAGGCCGCGACCGACATCGCGGCCGAGTGGCAGCTCTCCGATACTCTTGCCGAAAGCGTGCAGCCGTGTTGTGTCATGCTCGAGAATCTGATCGACATCGTAGCCACGGACCGTGTCCTCGTGCCCATGGTGAACACGCGCGATGCAGTGCTCAGCGACCTGATCCGCGAGGTGCGGGGGGAGAGTGACCCCTTCGAGCCGGAGATTATCTCAGCCGCCGAGCACCTGGGACGCAAGTACCACTACGACCAAGACCATGCCAGAGCAGTCGCGAACGTCGCGGTACGCCTGTTTGACGAACTGCAGGAACTGCACGAGCTCCCCCCTCGTGCCCGTCTCCTGCTGGAAGTTGCCGCGATCCTGCATGACATAGGGTTCTTCATCAGCAATCAGGAACACCACAAGCACTCATTCTACCTCATCGCTCACAGTGAGCTTCCGGGGATAACGCCCGAGGAGAAGCGCATTCTGTCAGTTGTCGGGCGGTACCATCGGCGTTCGATGCCCAAGGCGTCCCACACCGAATACACGTCTCTGTCCCCCGAGAACCGTCTTCTCGTGTCCAAACTCGCCGCGATCCTGCGCGTGGCCGACTCATTGGATCGCTCTCACACGGGGCGCCTTCGGGGGCTGAAGATCCAAGTCGAGGACGAGAGGCTTGTCCTCTTCAGTCCAGCGTTCCGTGATCTGGGATTGGAGCGTTGGGGCCTGAGCCGCAAAGCTGACATGTTTGAGGACGTGTTCGGCCTGCGCGTAGTAATGATGGGGCAGCAATGAGCACACACGGCGCAAAGCGATTCCGGAACCGCGAGCTCAGTTGGCTCGCCTTCAACGGGAGGGTGTTGGACGAGGCCGGCGACCGGCGGAACAGTCTTCTGGACCGCCTGAAGTTCATCGCCATCTTCAGCAGCAACCTGGACGAGTTCTTCATGGTGCGCGTGGCGGGACTGTACCAGCAGATTGAGTCCGGCAGCAGGGGAGTCGCTCCGTGTGGAACGACGGTTCCGGAGCAGCTCCGGCTGGTTCACCGTCGCGTGCGCGATCTCGTGAAGCGCCAGGAACGCTATCTTCTCGAACAGATTCTGCCCGGGCTGGAAGCGCACGGCATCGCGTTGTGTTCTGTCCGTGACCTGGGCAGAGAGGAGCGCGAAAGTCTCCTGCAGCTCTTCGAGGCGGACATCCTCCCCGTGCTCACTCCCGTCGCGGTGGACACGAGTCATCCCTTCCCTATTCTCACCAGCGGCGCCATCGAGTTGCTCGTGGAACTGCGGAATCCGCAGTCCGGCGAGATTGTCAGGGCTTTTGTCGAGGTGCCGAAAGGGCTCCCGCGATTCGTGCAGGTCGCCGGCAACGACGGTGGGGGCGCGATCCATGTTCCGCTGGAAGAGGTGATTGTCGACCATGCACACCGCTTGTTCGGATCGAACATCATCCAGGCTGTATTTCCTTTCCGTGTGACGCGAGACATGGATTTCTCCGTGGATGAAGACGATGCCTCGGACTTGCTCTCGCACCTGGAGAAACAGTTGCGCCGCCGCCGCAGGCGGGCCCCCGTGCGACTGGAAGTGGCCAAAGACGCGCCCCGGGCGCTGGTGACATGGTTGAGGGACGAACTCGAGGTCGACGGACCATCTGTCTACCGGGCACGCGCGCCGCTGGACCTGGCGGCGTTCATGGATTTCGGGGCCGCGGCCGAAGTGCCCGGGCTTGCCGAGCAGGCGTGGCCGGCGCTGGATGTCAGCCCCATGCCGGAGGGGATGTCTGCGTTCGAAGCCATCACCAACGCCCGCACGATCCCCGTGTTTCCTCCTTTCGAACGGTTCGATCCCGTCGTCCGGTTCCTGGCGGAGGCCGCCGTGGATCCCGATGTGTTGGCGATCAAGCAGACATTGTACCGCGTCAGCGGCGATTCGCCTGTTGTCAAGGCGTTGCAGCAAGCAGCCGAGAACGGCAAACAGGTCACGGTCATCGTGGAAGTCAAGGCGCGGTTCGACGAGGAGCGCAACATCGCCTGGGCCAGGCGGCTGGAGGAATCGGGAGCACACGTCGTGTACGGCATCCGGGGGCTGAAGGTGCACTGCAAGGCCCTGCTTGTCGTACGACGCGAGGAGGGCATGATCCGCCGATACGTACACCTCGCCACCGGGAACTACAATGACCGCACGGCCAAGCTCTACACCGACATCGGCATCTTCGCCACCGATCCGCATCTCTGTCGCGACGTGGGGGCCTTGTTCAACCTGATGACGGGCTATTCGAATCCGCCTGACTGGTACAAACTCGCTGTCGCTCCGTTCGACCTGCGCAGGACATTCAATGCGCTGATAGACCGGGAGGCCAGGCTGTCCTCCGGGCATCGTCCGGGGCGCATCGTTGCGAAAATGAACGCCCTCGTCGACCCGGGCGTGATCGAGCGACTGTACGCGGCCGCGGCGGCCGGTGTGAGAATCGACCTTATCGTCCGCGGCACGTGCTGTCTACGTCCCAAGTTCGGGTGTGGCAACATCCGGGTCGTAAGCATCGTGGATCGCTACCTGGAGCACAGCCGTGTCTTCTACTTCGAGAATGGCGGTCTGCCCGAATACTACCTGTCCAGCGCCGACTGGATGCCTCGCAACCTCGACCGGCGGATCGAGATTCTGTTCCCGGTCGAGGACGCTGCTACGCGCGAGTTGCTGATGCGGATGCTGGCACTCCAGCTCGGGGATCGCGCCAAGGGACGCCGACTGCTCCCGGACGATCGCTACACGCAGTGCTTTGGACGCTCATATGCCACACGCAGCCAACGTTCGACCTACGAGCTGTTCGTCCGGCGTCGCACCGTTCAGCGTCATCACCAGGTCCAGCCCATCCTGACTCCCATAACGGGCTGACGGCGCGCAGCGGGGCAGAAGAAAGGCGCCCCCCGTGATGGGAGGCGCCGTCGAATTCCCGATGTCCGTCGCTCACAAGCACTCTAGGCAGGCATGTCCACCCACTTGGCGCCCATGTCGCTGGATTTGACTACGGTCTCGATGAACTGCATGCCGCGCAGGCCGTCTTCCACGGTGGGGAAGTCGGTTGCCAGCGGATCGGGCTCCACGCCTGCGATCTTGCAGCGGAGCGTTTCGGCGACGTTGCAGTAGATGTTGGCGAACGCTTCGAAGAAGGCTTCAGGATGTCCGAAGGGCAGGCGCGTTGCGCGGGCCGCCGCCGGGCTCTTGGCACCGATGTAGTCGTTCCCACGGCGCCAGATCTCTACCGGAGCGTCGATGCGTCGGACGTAGAGGTAGTTCGGGTGCTCCTGATGCCATTCAAGGGCGCCGTCCTCGCCATACACCCAGATAGCCAATCCGTTCTCTTCGCCGATGGAAATCTGGCTGGCGAACAAGATGCCTTTGGCTCCCTGGTCGAAGTGGACCAGGCAGTTGCCGTCGTCGTCCAGAGGACGGCCCTCGATGAACTTGGTCAGATCGGCGCAGATCTCTTTGATCTTCAAGCCGGTGATGTACTCCGCCAGGTTCTCGGCGTGCGTGCCGATGTCGCCCATGCAGCCAGCGCCGCCGGCCTGCTTCGGATCCGTGCGCCACGATGCCTGTTGCTGGCCTTCACGCTCGATCGGGCGGATGAGCCAGCCCTGAGGGTACTGCACGACGATCTTGAGGATCTTGCCAAGGTCACCGCCGCGAGCCATGTCACGGGCTAGTTTCACCATCGGATAGCCGGTGTAGTTGTGCGTCAATCCGAACAGCTTGCCCGTCTTCTTCACGACCTCGACCAGTTCGACGGCTTGCGCAACGTCGAGCGTCATGGGCTTTTCACAGACGACGTGGAAGCCGGCTTCGAGGAACGCTTTTGCGATGGGGAAGTGGAAGTTGTTCGGCGTCGTGATCGAGACGAAATCGACACGCTGGTCTGCC
>JGI10211J34971_10001909_pt1 | contig 17147 bp, 19 predicted proteins | sample Etolagsediment_FD_34971 | JGI IMG/M metagenome (IMG submission 34971) | reverse complement strand
TAACGTGCGCGAGGGGGGACTTGAACCCCCACGCCCTTGCGGGCACTGGCACCTGAAGCCAGCGCGTCTGCCATTCCGCCACTCGCGCAATGATGGTCGCCCATCAACTTGCCGAGATTACCACAGGACTGGAGCCCCACAGCGGGCCAGCCCTCGAGGCTTCATCAGCCGAGCGAGCTAGCATCACTACACAACAGAACCCCACCTGCGAGGAGGTGTCCCGTGGGTTTTCTCGACAGTTTTGAGCGCTCGGTGGAGCGCCTGGTCGGGGGTGCTTTTGCTAAAGCTTTCTCCGCAGGAGTCCATCCGCTCGAAATTGTGGCGGCGCTGAAGCGAGAAATGGATTCCCGGGCGAAAACTGCGTCCAGGACACGAACTGTGGCGCCTCACCTCTACTCGTGCGGGCTCTCCACCGAGGATCACGCTCGACTGACTCGTCTTGGCGAGCCTTTCCTCCAAGAAATCACGGGAGCTCTCGCCGACTATGCCGAGGTCCGCGGTTACGGCCTCGCCGACCGACTCAGCGTCACTCTCGCTGTTACCAGTTCCCTCTCGGAAGGCCTGACAGAGGTCACCAGCACACCGGTGGGACCCGTGGTGTGGATTCCCACTCTGACCTGGGACTCCGTGTCGTACCCGGTGGTCAAGAAATCCACGATGATCGGGCGGGGAACGGACAGCGACGTCCACGTCGTTGCCCGCGGAGTGTCCCGCCATCACGCGGAGGTGCGCTGGGACGGCAAGCGTGCTGAGGTGGTTGATTTGGGCTCCACCAACGGAACAAGACTGGACGGTGAAAGGGTGACCAGGGCCGCTCTCCCAGATAGGTGCACCCTTGTTATGGGCCAGGCGCGTATCCTGTTTGAGGTGGTTCCGCAGGCTGAAGCCTCGTATCGTGCCCTCGCACACCACACCCCCACCACCACAGAGGAGACACCGTGAGCGAACTAACGCTGTTTCTCCTGCAACTCGCGTTCTTGGGCCTCCTGTGGGCCTTCATCTTTGCCATCGTCTATGCGCTTCGCACCGACCTTTTTGGCCCGCCCCGTTATCGCCAGGAGGAGGATGACAAAGCGGCGACCAAGGTCCCCGCGAGCCAACCTCCCACGATGGCGCCCGCTCCCACAACGCCCGGCGGAATTGCTCAGTCATTGGTCGTGACGGCGGGACCCAAAGAAGGCTTGGAGATCGAACTGCTCCCGGAGGAGCAGTTCACCGTTGGCCGCTCCGGAGATTCCAGCCTGGTCATCAGGGATGACGTCACCTCCACCCATCACGCCAGGCTGATGCTCTGGAATGACCAATGGATGATTCAGGATTTGGATTCGACCAACGGGACGTTCGTCGATGGAAACCGGGTGAGTATCCCCACTCCGGTCCCCCTCAATACGCCGGTGAGCGTGGGAAACACGACTTTTGAACTCCGGAAGTAACCCGATGTCTTCTGACCAGGTCCTGAGCGCCGCGTCCTCCCACATTGGGAAGATCCGTGCCAGCAACCAGGATTCCGGGTCCGTCGGCCGCAACCTTTTTGTGGTGGCCGACGGAATGGGTGGTCACGCCGGTGGTGACGTGGCAAGCGCCCTGGCCGTCCAGCACCTCTTCAGCCTGGACCGGACCTATGACTCCGTCGAGGACGCCCGCGAGGTCCTCTTCCGCGGGGTGTTAGACGCCGGCGCGGATCTGACAAACGCTGTGGTGGAGCACCCTGAACTCACCGGCATGGGGACCACAGTTAGCGCGATGATTCGGGTGAAATCCCAGATGGTCATTGCCCACATCGGAGATTCCCGGATTTATCGCCTCCGCGAGGGCGTTCTCGAGCAAATCACAGCGGATCACACCTTTGTTCAGCGCCTGGTAGATAGTGGTCGCATTACCCCTGAGGAAGCTGCGGTGCACCCGCGTCGAAGCGTCCTCATGCGGGTGCTGGGGGACGTGGATGCGGATCCAGAGGTGGACACCCACGTCGTGGATACTCTTCCAGGTGATCGATGGCTGCTGTGCTCCGATGGCCTGAGCGGTTACGTGTCCGAGCGCGACATTGCCGAAACTCTTCTCACCGTCGATGACGTGGAACTCGCCGCCCACAAGCTGATCACCCAAAGCTTGAGCGAGGGCGCCCCCGACAACGTCACCGTGGTGATTGTCCGGGTTGCCGAGGGTCTTGACACTTCACCCCCTGCAGAACCGTGCATGGTGGGTGCCGCCGCCGGTCCCCTCACCTACGAATCGGGCCCGGTCATGCGCAGGCCCGCCCTTCCTGCCCTTCTGCTGCACCCGCTTCGAGCACTACCTCCCGCGGATGAGCACTTCGAGCCGGAAGAGGACTACCTCGAAGAGCTGATTCGGGAAGATCGCCGACGACTCATCCGTCGTCGTGTGGCGTGGTCACTCTCGGTACTGATCATTATCAGTGCGCTCGTGGGGGCCACTTTTGCTGCCTACGAGTGGACCCAAACACGCTATTTCGTGGGGGAGAGCAACGGGTTCGTCGCCATTTACCAGGGAGTGCCAGAGAACGTGGGGCCCCTGTCACTCTCCACCCTCTATCAAGAGACTGACGTCTCTGTGGAGTCCCTGCAGCTTTTCGAACAGGAAAGAATCTCCGACTCTCTTCCCGCTGAATCTCTGGAGGATGCCCGTGACATCGTGAATCGACTGAGTCGGTGATGATGTGACGGACACGACCCTCCCCCCTGTCGCACCGGTGACCGGCCGCGTGGTCCTTCGGGTGAAAATGCCTCAAAAGCTTCGCAACCTGGAGTTGGTGCTCCTGATTGTGTCCCTGGGTTTGAGCGCACTGGCGCTCGCTCTCGTCCAATGGGGAGCTCTCGGAACACTGGACTGGAGTCTCCTCACCTACGCAGCGGGGCTCGCCGGTCTGACCCTCGGACTGCATCTTGTTTTGCGCCTCGTGGCACGGGACGCTGACCCGTTCATTGTCCCGATTGCCACCATGCTCAACGGGCTTGGCATCACCATGATCCACCGGCTCGATATCGCCGCCGGCGCAAGTGGGTGGGAAGCCGCAGGTGTTCGACAGATGGCCTGGACCGCGGTGGCGCTCGTGATTGCCATCATCGTGTTGATTCTGGTGAAGAACTACCGAGTCTTGTTGCGCTACCGCTACCTGGCGATGCTCGCCGGGGTGATTCTCTTGACGATGCCGCTCTGGCCGGGCATTGGAAAAACCGTGAATGGTGCGACCCTCTGGGTCAACATCGGGGGCATCAACTTTCAACCCGGTGAAATCGCAAAGATCGCCCTCGCCATCTTCTTCGCCGGTTACCTGATGACAGCCAGAGAGAGTCTTCAGAAAGTGGGAACCACCTTCGCGGGAATTCGCTGGCCCCGCGTTCGAGACACGGGCCCGCTGCTCATTGTCTGGGTGGTGGCGATGGGGGTGCTGGTGTTCCAGCGGGACCTCGGCACCTCGCTGCTGTACTTCGGTTTGTTCCTCGCCATGCTCTACATCGCGACCAACAGGATTTTGTGGCTGGGACTTGGCGGTGGTCTGTTTGTCCTCGGCGCTACCGTGGCTGCCAGCCAGTTGGGGTACGTGCAGGGCCGTTTGAACGGGTGGCTGGATTCCTTCAACCCCGAGGTCTACAACGCTGTCGGCGGTTCCTACCAGCTAGTCCAAGGGCTTTTTGGGTTTGCTGAGGGGGGCTTTATCGGCGAAGGCCTCGGTCAGGGCCAACCGAGTTTCGTTCCGCTGGCGAACTCGGACTACATCGTGGCAGCACTGGGAGAAGAACTCGGAATCTTCGGAGTTTTTGCTCTCCTGGCGCTCTATTTGCTCCTCGTGAGTCGAGGGTTCCGAGTCGGATTCACCGGCACGGATGACTTTGGTCGGCTGTTGTCCTCGGGGCTGGCCTTTGTCCTGGCGCTGCAGGTCTTCGTGGTGATCGGCGGAATTACCCGGGTAATTCCTGTCACAGGTTTGACCACGCCGTTCCTCGCTGCGGGAGGGTCAGCCCTCGTGGCGAACTGGATCATCGTCGCTCTGCTCCTTCGGCTCAGTGACGAAGCGCGTGCGTCCGTTCGACTCGAAGCAGGAGTTCGCGCATGATCGCGCCACTGCGCCGAGTGGGAATCGCCGTGCTGGCGCTGTTCATCACGCTGTTTCTCTCCGCCAGCTATATCCAGGTGGTGGCGAGTGAAGACATTGCCGATGACGATCGCAACGTGCGAAAACTGTATGAGAGTTTTTCCGCGGAACGGGGGCAAATTCTCGCCGGCGGAATCCCGGTTGCCCGATCTGTCCCAGTAGATAACCAGTTCCGCTATTTGCGCACCTACCCGTTTGCCGAACTCTATGCCCCGGTCCTCGGGTACTACACGTTGAACCAGGGAAATGCTGGCATCGAGAGTGCCCTTAACCCGGTGCTCACGGGACGCGCTAGCTCCCAAATTCTTGACCAGCTGACCTCTCTGGTAACCGGCTCCACACCAGAGGGTGCCAGCGTCCAGCTCACGCTCGATCCCGAAATCCAACAAAGCGCATATGACGCTCTCGGAGATCGTCGTGGTGCTGTTGTGGTGCTGGATCCTGCTACCGGCCGCGTCCTCGCGATGGTCTCCAAGCCCTCCTTTGATCCCAACCGTTTGGCAGCACACTCCACCTCCACGGTGCTCGGGGCCTACAACGAGTTTTCAGAAGACCCCGCCAACCCCTTGGCTAACCGCGCAATTGCTGGGGATCAATACTTCCCGGGTTCCGTCTTCAAGGTCTTGATGACCGCGGCAGCCCTGGAGTCCGGTGACTACACCGCCGAGAGTACATTCCTCAACCCCTCGGAGCTTGAGCTCCCGCTCAGCACCAGGACCATCAAAAACTCTGGCGGCCGGCTGTGTGGCGGGGAGGAGACTGTCACGCTGGAGGAAGCCTTCCGTTTGAGCTGCAACATCCCCTACGCCGAGCTGGGGCTTGAGCTCGGGGAAACAGCGATTGGCTCCCTCGCCGATGATTTCGGCTTTGGCGCAACCCTGGAAATACCCCTTCCCGTGACGCCGAGCAACTTTCCCCGCGGGCTTGACGACGCTCAACTGATGCTGAGCTCCTTTGGCCAGTTCGATGTTCGCGTCACCCCCCTCCAGGTCGCCATGGTGAGCGCTGGGGTTGCCAATGAGGGTGTGTTGATGAAACCAAACCTGGTGGACCAGGTCATCGCCCCCGACCTCCGAGTGCTTCAGTCCTATGAGCCAACCATCTACTCGAGACCCTTGAGTTCTCGGGTCGCGCAGGAGATGACTCGGATGATGGTCCTGAACGTCAGCCAGGGTGTCGCCGGCGCTGCGGGAATCCCAGGCATTAGCGTCGCAGGGAAGACGGGAACAGCGGAGACAGGAATCGGTGATGGTCGCTCATTCTGGTTCACCGGCTTTGCTCCTGCAGAAAACCCCGAGATTGTCATCGCCGTCGTTATTGAAGGGACCAGTGCGGAGGGCACCGCAAACAGCGTCGCCTCCCCTGTGGCCAAGACAATCATGGAGGCGGTGATCAGTCGATGAGACCCACCGCTGGTCAAGTTTTTGGTTCACGCTATGAACTCGTTTCTCGGATTGCCATTGGTGGCATGGGGGAGGTGTGGAAAGCCAATGACTCCGTCATTGGTCGCACGGTCGCCATCAAGATCCTCAAAGACGAGTACATGGGTGACTCAGGCTTCCGGGAGAGGTTCCGGGCTGAAGCCCGGCACGCCGCCCTGGTCAACCATGAGGGAATCGCCAACGTCTTTGACTACGGAGAAGAAGAGGGCAGTGCCTACCTAGTAATGGAGTTGGTGCCCGGTGAAGCGCTCAGCAGCATCTTGGAGCGCGAGAAAATCTTGCCCGCAAGCCGCGTGCTGAGCATCGTCTCCCAGACCGCATCGGCCCTCCACGCAGCCCACCAGGCGGGCCTTGTCCACCGGGATATCAAACCGGGGAACCTTCTAATCACCCCGGATGGCAGCGTGAAAATCACCGACTTCGGTATTGCTCGCTTGGCCGACCAGGTTCCCCTAACCGCCACCGGTCAAGTCATGGGGACCGTGCAATACCTCGCTCCGGAACAGGCCGGAGGGAAGCCTGCCTCACCGGCAACGGATGTGTACTCGCTCGGAATTGTGGCTTATGAGGCTCTGGCCGGGAAGCGGCCTTTCCGCGGCGAATCCCAGGTCGCCATCGCGATGGCCCAGATCAAGGAAACCCCGCCGGAGCTCCCGTCCTCGATTCCCTCAGCGGTTCGCGCCCTGGTGATGTCCTGCATGGCCAAGAAGCCAGAGGGTCGGCCCGCGTCAGCCCATGATCTCGCGCAAGCCGCTCTCTCGCTTGCGCGAGGTGATGACGCGGCCGGTTTAGCCCTTATCCCCTCTCCTGTTAGCGAAAAAGACTCGAGCGAGAAGAAGAAAAACCAACCGCCGGTGTCCACCGACACATCACCGGTGGACAAACCCCGACCGCTCGGACGAAACTTCTGGTTGTTTAGCGGCATCGGGGCTTTCGTCGCGATCGCATTGATTGCCACCTCGCTGACCGTGATGCTCCAGTCACCCACTGAGGATGTCGTCGAGGACCCTCTGGTGCCAGTACTTCCGGAGGTGCCCGACGTGGTGGTTCCAGAAATCCCCGTCGAAGAACCTACGGTTGCCGACGACCCTGAAGCCGAGGTCACCACGGTAGACATTGCTCAAGCCGAAATTGTCGGAAAAACCCAAACCCAAGTGCAGGAAACACTGGCGCAAAAAGGTCTGAGGCTTGACGCCATCACCGGAAACATCGCGCCGTCTGAGGATCTTGTCGCCACCGCCTATCGCGTGAATCCGCAGGGGACAGTCGCCGCAAATACCCTGATCGCGGTCTACTTTTATGCCGCCATTCCTCAGCCACCGAAGCCTCGGGCAATGGTGGTCACGCCCGCTGAGGGTCCCTGGGCGCCGGGGGATGAGGTTCTCCTGGAATGGCCGGGGTACGCACAGTGTCCCGCTGGATTCGACCTGGTCAGCTACACCGTGCAGATCGTGGGTGGGGAAATCCTCGACAACGAGGGTGCCACGGTCCTAGAGCCGGAACAAACGGCCATCAATGTTCTCCTGGGCGAGGGAGAAAGCATGACGGTGAGCTACTTGGTCAAGTGTGGAACCCTGCCCTCGCCACTGTCCACTGAGCTATCCGTCGGTATTACGTCTCCGGAGCCCGAAACTCCCGCAGATACCCCTACAGATCCGCCCGTAGACTAACCTCGGCCCACAACGGCCAGAGAGAAGATTGTGTGAACACCAACGCGCCAGGACCCTGGACCGGTCGCCTTTTGGGCGGCCGCTACGAGGTGCGCGAAGTCATCGGGCGCGGTGGCATGGCTGATGTCTATTTGGGCGTTGACGCTCGCCTGGGTAGGCAGGTGGCGCTCAAGATTCTGAAATCAACACTGTCCTCGGACCCCACCTTCCGGAATCGTTTCCGCCTCGAAGCTATGTCGGCCTCGAAAATGTCTCACCCCTCCATCGTGAGGGTGTTTGACGCCGGCGATGAAGATAACGGGCCCGCCGGAGAGACTCCCCCCGGGAGCACAACCCCCTACATCGTCATGGAGCACGTGGAGGGTCACCTGCTGAGCACCCTGATGCGACAGGGCAAGCTCGAAGAGCGCCACATTTTGAAGGTTGCCGACGGGGTCCTCACCGCCCTCGAGGTCTCCCACAAGGCGGGAATCGTCCACCGCGACATCAAACCGGCCAACATCATGATCTCGGGCGATGGCACCGTCAAGGTGATGGACTTTGGTATCGCTCGTGCGGTCAGTGACGCTACCGGGAACCTGGAGCAAACAACCTCCATCCTCGGCACAGCACTCTATATTTCGCCCGAACAAGCCAAAGGTGAAGAGCCGGACACCCGGACCGACCTCTACTCCCTCGGTGTGGTGATGTATGAGTTGCTGGCGGGTTCCCCCCCTTTCACCTCAGAATCCCCCGTCTCCATTGCTTACAAACACATCAGCGAGGAGCCCCGCCCACTGCGTGAGGTAAACCCCGGGGTCTCAGAAGACGTTGCCCTCATCGTCGAGGCGGCCATGAAGAAGGAACTGCAAGAACGATTCCCCACCGCCCAGGCTTTCCGAGCGGCAATCGAGGACGTCGCCCAAGGCAGGCCTCCTAAGTTGCCCACCCCCGGCGCGAGAGTCCGCATTGAAGCCGCTGTGACCGGCAGTGTCCCGCAAGCAACCGTGGAGCCGGAATACCGAACCCCCGTCGAGGGTTTCGAAATCTTTGAGTCCCGCGGAATTAAGCGACAGAGTGTTCCCACCTTTGGCCATTGGTATGGGCTCGGTACTTGCCGTGCTGTTCGTGATTGGTGTGGTGCTGTGGGTGTTTACCCTCAACCCCTCGACCACGGCCACCACCGCAGCCCCCGCTGTCCCGGCGCTCATCAATCAGACGGAGGGCGTTGCAACCCAGACGATCTCGGCGCTGGGTCTCACACCCGACGTGGAATACGAGGCGAATGCCGCCGTCCCCGAGGGAATTGTCATCGAGACCTTCCCCGAAGAAGGTACCCGCGTCGCACCGGGTGAACCCGTCAGAATCGTGGTCTCCAGTGGTATCGCTCGTTTTGATCTGCCCGACGTCCGAAACATCGACATCGCTGACGCAAGGGCTGTGCTGGAAGAGCGGGGACTTGTCGTCGAGTCAATTGTTGACACCTACTCCCCAAGCCTTGAAGAAGGGCTTGTGATGGCCACCACGCCCCAGCCCGACACTCCTGTCCGGCCCGGAGACGCCATCACCATCACGGTGTCAAACGGAAAAGTCCTCATCCCCAACGTCGTCGGGCTCACTGTCGGAGAGGCCAACCCCTTCCTGACCGGTCCCTCCATGCAACTGTCGGTCCGCCTCGAAATCGCCACCGATTGCATCGGTCAAACGGTGCGATCCCAGTCCCTGCCACCGGGTGAACACCCCCAGCGCTCAGAAATCACGCTCACGTACTGCGGGGCNGTCGCGANAGAAGACCCTGCGGCAACAGGCTAAACGCCCGCAACCCGAGGACTGAGGGANCGAGCAGCCTCGGCAGCACCCGCGAGACCAGTAACTTCTAGCCAGTTTCCGAGCATCGTGTAACCACCCTCGGTGAGGACGGATTCTGGATGGAATTGAACACCATAGACCGGGGCGCTCTGGTGGTTGAGGCCCATAATGACACCACCGGTGGTTCGTGCGGTCACCACCAGTTCCGGGGGAACTGTTCCGTCAACAACAGCGAGGCTGTGATAGCGGGTGGCCTGAAATTTCTCGGGGACTCCTCCAAAAAGCGTACTGTCATCATGGGTGACCTGCGATGTTTTTCCATGCATCAGCTCTTCGGCGTGCGCAACCGTGGCACCAAAGGCTTCGGCAATGGCCTGATGCCCCAAGCACACACCCAGAAGCGGAATTTGCTGCGCGACAGCTTCGGTGACCATCGCAATTGACACCCCAGCATCGGCCGGCGTCCCCGGACCAGGAGACACCAGAATCCCGTCATACCGAGCGATGAGCTCGGCGACGTCCTCGGGCGCGACATCATCGTTTCGGATGACGTCTGTCGTGGCACCCAGCTGGTGAAGATAACCATTGAGTGTGTAGACGAAGCTGTCGTAGTTATCGACAACCAAGATGTGGGTCATGAGTTTTGTGTTCCTCTAGTCAACGCGGTCAGCCTACCAAGGCCAACCCCGGAGGAATCCGGGCAAAGGTTGTGCCGTGAGTGAGCCCCAGTAGACTGAGCGACATGGCTAAGCAACCCCGTGACCCGGTAGCGTCCCGCACTTCCTATGAAGAAGGGGATGACAATCCGGTCTGGCTCAAGCCCATCATGTTCGGCCTCATGCTGCTCGGTCTCGCATGGATTTTGACTTACTACATCTCGGGGATTGGCTGGCCAGTCCCCGCCATTGGTGCCTGGAACATTGCCGTGGGCTTTGGCATCATGTTTGCCGGCTTCTTGATGACCACCCGCTGGAAATAACCAACACAGCTTTAGTTACACGGGTGTAGTTCTCCCCAGTGGGGAGAAGCTGTGGATAACCATTAGACCACCACGCCCAGTACAGTCAGTGCCACCAATCCGAGAACCACCAGGCCTAAGCCTTGGCGCTGTCGTCTCGGATCCTCCCCACGCGTCCTGACCACAATGTTCGCCACGATGGCTCCCGTGATGAGACCACCAATATGTGCCTGCCACGAGATTCCGGGGACGATAAAGCCCATCACGAGGTTGAGGCCCAGAACAATCAAGAGCTGCGTATTGGCACCCCCAAAAGACCGCTGAATCACAAACAGGGCCCCAAAAAGCCCAAATATTGCGCCCGATGCTCCCACCACTGCTGACGTGGGAGAGAGCAGCGACACAAGAACAGAGCCGCCAAAGCCAGACAAGAGAAAAAGGGTCACAAACCGGCCTGGACCAATGAGTCTCTCCACCAAGGTCCCGAGAATAAAGAGCGAATACCCGTTAAAAAGAATGTGGAAGACAGACGATTGAGAGTGCACAAAGATCGTCGTCACCATGCGCCAGGGTTCGATGGCCGTGAGAGGTGGCCAATACAGGAATAACTGGGTGAGCAAGCCCCCCGAGAGTAGTTGTCCGGCATAGACGGCCACGATGATTCCCAGTAACACATAGGTCGCGGAGGGTCTGGTGCCCACAGAAACAGAGCCGGAGGACCCTCGACGGAATAATCCGCCGAGGCCCCCCGATTTCTTCACCCCGGCGCAGTCAGGGCAGTGGAATCCCACCGCGGCCTGAATCTGGCACTCCGGACAAATTGTCTTCCCGCACCGCTGACACAGCACAAAGCTTTCTGCCCTCGGGTGGCGATAACAAAAGTCATCGCGATTGCGGGAACCCGCCATTAGGAGACGGGAACTACCGTCACGCTGGTGAGAACTACATCGTCGTGAGGACGATCGTTCCCGTCCGAGGGAACGGCCTCGATAGCGTCGACCACCTTGCGGGAATCGTCATCCAGCACGGCGCCAAAGATTGTGTGGTTGCCCTGCAACCACGTCGTAGCGGCCGTGGTGATGAAGAACTGGCTGCCATTCGTTCCCTGCCCACCGCGCTTACCCGCGTTGGCCATCGCCACTACGTAGGGCTCCGTAAAGTTCAGCTCCGGGTGGATCTCATCGTCGAACTGGTAGCCGGGTCCACCCATACCGGTGCCAGTGGGGTCACCACCCTGAATCATGAAGCTCGGGATAATGCGGTGGAAGATGACGTTCGTGTACAGGGGGCCTTCACCGGCGGCGCCGGTGGAGGGGTCAGTCCACTCTCGGTCACCGGTGGCCAGTCCCACAAAGTTATCCACGGTCTTGGGCGCGTGGTTGCCATAAAGGCCCACCACGATGTCCCCGTGATTGGTGTGCAAAGTCGCTGTGTGTGTATGTAGAGTCATGGTTTCCATTCTGTCAGGGACCACTGAAGGTTGCCTCCAGAGGTAACCCCAGGAAGTTCTTACAAATTTCTGGGACACTTAGGGGTCTTCACGAGACGAAAGGACGTAGGAACTATGGACCGCAAGACCCAACGTGAACTGGCTCGCCTGTCCCAAGAAGCCAAGAAACTGTGGGACGAACAGCGAGACGTCCTGTCCCACGCCAAGAGTGTGGCTCGCCACGCGTCTCAGAGCGCCAACGACATTGCCAAGCGGGACTTGATTCCCCGCGCTCACGACACCTATCGCGACACCATTGAGCCCACCTTGGCCCGCATTCCGTGGCGCCAGGTTCCTGCCCCCAAGAAGTCGTCCAACCCTTTTGTCTATGTCCTGATGGCCATCGGAGCCCTTGCTCTGGGACTCATCGGGTACGCCGCATGGCAAACTCTCCGCGCGGATGACGACCTGTGGGTCGAGGACGAAGACTAGTTCCTACATTCCCTTGGGTTTGAGGTAACGCTGAGCCACAGCGCTCAGGAAGTCAAAAACTAGCGCCAGGATTGCCACGAGGACTGCGCCAATCAAAATGGCGGGATTCCGATCGAGCTTCAGTCCCGAGTTAATGGTCTCGCCTAGCCCACCTCCTCCAATCAGGAAGGCCAACGCTGCCATCCCGATATTGATGACGATGGCCGTACGAATGCCCGCAATGATGACGGGAACGGCAAGAGGCAGCTCAATCTGGAACAACACCTGTCGCCTGGTGTAGCCCATCCCTCGACCTGCTTCGATGACGGCGTGATCCACCTGCTCCAGCCCCACAATGGTATTGCGCAGCACCGGCAGCAGAGAGAAGGTAGCCAAAGCAATGATGACCGTGCCAATACCCGCGCCAAACCAGGAAAAGAACAGCACAATCAGTCCATAGGCAGGCAACGCTTGAGCAAGACCCAGTGTGTCTACCAAAAAACCTTTGAGGCGAGGCAAACCTTTCCGTGTCACCGCAATACCGATCGGGATGGCAATCAGGATGACCAACGCGGAAGAAGAGAAACCCAGCACCAGTGTCTGGATCATCTGATTCTGGATTTTTTCTGGGGCCAGGATCGCCATGGTAGTGTCGTCGATGTCGGAGTAGAGCCACACTGCCCCACCGATCACCGCCAGAATTACGGCAAAAATGGGCGCCACAATGAGGTCTAGCCGTTCAGCTAGAGTCGAACGCTCCGTCCGCGGAGGACTCACCATGGTCATGACGAGGGTGTACCTCCCCCATCGCTAATGATCAGCGACGCCAAGCTTTCGATACTGCAACAGCCTAAGTATTTACCGCTGCGATCAACCACGACGGCCATACCCACCGAAGACTGCAGCATGACGCCCAAGGCGTCCTGCAGAGTGTCCTCGGGCTGCAAATCAATCGTGATGGGCTTACCGCTCTTCTCGATGGGTTGAGTGGTGCGATTGAGAGACGCCTCGCTAATCCAGCGCAGGGGCTTGTGGTCTTTGTCCAAGAGGACCGCAGTCTTCTCGGGAGACGCCTCCAGGACGCGCAGGGCTTCATCCCGCATAACCGGCATCTCGAGCGCTGGAATATCGTGAAGGTCAATGTCTCGGACCTTCTTCAGAGTCAGCCCCTTCAAGATTGCGCCAGATCCCAGGAAGTTTTCGACAAATTCATCGGCCGGATCGGACAGAATCACCTCGGGAGTGTCGATCTGTGCGATCTCGGAGCCCTCGCGAAGAATCGCAATCCGATTGCCCATCTTGATGGCCTCGTCGATGTCGTGTGTGACGAACACAATGGTCTTCTTCAGGTCCTGCTGGAGGCGCAAGAATTCGTTTTGTAGCCGATCGCGAGTAATAGGGTCAATAGCGCCAAAGGGCTCATCCATAAGGAGCACATCGGGATCAGCCGCTAGTGCTCGGGCGACACCAACCCGTTGCGCCTGGCCTCCGGAGAGCTCCTTGGGGTATCGGTCTCGATAGACGGCGGGGTCCATGGAGACAAGTTCCAACATCTCATCCACCCGGGCAGTTGTGGTGGCTTTATCCCATCCCAATAGCTTGGGAACAGTCGCAATGTTCTCCGCGATGGTGCGGTGCGGAAAGAGTCCGACCTGTTGGATGACGTAGCCAATCTTCCGACGCAGTTGGCTTGAATCAATGTCGGTGACGTCCTCACCCTTGAGGAAGATTCGGCCACCGGTGGGCTCGATAAGTCGGTTGATTAGTCTCAGCGTGGTGCTCTTGCCGCATCCCGAAGGACCGACGAGTACCAGCACCTCACCCGCATAGACATCCAAGGTGAGATTCCCCACAGCGGGTGCCTCAGTCCCCGGATAGGACTTAGTGACGTTCTCAAGACGAATAAGCGGCTCGCTCATCGGATTCCCTTCGATATGGTGGCGCGTTTGAGCACCTGCAAAATGAGGTCAACAACAAGAGCTAGAAGAAGGCACAGGATGGTTCCTGTCCAAATGGACTCCAGAGAGTTAGGGAGGGGCAACCGCGCAAGGCCGCTCTTAATAAAGTCGCCAAGCCCCCCACCGGCAACCAAGGTGGCAATGGCGGCAATGCCGACAATCAACATCGAGGACACCCGGATGCCAGCGAGAATGACTGGCCACGCGAGTGGCAGCTCAACTGTCACGAGAACTTGGCGGGGAGTCAGACCCATTCCTTTCGCTGACTCCAGAACGCTCTGGTCTATCCCATCCAGTCCCGTGATGGTGTTGCGCAAAATGGGCAACAGCGAATAGAGAAACAGCGCGATAAAGGACGGGGCAAATCCCAGTCCCACGAGCGGGATAAATATCGTGAAGAGCGCCAGAGACGGCAAGGTCAAAAAGACCGACGTCACCGCGAGCGAAAGCTCCCGCGCCAAAACGTTTCTCCGGGTCGCGATTCCCAAACTGATCGAGAACACGCTCGCGAGTCCGAGGACTGTCACGACATAGACGGTGTGCTCTCCGAGGGCGCTCTGTATCTGGTCACCTCGTGTGGAAACAAAGGTCCACCAGCGTTCCAAGAAATCCATCGTGAGTCCTCCCGACCGACGAGTGACCGGGGGCCAAGCCCCCGGTCACTACGCATCGATCTAGCCGGAGATGAGACCTTCCTCGACGAGGTAAGCCCTCGCGACGTCGGCCGGGTCTTGTCCCTCTGCAGAGACAAGAGCGTTGAGCCCTGCCATGCGCACCTCATCAAGGGGAGCAAGGATGTCGCTGATGATGCCATCAAACGCCTCTGGGGCTTCGTTGTACTTCTCTTCACGGATTGTTCCCGACACGTTGTACAGAATGTTCACGCCTGGATCCTCCACGAGCGTCAGGTCCAACGCGGGAATACGTCCATCGGTGGTGAACACCTCACCGAAGTCGCAGTTGTTCGCTGCAGTCTCGGTATAGATAATTCCGGTGTCCAGAATGAGCTGCTGGTCTACAGGCAACTTAATTCCGGTGGCATTTTCCGTCAGGATCAAACCGTCAGGCCTGGACGGGAACTCAGACTCCATGCACACGGTGGCGTCAGGGTTGTCCTGGACGTACTCCATCATGGTTTGGAGAGAGAAAGCTCCTCCGTTTGCCTCGGTTACCTCAGGAGAGGACGCGAAACCGTAGGTGTTGTTGAACGGTGAGCGGCTCACCCACACAATTCCGTTTTCTTCGAGATCCATCTCGCGAACTCCCGCAGTCAACTCATCTGAGTCAAAGCTGGGGTCTTCCTGTCCCAGGTGAACGGTCCATCCGGTTCCGTTGTATTCCATGTAAATGTCGATGTCTCCGGACTCAAGAGCTGCACGAGCGATATTCGTACCACCCAGGTCAACCTTGTTGTCAACGGCTGCACCAGCCTCTTCAAAGGCGATAACCATCATTTCGCCGAGAATCAACTGCTCGTCAAAGTCTTTCGAGCCAACGCTGACGTCTACACCGGAAAGGTCATATCCGCTCAGTGCTCCTGTACCCGCCGATGATTCCCCACCGTCTGCGGCACATCCTGCTACGGCGAATAGTGCTGAAGCGCCCACAAGGGCCATCACATTTTTTAGCGATTTCTTCATTAGTTTGCCATTCCTCCTCTAGTTTCGATATTTCCACCGTACGGAGACGCACCATCGATGGCTAACCGAGTTGTCCATATATCAACAATCACCTAGCCTGGGTAGATGCCCGCGCACACGTCTGGACTGGCCCGAGACCTCGAAGTTTTGGAGCTCCTGGGCACCCGAGGGGCGTGGGAAGATGGCGGCTACGGAGTTCAACAGATTGCACATCTGCTCAGGCGCGATAAGGGTCAGATTTCACGGGTGTGCCAAACCCTTCTACGGTCGGGGCTGCTCAACCGCGATAGGGCTACGAAGAGGTACACACTCGGTCATCACCTCTACGCGCTCGCCATGAGGACTCAAGAGGCGCACTTAGCTCTCTTAGCCCGACCCACTCTGCTCGATCTCATGGCCCAAGCCGAGGAGTCTGCTCATCTCACTGTCCTCCGTGGTGGCGCGATCATGACCGTGCATACTGAGCTGGCTCAACACCCCGAGCGTGACGACAGTTTCGACGGAATCTCTATCCCCGCGCTCAAAACCGCGTCTGGTAGGGCGATTCTCGCAACTTTTGCTGACGAGGAACTCGCGGCATGGTGGGAAGAGCACGGCGAGGTCCGAGACGTCCCACACGTCTTGCAGGCGGGGCGACCCCGGGAAACTCTTCGGTTACGGAACCTTCGGGAGAAGCCTGGCAGCATTACCTCTCTTGATCGGCTGGGGAAGACGGTCAAAACAATTCGGCGCCGCGGCTATGCAATCTCCGACGGCGAGCTCACCCCCACCATCGTGGATGCCGCCGCCCCCTTGCGGAACGCTTTCGGCGTTGTCGTTGGTGCCATCGCGGTCGGCGCCCGGAAAAGTCGAATAAAAGACCGATACCAAGCCTTGGGGTCCCTGGTCCGCGAATCAGCGGAAGCCTTGTCGTGGGAGCTCGGCTGGAGACCCCCGGCTTAGACTCACCTACATGGGCATCTCACACCGCGCGGTCCTCGCTCCGCTTATAGGCCTTGTTGTGGCGTGGGCGTTCTTTATGGTTGCTGCCTGGTCAAATCTTTTCGTCCAACCTGAACTCGACGCCCAGGGCGTCTGGCTGAATGACGGACCCGTCATTCGGCCCTCCACATACCTGTATTTAGGGGGAATAACGGCTTTCGCCCTCACATCACTGCGAGGCTTGACCCTCTCCGCCGCACAGAAGGCAGCTCAGCAAACCCCTGAAGGTTTGACAGTAGCGGCATACCGGTTTGGCAATCTCGCTGTCATAATCGCTCTTGCTGGTGGAGCTATCTTCGCTCTGGCCACGTTCTTTGGGGCGTTTGGCGGCACTACCGCTGAGGGCTCTCTCCTGGAGCGTCTGTTGGGGGTTTACCTTCCGATTGTTCTTGCCACAGCCTTGGTCGTGACGGTTCTTCTCTTTGCTTTTGTGTTCCGGGACGATAGAGCTGGCTCCGCCACCACCGAGAAAAACGGGCTCGATAGGAGGCAAAAAGCTCTGGGGCTCGGCTATGCGATTCCCATCATCGGCGCCGCCGTCGCCGTTATTTTTGGACTCGTCGTCTATGACGTCACGGGAACCTCGCTAGAAGCCTGGGTGTGGGTCATCATCCAGGTCATCATCGCAGCCGGCATCATTCTCGGCACCCGCTACGCCCGAGTGGCTAAAGCTGAGAAACCTGCTGCCCCCCGGCC
>JGI10211J34971_10001908_pt1 | contig 17157 bp, 11 predicted proteins | sample Etolagsediment_FD_34971 | JGI IMG/M metagenome (IMG submission 34971) | reverse complement strand
TCGATGATTTCACTTACAACACCGGCACCGACGGTTCTACCACCCTCACGGATAGCAAAACGAAGACCGACATCCATTGCAATCGGGGTGATAAGCTCGCCTACAACATGAACGTTGTCACCAGGCATTACCATCTCAACTCCCTCGGGGAGGGTTATAACGCCTGTTACGTCAGTTGTTCTGAAATAAAACTGAGGACGATATCCGTTAAAGAATGGGGTATGACGTCCGCCCTCATCTTTTCCAAGAATGTAACACTCCGCCTTGAAACTGGTGTGCGGCTTAATGCTACCTGGCTTCGCGAGAACTTGTCCACGCTCAATGTCTTCACGCTTCACACCACGAAGAAGAGCACCAATATTATCACCAGCCTGACCTTCATCAAGCAGTTTTCGGAACATCTCAACACCGGTACAGGTGGTCTTCACGGTATCTTTAATTCCTACTATCTCAATCTCATCACCAACATGGACGATTCCACGCTCTATTCGACCGGTGGCAACTGTACCGCGACCAGAAATCGAAAAAACATCCTCGACCGGCATAAGGAAAGGCTGATCAACATCACGCTTCGGCTCAGGAATGTATGTATCGATGGCTTCCATCAATTCATTGATGCATTTAGCAGCTTCAGGATCCGTTGGATTTTCAAGAGCCCTCAGAGCTGAGCCATGAATGATTGGAATATCGTCGCCTGGAAACTCATATTTGTCCAGGAGTTCACGAAGCTCCATCTCAACGAGTTCGATAAGCTCTTCATCGTCTACCATGTCGCATTTGTTGAGGAAAACAACAATTGCAGGAACACCTACCTGACGTGCAAGAAGGATATGCTCACGAGTCTGAGGCATGGCACCATCATCTGCACCAACCACCAGAATAGCACCGTCCATCTGTGCCGCACCTGTGATCATGTTTTTAATATAGTCAGCATGACCAGGACAATCCACATGAGCGTAATGACGATTCTCAGTCTCATACTCAACGTGAGCTGTTGCGATGGTAATTCCGCGCTCTTTTTCCTCTGGAGCCTTATCAATATTACTGAAGTCAGTAAACTGGGCGAATCCCTTGGTTGCCTGTACAGCTGTTATTGCAGCAGTCAGAGTGGTTTTACCATGATCAATATGACCAACGGTACCTACATTGACATGCGGTTTAGTCCTTTCAAATTTTACTTTCGACATAGCCTTCCCTCAAAATGAACTATCTATATTCCTCTGATTTTTCTTATAATTTCGTTTGCTCTACTTTCTGGAACAACGTCATATTTTTCAAACTGCATGGTGAAGCTTGCCCTGCCCTGTGTAGCTGATCGCAATGATGTCGAATACCCAAACATTTGCGAAAGCGGCGCATGAGCCTTTACGACCTGTATGTTATTATTACTCTCAACACCAACAACCTTGGCTCTNTTNGAGTGGAGGTCGTTCATCATATCTCCAAGATACTCATCGGGACATGTGATCTCTATGTTCATTATCGGCTCAAGCAANATAGGTTCTGCATCAGCAGTTACCCTCCGTATAGCCATAGCCGAAGAAATCCCAAAAGCCATCTCTGTTGACTCATCATCAATATAAGATCCGCCAATGAGTGAGACCTTCAAATCGGTGACCGGATACCCTATAAGTGGTCCCGCGTCCAGACTGTCTCGAATTCCCTTTTCGATTGCTCCAAGGAACTGAGCTGGAATCTGAGCGTCTTTCACATGACTCTCGAACACTACCCCTTCGGACCTTTCAAGTGGCTCAACCTTCAAAACAACGTGACCATACTGACCTTTAGCACCGGTCTGTTGATCAAACTTCCCCTCTCCTTCCGCAACAGCAGAAATGGTTTCCTTGTAGGAAACCTGAGGCTTACCAACGTTCGCGTTTACTTTGAATTCGTTAAGCAACCTGTCAACAATGATCTCCAGATGAAGTTCACCCATTCCAGAAATAATTGTCTGCCCAGTGTCCTCGTTTTTGGCAATTCTGAACGAGGGATCTTCAAGAGCTATCTTATCAAGTGTTTCGCTGAGCTTCTTTTCATCTGCCTTGCTCTTAGCTTCAATAGCAATTCCGATTACAGGTTCTGGAAAATCCATGCTTTCCAAGACAATGTAATCACCTGCAGCACAAAGAGTATCACCAGTAGAGGAAAACTTAAGCCCTATTACAGCACCAATATCTCCAGCCTTGAGACTTTCAACCTCTTCTCTTTTGTTGGCATGAAGACGAATCAATTTCCCAATCTTTTCTTTCTTCTTTTTGACAGGATTAAAAACCTTGTCACCAACCTTCAGCCTTCCTGAATACAAACGGATAAAGGCCAGATTCTCAACAAAAGTATCACTCATTATCTTAAAAATGAGCGCTGACAGTTTCTCATCTGCGTCAGCTTTTCGACTGATCTCCTCTCCCTTCTTCCCTTCACCTACCATCGGAGGTACATCCAGTGGTGATGGCAAGTATTGAACAATGGAGTCCAGCAAAGGCTGTATGCCTTTGTTTTTAAAAGCACTTCCACAGAGAACAGGCACAAGGTCCAAATTCAATGTTGCAGTACGCAGGGCACGATAAATTTCAGTCGCAGATACAGGAGTATCATCAAGGAATTTTTCCATGATCCCATCATCGAAGTCGGCCAACTTCTCGATGAGTACCATATATGCGGCCGTGAATCTGTTCCGGTAATCTTCCGGAATATCTTTTTCTATGATTTCCTGTCCAAGTGTCTCTTCATCAAAGGCATACATTTTTCCTTCAATGATATCGACAACACCCTCAAACTCTGACTCTTTTCCGACAGGAATCTGAAGAACAACCGGATTTGCCCCCAGTCGTTTCTCCATCATTGCAACAACCCGATCAAAATCAGCCCCGACCCGATCCATCTTGTTGATGAACGCTATTCGAGGTATCCCGTACCTTTCAGCCTGTCGCCAAACCGTTTCAGACTGTGGCTCAACACCACCTACGGCACAAAAAACAGCCACGGCGCCATCGAGCACGCGCAGGGATCGTTCTACCTCAACGGTAAAATCGACATGACCAGGCGTATCAATGATATTAATCCTTTTGGATTTCCAGGCACAACTTGTAGCGGCAGAGGTAATTGTAATCCCCCGCTCCTGTTCCTGTTCCATCCAGTCCATGACGGCAGCACCATCATGAACCTCACCGATCTTATAAGATCGGCCAGTGTAATACAATATCCGTTCAGTTGTTGTAGTTTTCCCAGCGTCAATATGGGCCATTATACCTATATTGCGCACATCAGAAAGACTTTCTTTATCAGCCATCAGCTAACACAACAAAACAGATTAAAATCGTAATGCACTACCTACCAGCGATAGTGAGCAAAAGCTTTGTTAGCCTCGGCCATACGATGAGTATCGTCACGCTTCTTCACCGCAGCGCCGCGATCATTATAGGCATCAAGCAATTCAGCTGCAAGCTTATCAGACATAGACTTTCCTGATCTTGCCTTTGCGAAACCAATGATCCAGCGAATAGCCAGCGCATTACGGCGAACCTGACGAACCTCCATCGGGACCTGATAGGTCGCACCACCAACGCGTCGAGACTTCACCTCAACCTTTGGCCGCACCTTATCCATCGCCTCTTCAAATACGGTAAGAGGATCTTCATCAGGTACTTTAGATTCTACTATATCCATCGCATCATAGAATATTCTCATGGCAATGGATTTTTTTCCCTGCTCCATTATACCGTTGGTGAATTTTGAAACCAAAACGGAATTAAAACGTGGATCAGGACTAACTTTTCTTTTTTCTACTATTTTTCTACGTGGCATTGTTTTCCTCTATCACTATCCAGGTTCAGCTTATTTCGGACGCTTCGCGCCATACTTGGAACGACCCTTGCGCCTGTCAGAGACACCCAGAGTATCGAGAGTACCACGAATAACATGATAACGAACACCAGGAAGATCCTTCACACGGCCCCCACGAATCAGAACAACAGAATGCTCCTGTAGATTATGGCCAATACCAGGAATATAAGAAGTGACCTCAATTCCGTTAGTCAACCGAACCCTTGCCACTTTACGTAGAGCCGAGTTGGGCTTCTTTGGAGTTGTAGTATATACACGCACACACACTCCACGTTTTTGGGGCGCACCTTTTAGTGCCGGAGTAAGGCTCTTCTTTACCTGTTTTTTTCTGCCCTGCCGAATGAGCTGATTAATTGTTGGCATTATCTTTACTGCTCCTGTTCACATATATTGGAATGTCGTTAATTATTCATCACACAAGGCTACTAGTAAGTTTGCCGAGCACGAAAGGGACAATAAATACTCTATCCGTTAAACAGTGTCAAGCAGAAAGAGATTTATTTTTATCAAATACATCCTTCGAAGAGGGGCCAATCAGGCGTTGATCACTCCCCTCTCTTTAATTAAAAGCTTTTACCAAGCCCCGTACCAGCAGAAATCAACCGACCCATGATTACATTTTCCTTAAGGCCAACCAACTCATCTATTTTACCCTGCATTGCGGCATTGGTGAGAACCTTTGTGGTCTCCTGAAAAGATGCAGCAGAAATAAAACTTTCAGTGGACAATGAAGCCTTGGTAACACCTAGAAGAAGTGGTTCTGCCATACCTGGTTGTTTCCCTTCAGCAAAAAGGCGATCACGCTCATCTTCAAAATCCCACCAGACGACCTGTTCACCAATCATAAACTTTGAATCACCAGCATGGGTAATCTGTACCCTTCTAAGCATCTGACGAACAATGACTTCTATATGCTTGTCATTAATCTTTACACCCTGGAGACGATACACCTCCTGTACCTCATTCACTAGAAACTTGGCAAGTTCTTTTACACCAAGAACTTTGAGGATATCGTTTGGTACAATGGTTCCTTCCATCAAGGGTTCACCAGCTTGAACATAATCACCCTCATGGACGATAATATGCTTAACCTTGGGAACAAGATACTCCTGGGGTTCTCCATATTCTGGAGTAACCACAACGCGAAGTTTCCCTTTGAGTTCTTTACCAAAACTGATGCGACCATCAATCTCAGTGATAATTGCAGGTTCTTTCGGTTTACGCACTTCAAAAAGCTCAGCAACACGAGGAAGACCACCAGTGATATCTTTTGTTTTACTACTTTCACGTGGGATCCTTCCAATAACAGTACCTGCTGTAATATTATCCCCCTCTTCAAGTGAAATAATCGACCCAACCGGCAAAGAGTACCTGGCAAAGGACTCTGAATCTGGTAATTTAATGGTTTTATTACCTTTTTCTCCCTTAATCGAAATACGTGGAGAAAGAGCGAGACCAGATGGAGTGGGGACAATAACTTTACTCGACTTACCAGTAACGCTATCAACCTTCTCCTGCATGGTCGAGCCTTCTATAATATCGCCAAATTTTATAATACCGCCAACCTCTGAAACAATAGGAATGGTATAGGCGTCCCACTCTGCAAGAATAGTTGCAGGCTCAACTTCAGCACCTTCTTTGACAAGGATCTGAGCACCATAATTGACCTTATGGCGTTCACGTTCACGACCCTGCTCATCAAGTACTGCGATCTCAGCGTTTCGATTCATAACAATTTTAATACCCTCTGAGTTCTCAACGGAGTGAAGGTTATTAAATGCTATTTTACCAGTACGCTGACTCTTAATTTCAGCCTGCTCAACCGAACGACTTGCAGTACCACCAATATGGAAAGTACGCATAGTCAACTGGGTTCCAGGTTCACCAATAGATTGAGCAGCGATAATACCAACAGCCTCACCACGGTTTACCATATGTCCACGACCGAGGTCTCGACCATAGCATTGGGCGCATACGCCACGACGGGCTCGGCAGGTTAAAACAGAGCGAATTCTAACTTTATCTATACCAGCTTTATCGATCTCCTTAACGAGAGACTCCGTGATTTCCTTACCTGCCTCAACGATGATTTTCTCTTCGTCAAATGGATCGACGACATCTTCCTGAGCTACACGTCCCAAGATTCGATCACCAAGAGGGACGATGATCTCACCACCATCAAGAAGTGGTTCTGCAACAATCCCATCAAGTGTTTCACAATCAGCCATAACAATGGTTGAATCTTGGGCAACATCAACCAAACGACGGGTAAGATACCCAGAGTTGGCTGTCTTAAGTGCGGTATCAGCAAGTCCCTTACGAGCTCCATGTGTCGAAATAAAGTATTCAAGTACACCAAGTCCTTCACGAAAACATGCCTTAATGGGTGTCTCTATAATTGCTCCAGATGGTTTAGCCATCAAACCACGCATTCCGGCCAGCTGACGAATCTGATCACGCGAGCCCCTGGCACCGGAATCTGCCATGAGATAGATGGAGTTAAAACTTGGAGCAACGACATCGTTATTATCTTTATCTTTAAATGTATCTACCTTGATTCCATCCATCATTTCATTGGCAACATCCTCCGTCACCTTGGACCAGATATCAACAACCTTATTATACTTCTCACCGGATGTGATAAGACCATCAGAATATTGCTGACTTACATCAATAACTCCTTTTTCAGCTTTTTCGACAAGGGTTTTTTTGCTCTCTGGAATTTGCATATCAGCGATACAGATGGAAATTCCGGCACGCGTAGCATACTCATAACCAATATCTTTCAGACGATCGGCTAGAATAACAGTATCCTTGGTTCCTGCGTGTCTATAAGTGAAATCGATGAGCCGAGCCAAGGCTTTTTTACTCATCACCTTATTTACTTCGCTGAATGGAACTGCGTCTGGAAGAAGGTACCCGAGCAGAATTCTTCCCATCGTCGTTTCAACCAAGACGCCATCAAGTCGTACCTTAATTATGGCTTGAAGATGTACAGCGTCATAATCGTAGGCAATTTTAGCTTCTGCAGGACTTGAAAAAATCTTTCCCTCACCCTTGGCATTAATACGCTCACGAGTCATGTAATAGAGCCCAAGTACAATATCCTGTGATGGGATAATGATAGGCTCACCGTTGGCTGGTGAGAGGATATTGTTTGTGGACATCATCAGAACCCGGGCCTCAACCTGAGCTTCAACGGAGAGTGGCACATGAACTGCCATCTGGTCACCATCGAAATCCGCATTAAATGCTGCACACACCAAGGGGTGGAGCTGAATAGCCTTCCCTTCAATCAACACTGCCTCAAAAGCCTGCATACCAAGTCTGTGAAGTGTTGGGGCACGATTTAAGATGACTGAGCGTTCTGTCACCACCTCATCGAGAACATCCCATACCTCTTTAGCACCTTTTTCTACCATCTTGCGGGCACTCTTAATGGTGGTAACGAGCCCCTGATTTTCAAGTTTGTTGTAGATAAAAGGTTTAAAAAGCTCAAGTGCCATCTTCTTTGGAATACCACACTGATGAAGACGAAGATGTGGTCCCACAACAATAACTGAACGACCGGAATAGTCGACACGCTTACCGAGAAGATTCTGACGAAAACGGCCCTGCTTTCCTTTCAGCATATCGGAAAGGGACTTAAGGGGGCGCTTATTGGCACCGGTTATGACACGACCACGACGCCCATTATCAAACAGGACATCCACGGCTTCCTGAAGCATTCTTTTTTCATTACGAATAATAATATCAGGAGCATCCAGTTCAAGGAGACGTTTCAAACGATTGTTACGGTTGATAACACGACGATACAAATCATTAAGATCAGATGTTGCAAAACGACCACCCTCAAGGGGAACCAGCGGACGAAGATCAGGAGGAAGTACCGGAATAACCTTGAGCACCATCCACTCTGGACGATTTCCGGAATCACGAAAAGCCTCTATAACATAGAGACGTTTTCCATATTTCAGACGTTTCGTCTTGGAATTGGTGGTTGCCATCTCCTCACGAAGTGTCTTGGAGAGTTCAACTAAATCCTGTGCTGCAAGTAACTCATGGATAGCCTCAGCACCGATACCTACCTCGAACTGCCCAGGATGCTCTTCACGCATCTGTCGATACTGTTCTTCTGTGAGTAGTGTTCCGGTTGGTACCGCATCGGTATCAGAGTGAATTACGGCATACTGCTCAAAGTAGAGTACTTTTTCCAGCTGTTTCAGAGTGAGATCCAGGACTGCACCAATTTTTGACGGCAGACTTTTCAAAAACCAGATGTGGGCAACGGGAGCGGCCAGTTTGATATGACCAAGACGTTCTCGGCGAACCTTTGACTGGATGACCTCGACTCCACATTTTTCGCAGACAACACCACGGTGCTTCATCCGCTTATATTTACCGCAGTTACATTCGAAATCCTTTACTGGGCCAAATATTTTAGCGCAGAAAAGGCCGTCTCTTTCCGGCTTGAATGTTCGGTAATTAATAGTTTCAGGTTTCTTTACCTCACCATGTGACCAGTCCATGATCTTTTCAGGTGAAGCGATAGATATCTGAACTTTATTAAACGATACTGGACCTTTCGGTTTTTGAAAAAAATTAAATAGCTCTTCCACGAAAGTACATCCCCCTCATTGTAGGGTTAAAAAACGAGAAAATAGAGAAACCACAATTTGCTGCGACACCTGGTGACACAACGTACAACACACAACAGATTTCCCATTATTCAAGAAGTTCCATATCTAAACAGAGTCCCTGAAGTTCTTTCACAAGCACATGGAAAGATTCAGGAAGGCCTGTTGTGAGGAAATTGTTACCCTTGACAATACGCTCGTACATGGTTGTACGTCCCTCAACATCATCAGACTTGGCCGTTAAAAATTCCTTCAAGGTATAGGCGGCACCGTATGCTTCCATTGCCCATACCTCCATCTCACCAAGTCGCTGCCCACCAAACTGTGCCTTACCACCCAAAGGTTGCTGGGTAACAAGAGAGTAAGGTCCGGTGGAACGAGCATGAATTTTATTGTCAACAAGATGATGCAGTTTCAGCATATACATGACACCAACGGTCACCAGATTGTCAAATGGATCACCAGTAAGCCCATCGTACAGTTGACTCTGTCCAACTTCATCCACACCTGCTTCAACAAGCAGTTTTCGAATCTGTTCTTCAGGAGCACCATCAAAGACCGGAGTCGCAACGTGGATACCACGATAATGTTTACGACACCAGTCAAAGAGCTCAGCATCGGTCATACCATCAGTGATTGCCTTATATTCTTCTTTAGAATAGACGGCCTTCATCTTGGTTTTGATAGCGTCGAGTTCTCCAGCTTGAGCGAGATCGGAAAGCTGTTTACCGATCCTTTTAGCAGCAAAACCTAAATGAACTTCCAGTACCTGCCCAACATTCATACGAGACGGTACACCCAGTGGATTCAAAACGATATCAACGGTGGTTCCATCTGCAAAGAAAGGCATATCTTCTTCTGGAAGAAGTCTTGATACGACACCTTTATTTCCATGACGTCCGGCCATTTTATCACCAACTGAAAGCTTCCGTTTGGTGGCGACATAGACCTTAACCATCTTGACAACACCAGGAGGCAGATCATCTCCCTTTTTCATACGTCCGATGATACCGTCATAGCGTTCAGCGATTAATGATTTTTGTTTATTATATCGTTCGTAAGCCGCCTCAATCTCAGCCTCAAATTTTGACTTTTCAGAAAAATCAATTTTTGCAAGCTGGGCAAACCCGATCTGCGTCGCCAGCGCAGCTTCCATTTTCTTTCCAAGTTTAATTATTACGGTACCATCTTTAGCGCAGACATCCTGTTTAACGGTTCGTCCATCCATGATTTCGCCAAGCTCACGGCATACACCTTTTTTCAAACTGGCGAGTTCATCAAGTTTATCTTTATTGAGGCGTTCTATCTCTAGATCTTCGATCATAAGGGATCGCTCATCTTTATCAACGCCTTTTCTCGAAAATACTTTTGCATCAATTACGACGCCCTCAACTCCAGGTGGTACACGGAGAGATGAATCTTTCACATCCTGAGCCTTTTCACCAAATATGGCCCGCAAAAGCTTTTCCTCAGGAGAGAGCATCGATTCACCCTTCGGGGTAACCTTTCCAACCAGAGTATCTCCTGCCCTGACATCAGCACCAATGCGGACAATGCCGGAATCGTCAAGATTACGAAGGGTTTCCTCACTAACGTTGGGAATATCACGGGTGATCTCTTCTTTACCCAACTTGGTATCCCGTGCCATTGTCTCGAAAACTTCGATGTGCACAGAAGTAAAGGTGTCTTCTTTCAGGAGCCGTTCATTGACAAGTATGGAATCCTCAAAATTAAATCCACGCCATGGCATAAAGGCAATGGTTACATTTTTTCCAAGAGCAAGCTCACCCTGTTCACATGATGGGCCATCGGCGAGAACTGTCCCTTTTTTAACTCGACGCCCTGGAAGCACCAACGGATTCTGAGTAAAACAAGTATTTTGATTCGATTTTTTGTATTTAGAAAGACGATAAACGCCTACTCCGGTATCAAAACCGTCAATTCCATGCTTATCGTAACGGATAACAATTCGATTAGAGTCAATTTCTTCAACCACACCCTCAGCACCCGCAAGCAGACAAGCCCCGGAATCTCTGGCAACATAACGTTCCATGCCAGTTCCAACAAGAGGTGCAGCAGTTACCATAAGCGGTACTGCCTGGCGTTGCATGTTCGAACCCATAAGTGCACGGTTAGCATCATCATTCTCAAGAAATGGAATAAGTGATGCGGCAACACTGACTAACTGATTGGGTGCAATATCCATATAGGTAACAAAGTCAGCGTTGACTGTAATAACTTCACCTTCTTCACGAACAATCAACCGTTCCTCGATAATTTTATTGTTTTTATCGAGTTGTATCGCTGCAGGAGCGATTAGCTGTTTCTGTTCCTGCAAAGCACTTAAATATTTAATATCATCAAGTACTATACAGTTTTCAACTTTTCTGTATGGAGTCTCAATAAATCCATATGGATTCACCCGAGCGTAGGTAGCAAGTGAAACAATCAGACCGATGTTAGGTCCCTCCGGTGTTTCAACAGGGCAAATACGACCATAATGGGTTGGATGAACATCACGCACTTCAAATCCTGCACGTTCACGTGACAGACCTCCGGGTCCTAATGCAGATAAACGTCGCTTATGGGTCACCTCGGATAAGGGGTTCGTCTGGTCCATAAACTGTGACAACTGTGATGTACCAAAAAATTCCTTAATTGCTGCAGAAATAGGCTTAGGATTGACAAGATCATGGGGCATCATGGTCTCTATTTCCTGTAGAGTCATACGTTCCTTGATGGCACGTTCCATTCGGATAAGGCCCATTCGATATTGGTTCTCTACAAGTTCACCAACCGTTCGGACCCTACGATTTCCAAGATGATCAATGTCATCAACATCGCCCTGACTGTCTTTCAGTCGGACAAGGAAGAGAACAGATTCAATGATGTCTTCCTTGGTAAGTGCTCGATGATCAATATCCGTATCAAGACCAAGGCGGGCATTTATTTTATACCGTCCGACCTCAGATAGATCATAAAGATCTTTATTGAAAAAAAGATTGTTAAAAAAAGTCTGAGCAACTTCAATTGTTGGAGGACTTGAAGGACGAAGTCTTCTGTATATCTCGAGTATAGCTTCGTCACTGTTTTCAACTTTGTCGAGTGCAAGAGTCTTCCTGAAAGCATATGAATAGGTAATGCCGTCTATATAAAGAATTTCAAACTCATCGATTCCTGCCTCAGCAAATAGTTCGAGCGTAGATTCAGTAATTTCAGAATTACAGGCAGCAATGAGTTCACCGGTTTCAGGTTTCACAAAATCGGTAACGAGAAATTTTCCGATGAGATTTTCTTCAGAAATTCGTAAAAATTCGACATTGGCTTTAACCAGACGTTTGCACAATGCTTTACCGAGTTTTTTGCCTTCTTTTCCTAAAATATCGCCAGTTTGAGGATCGACAAGATCAAACTCGAGCCTTTGACCCTGGACGGTTTCAGGGTTGAATTCGATATAGTATGAATCTTTTTCCCTTTTTACCTTTAAGGTCGGATAAAACTTACGAAGTAGCTTTTCAGAACTGTACTGTGGTTCCTCTCCAACCTCATTCTCATAATCCAACGCCTTTAAAAGAGTTGTTACAGGAAATTTACGACGCCGGTCAATACGCACATGGAGAATATCTTTGATGTCATATTCCAGATCAATCCAGGAACCACGTACTGGTATAATACGCGCAGAATACAGTAACTTACCACTGGAGTGTTTTTTTCCATTGTCATGGGTAAAAAAGAGGCCTGGTGATCTCTGTAACTGTGACACTATGGCACGTTCAGTACCGTTGATCACAAAAACACCATCACCTGTCATAAGTGGCAGGGCACCAAGAAAAACCTGCTGCTCTTTGATATCCCGAATGGTCTGCACTTCCGTTTCTTCATCAACGTCAAAAGTAATCAAGCGTACTGTGATTTTCACAGGGATATCATAAGTCATACCCCGTTGCTGACATTCGTTAATTGTATACTTTGGTTCACCAAACGAATAATTCACAAATTCAAGAGAACAATGTCCGTTAAAATCATTGATAGGAAAGACATTTTTAAAAATAGCCTGCAAACCAGAATCCTCTCGTTCGTTTGGCTCCACATCAATCTGTAAAAATTTTTCATATGAAATCCGCTGCATGGAGATGAGATGCGGAGGTTCCATGATTGATGGAGATTTGGCAAAGTTTTTTCTTACTCTTTCCATAATTTACCTCGAGATGCCTTTAACAGAAAATTGATACCCAAAACAGACATGTGGTCATGAATATTGGATCAAACGACTTTACAGGTTCACCTGTTAAGTCAGGAAATTTAAAAGGTATGATACTGCGGGTACGGAGGGATTAACCAGATACAAGAATGATAAACAGTACAGATGTTTGTTCGAACAAAACAGTCTTTTTTAGCGTTTATTTTCATAGCAATACACGTGTATGTAGAATCCGGTTCTAGTGATAAGACCTTGACCAGAATATTATCAGCTTGATATTACGACGTTTTAAACCCATCACTATACTGCTTCATAAAAACTACGATACGCTACACGGCCTGAGCCCGTAGCGTATCGTATACAACAAGATAAGTCGATAAAGTAACCGACAACCATATGAAGCGTGTATTACTTAACTTCTATGGTAGCACCAACTCCTTCAAGTTGTGCTTTAATGTCTGCTGCCTCTTCTTTGGTAACACCTTCTTTTACAGGAGCAGGAGCACCTTCAACAAGCTCCTTGGCTTCTTTCAGACCAAGAGAGGTAATAGCACGCACTTCTTTGATGACCTTAATTTTGGCATCACCAACGGAGGCGAGGATTACATCAAATTCAGTCTGTTCTGCGGCAGCTTCACCGGCTTCTGCGGCTGGGCCAGCGGCAGCTACTGCAGCAGGAGCGGCTGCAGAAACGCCAAATTTTTCTTCAAGATCCTTTATGAGCACGGAAAGCTCAAGAACGGACATATTAGATAAAAAATCAATTACATCTTCTTTTGTTACAGCCATTATTAAATACCTCTAATTTTAATCTTTTTAAGTAATGATTTACGTTACCGGTAACCATTCTCTGATATCAACTGGATTATGCCTGTTCTTTCTGTTCTTTAATTGCCTGCAGACCGTATAGAAATGTTCGCGGAACTGCTGAAAGCACCTGAACAAGTCCAGTTGGGACGCCATTAAGAACTGAAAGAAACTGTCCAAGCATTGCTTCCTTGGAAGGAAGTTTGGACAGAGCGACCATCTCATCTGCAGAAATTTTCTCTCCATCAAGAGCAGCGGCACGAATTTGCATTTTACTATGATCTTTTACAAATTTAACTATTGCCTTTGCTGGTGCAACCGGATCATCATAGCCCATAACTATGGCTGTGGTTCCTGTGAAATCCTCGCTGAGAACGTCACAGGCTGTATCCGCTGCTGCCCTTTTCAGAAGAGTATTCTTTGCAATTCGAATCTCTGAATCGCAGCCACGCAGTTGAATGCGAAGCTCCTGTAACTCAGAAACCGTTAAACCACAATAATCGGTAACCACAGTAAACTTGGCACGGCTGAATGAATCATTCAACGCGGAGACTATTGCTGTTTTATCGTCACGGTTCAAAGTACTCCTCCTTAATCGGTTAAGATTACTCTTTTACTTTATTCGGAAATAAGAATAAAATGTTTTAGAGTCTACGCTTGGAGACAAAAGTCATCAAGAGTAGTGCCTCTATGAAATTGTCATCGGAAATACAAACGAAAACAATTCTAAGGCCCTAAACAGCGGATACGATATATAAATGTCTAACTAAAATATATCTATCAATGCCTCGGCAGGACACATACTGTGATTAAACCTTGCGGAACCTGCTGTCTTCGACCTATGTGTACTACAATTACTTCTAATACCGGAAAATGGAAAACATTCCGGTATTTACTTCCCCGCCACATTGGGAAGGGTGAGTATTTTTTTGAATTCTTTAAGAAAAAATCTTCAAAATACCCTTATATAAAATCGCAATCCTACTTTACTGCAGCAGCTAAAGCGATGGTATCAAGTTTAATACCTGGCCCCATGGTTGAACTCAGGGTTACAGAGCGTAAATAAATTCCTTTTGCTGAAGATGGTTTTAATTGAATAACTTTTTCTACAAAAGCTTTCAGATTATCACACAATTTTTCCTCACCAAAGGAACATTTTCCAATGCCAGCATGAACAATACCAGTTTTATCAACGCGGAAATCAACCTTACCACTTTTAATATCCTGAATGACTTTGGCGAGATCAAAGGTGACAGTTCCAAGTTTTGCATTTGGCATAAGATTTCTAGGCCCAAGAACTCGTCCAATCTTACCTACTGTTCCCATCATATCTGGAGTAGCAACAGTTTTATCAAACTCAAGCCACCCTTCCTTTATCTTTTCAACCAGATCATCACCACCAACAAAATCAGCGCCGGCTTCTCTTGCCTCAGTTTCCTTATCACCTTTGGCGAATACCAGAACTCTGGTTTCTTTACCTGTTCCGTGGGGAAGAACAACCGATGAACGTACCATTTGATCTGCATGACGAGGATCAACACCAAGCTTCATTGCAATATCTACAGTTTCATCAAACTTAGCGAAGGTATTGGAAAGAACATTCTTTACCGCATCTTCAAGAGTATAATGAGTTGCAGTATCAAGATTTTCTACTTTATTTCTAAAATTTTTTCCGTGTTTCGGCATAGTAGCCTCCTACTCTCTAAGATCGTTTTCTTCCAAAGTTCGACCACAGCAGTACGTTAAGATTTATTACAAAAAAAAAAGACTGACACATTTTTCACGAGTCCCTGTCTTTGTTCACCTACGATTATTTAAGGACGGTAATTCCCATACTTTTTGCTGTGCCAGCGACAATTTTAGTGGCAGCTTCAAGATCATAACAATTCAGATCCGGCATTTTTATTTCAGCAATCTCAGTTATTTTATCCATGCCGATTTCAGTGATACGTTCGCTCTTAGGATTTGACGAACCCTTTGTTATTCCAGCAGCTTTCATAAGGAGAAAAGATGCTGGTGGTGTCTTGGTGATATAAGTAAATGATCTATCACCAAAAACAGTAATTACTACGGGTACAATCGTATCGCCCATCGCCTGTGTTTTGGCATTGAAGGCTTTACAAAATTCCATAATATTCACACCATGCTGACCAAGTGCTGGGCCTACTGGTGGTGATGGATTGGCTTTTCCGGCCGGAATCTGTAATTTTATGTATGCCGAAATTTTCTTGGCCATTTCTAACTCCTACTCTACAAAAGAGTCTGTTTGTTTAATGAAATACTGAGCACAACATTTATTATTAATGCTCTGGAACTTATATTCAGGTATTTGAAACCTGAATATACTCAAGCTCAACAGGAGTATCCCTGCCAAAGATGGAGACCATCACTTTAACTCGGCCTTTTTCAGGAAAAACTTCCTCAACGACACCCTGGAAGTTCGCAAAAGGACCGTCAGTAACGCGAACGGCTTCTCCAATCTCAAAAATAACCTTTGGCCGAGGTGCTTCTGCACCATCCTGAATTCGACCAATAATTTTCTGAGCATCTGCTTCTGGAAGTGGCGTCGGATTTTCATCATCACCAACAAAGCCAACAACACGAGGCATATTATCATGAAGTACATGCCAGGTGGAATCATTGAGATCCATAGCCACTAGCATATACCCAGGGAAAAACTTCCTTTCAGAGGTTTTTCTTTTTCCCTTTATCATCTCGACAACCTGCTCGGTTGGAACGAGGATCTCACCGAAAAATTCCTCGAGACCTTCTTTCCTGATTCTATCCTCAAGTGTCAGTTTAACCTTATCTTCAAAGCCCGAATGGACCTGCAATATGTACCAGTTTATTGCCATGAGCTTATTATGAGTAAAAGTGTAATGCCTAAACGTATTACGCAAGGCGAGGATAAATGATTACCAAATCGAATAAATTCCGAATCATCGAAGAACAGAATCGATCAATTTTCCAAGCAGCATATCAACAGAGCCCAAGTATGCAGACGCGAGAATTGAGAACACAATAACAACACCGGTCAAACCCATTGTTGTTTTTTTGTCAGGCCAGACAATCTTAGTAAACTCAACTTTAACTTCATCGATAAAAGTTCGAATTTGTGCAGGAGAAAAATAAGATTTTTTATCTTTATCCAGATCCTGCTTTTTGATTGCTTTTGTCTTTTTAGCCATTTCCAATAACCACTTCCTGTTAATACGGTTAATTCTGTCGCAAACACACACCTGCATATGGCAGGCCAGGAGGGACTCGAACCCCCAGCATCCGGATTTGGAGTCCGGCGCTCTACCAATTAGAGCTACTGGCCTGTATTAAAAAAAAGACTATTTCGTCTCTTTGTGCGGTATATGTGACCTGCAAAATGGACAATATTTTTTAAACTCCAACTTTCCCGGAGTATTTCTTTTGTTTTTGGTCGTCGTATAATTACGACGCTTGCATGTACCACAGGCAAGGGTGACGATATCTCTCATGGTAAATCCTTATAAAAACCAAACCACCCGAAGAAGAGACTCCAAGGTGGTTTGAAAATTTTAATTATTCGATTATTTCGCTTACAACACCGGCACCGACGGTTCTACCACCCTCACGGATAGCAAAACGAAGACCGACATCCATTGCAATCGGGGTGATAAGCTCGCCTACAACATGAAC